>Ga0154717_1056_pt2 | contig 19135 bp, 15 predicted proteins | sample Rifle2008BG16ft_FD_105725 | JGI IMG/M metagenome (GOLD analysis project Ga0154717, IMG submission 105725) | Betaproteobacteria bacterium RBG_16_64_18
CTTCAGCATCATCCCGATGTTCATCCTCATGGGGGCGTTTGCGGCCGCCGCCGGCATGAGCACGGACCTTTTCCGCGCCTCGCAGGCCTGGCTCGGCCACCTGCGCGGCGGGCTCGCGATGTCCACCATCGTCGCCTGCGGAGGTTTTGCCGCCATCAACGGCTCGTCGGTGGCCACCGCGGCCACCATGACCCGGGTCGCGCTGCCCGAACTGCGCCAGGCCGGTTACGGGCCGGGCCTATCGACCGGCGTGATTGCGGCCGGCGGCACGCTGGGCATCATGATTCCGCCGTCGGTGATTTTCGTTCTCTACGGCATCATGACCCAGACCGACATCGGAAAGCTGTTCATTTCCGGCATCGTGCCCGGCGTGCTCGGCGTGCTCATGTATGCCGGAACCCTGCAGTTCCTGGGCTGGCGCAGCCCCGGCCGCATGCCGCGCGGGGCGCGTTGTTCGTGGCCCCAGCGACTTGCCGCGATCAAGGACATCTGGGAGACGCTGCTGCTGTTCCTGTTTGTCATCGGCGGCATGTACGCCGGCTGGTTTACCGTCACCGAGGCCGCAAGCATGGGCGCGCTGGGCGCCCTGATCATCGGCCTCGCGCAGCGACGCCTGACGGCCAAGGTGATCATGCGCTGCCTGGTCGAGTCGCTGCGAACGACGGCGGCGATTTTTATGATCGTGATCGGCGCCTACCTGTTCGGTTATTTCCTGGCCATCACGCAGACGACGCAGAAACTCATCGCCTTGCTGGTCGGCCTGCCGATCGGCGCCTATGGGGTACTTGGCATCATCCTGGTGATGTACTTCATCCTGGGCGCGATCATGGACGAGCTGGCCATGATCCTGCTCACGGTGCCCATCGTGTTCCCGGTGATGATGGAGCTCGGGTTCGATCCGGTGTGGTTCGGGGTCATCATCGTGATGACGGTAACCCTCGGCCTCATCTGCCCGCCCGTCGGCATGAACGTGTTCGTGATCAATTCGATCGCGCGCGACGTGAGCCTGGGCACCATTTACCGGGGCGTGATGCCGTTCATCGTCAGCGACATCGTGCGCCTGACGATCCTGTGCGCCTTCCCGGCGTTGTCGCTGTTCCTGCCGCGAAGCATGGGATGACGCGTTGCGCACGATGATCCCGCCGCAACGTGCAGGCGGCGCCGGCGCCCGAATCGGCCGCCCCCACTGGAGACCAGGCTAATTGGGAAACATCTTCAAATTCACGCAACCGCTGCGCTTCGGCGATTGCGACCTGACGGGATTCGTCTATCTCTCGTCATTTTTCGACATGATCAACTCGACTGTCGAGGAATGGTTCGAGCACGGGCTCGGGCTGCCGTTCGACGCCTTCCATCTGCAGCACGGATACGGCAACCCGATCGTGAGCACGAGCTGCGATTTTCTGCGCCCCTGCAGGTATGGCGAGAAAATGACGGTCGAGCTCGCGGTCTCGAATCTCGGCCGCAGCTCGATCGAGCTGCGCATCGCCGGAAAAGTGGGGGCGGACGAACGATTTCTGGCTCGCCACACGACCGCGATGATATCGATGAACAGTTTCCGCTCGATTGCGATCCCTGACGACTTGCGCAGCAAGATGCGCCAGTACGCGATCGGTCCGGACCGCCTGCCCGCCCTGCCGAGAACACCAGGACCGGCCGAATACGCGCCCGCGCATGCATTCCGGACCCGCCAGCCGATTCGCTACGCCGATTGTGACCCGTCGGAAATCGTCTACTTCCCGCGTTTCTTCGACCTCTTCACGAACGTGCTCGAGGACTGGTTCGCGCAGGAACTTGACTCTCCCTGGAGCAGCGACTTCATGGGGCCGAGAAATCTGCGCGTCCCCACGGTCGCGATCAGCTGCCACTTCGCGCGCGGCTGCCGTCTCGGCGACATGCTCGAAGTCGCGCTCTGGCCGACCAGGATCGGGCGCAGCTCGATGCAGCTCGCGCTGTCTGGCAGCGTCGGCGGCGAGGAGTGCATGCGCGTCGCGTGGACGCTGTGTGTCGTCTCTTCCAGGACGTTCGATCCGGTCCCCATCCCCGACGATATTCGGGCAAGAATGGAGCCGTTCCTGATTCACCGCGCGTGACGCCAGTCTGACGTGCGGTGGCGCGGCAGCCTAGCGAAGCTCGAACGCTTCGAGCTCCACCAGGTTTCGCGTGCGGACACCGCTGGCCACGGCGATGATCGTGTTGAGCCAGGCGAGGGAGGCGGCGCCCGCCTCGAAGCGCAGCACGGTGCGGAAGTAGTAGAGCTTCGGATCGACCCGCTCGCCACGGCCCAAGCGCGCGATGACCTCCGGCGGTCCATGCCGCAGCCCCTGGCTGGTCACCTGGATGAAGTCACCGGCATCGGTGCGCAGCGTATACCTGGCGTCCAGCACCGCCACCCCGTCTGGCCGGATGATCTGCCAGTCGGCCCCGCCGCCGAGGACCACCCCCGACATCCGCGATCCGCTGAAACTGCCGCCGACGATGTTGATGACGCGGCGGTGTCCGGCCGGCGTGATGCCGAAATCGAACGGGTCGGCAACTTCGACCTCGAGCGAGCAAAGCGGTGTGAACTCGGGCATCGTCGGTCCTTGATCAAGTCGTGCTTTTCCGATCGAGCATGATTACGCGTTCGGTCGGGCGTTCCGCGTACAGTTCCTCAACCAGCGCCGAGCGAGCGCGCAGCACGGCGCGCTGGTTGATCGATCCCTTGTCGGTCACTTCGCCGATATCGATCGAAGGCGGCTCGCCGAGCAGCATCGCCCGCGTGATCCGGGAGGCGCTGCCGGTACCGCCGGCGCCGAGTTCATCGACGAGGCGCTCGAAATACGCGCGCACCCCGGGATCCTGCACGATGTCGGCCTGCGTGGCCTGGGTGGAACCGCTCGGCGGCGCGGCGCGCAGTTTCCTGCACGATTCGACGTGCGGGAAGATCAGGATCCCGACTTCGTCGCGATCCAGGCCCGTGACCACGACGTCCTGCACGTAGGGCGCACCGGACGCGATGACCCTCGCGCGCAAGGGACCGACGCTGACCCAGGTGCCGGTCGCAAGCTTGAAATCCTCGGCGATGCGCCCGTCGAACATCAGCCCTTTGTCTGGCGCGTCCGGATCGATGAAGCAGACCGCATCGCCGCTGCAGTAGAACCCGTCCTCGTCCAGCGACGCGCGCCAAAGCGCCTCCTGGCGCCAGAATCCCGGCGTCACGCTCGGCCCGCGGTAACGCACCTCGATCTTGTCGCCGGCCGGCACCAGCTTCAACTCCATGCCCGGCGCGGGAACGCCGATCACGCCGGAGCGCCCCGCCTCCCAGGGGGCGCAGATCGCAAAGGGAGCGGTTTCGGTCATGCCCAGGCCGGTGATCATCAGGATGCGTTCGCCGCAGGTTTCCTCGGCAAGCCGGTGCAGGCTGTCCCAGACCGGCTGCGACAGTCCCGCCGCCGCATAGAACAGCATCTTGACGCGGCTGAAAAAACTCCTGCGCAGATCGGCGTCGGCGCGCAATGCCGCGGCGATTTCCTCGAAACCGCGGGGCACGTTGAAATACATCGTCGGCGCGATCTCGCGCAGATTGCGCAGGGTCTCGTGGATCAGCTGCGGAACCGGCTTGCCGTCGTCGATATACAGCGTGCCGCCGTTGTAGAGCGCCAGCCCGAAGTTGTGGTTGCCGCCGAAAGTGTGGTTCCACGGCAGCCAGTCGACCAGCACGGGCGGCTCCTCGGCCATGAACGGCATGCACTGGACCAGCATCTGCTGATTGCTGCACAGCATGCGATGGGTGTTGATCACGGCCTTGGGCTGCTGGGTCGATCCCGAGGTGAAAAGAAATTTCGCGATCGTATCGGGCCCGACAGCGGCGTGCGCAGCGTCGACCTGGCGCGTGGCCGGGGTCGCCGCGAAGTCCCGGAAAGACGTGGACGGCCTGCCCGCCGGTGCCGCCTCCGCCACCACCAGTTCGGCGTCGGAGGGAATGGCGGCGCGAATCGCCTTTTCGTACTTCTGGCCATGGGACACGAACACCAGCCCCGGCATCAGCAGCCCGACGATGAAACGCAGTCGTTCATGATCCTGCGATATCAGGGAATAGGCAGGCGAGACCGGCGCGTAGGGAATCCCGACATGCAATGCAGCCAGTGCGAGCATGGCGTGCTCCAGATCGTTCTCCGACAGTATGACCAGCGGGCGCTCCGGCGAGAGCCCGCGATCGAGCAAGGCCTGCCCGATGCGGCGCGCAGCCGCGAGCGCCTGCGCATAGGAGACCCGGCGCCACTGCCCGGAGCCATCGCGCTTGGCGACGAAAGTGCGATCGGGGCACTCGGCCGCCCATTTGACCAGACGCTCGGTCAGGCGCGCCGGATAACCGGCGAGCGCGTCCGGCGAGCGCATGAAAATGCGCCCCCCGCTGTCCCGGTGGACCTTCGCGCCCGGATTTCCGAGCCTGACCTTGCGATAACTCGGTGTCCCGTTCACGGCGCCTCCTCAACGAGCGCGCATCAGCCTCCCCACGCAACTGCCGCGGGTCCCGGTCAGACCGTGCCCCAGACTTCCCGCGCCGTTTCCACGACCAGCTTCAGCTTCGCCGACTGGGATTCGAGCGCGATCTCGTTGCCGTGCACGGTGCTGGAGAATCCGCATTGCGGCGACAAGGCCAGCTGATCGAGCGGCACGTAGCGTGCCGCCTCGTCGATCCGCCGCTTGAGCTCGTCCTTGGATTCCAACTGCCCGATCTTGGTCGACACCAGGCCGAGCACGACGATCTTGCTCTTGGGCAGGACGCTCAGCGGCGAGAAGCCGCCCGAGCGCGCGTCGTCGTATTCGAGGAAATAGCCGTCGACCGCCAGATCGCAGAGCAGCGCCTCGGCCACGGGCTCGTAGCCGCCTTCGGCGACCCAGGCGCTCTTGAAGTTGCCCCGGCACAGGTGGATGCAGACCGTCATGCCGGCCGGACGGTCCTTGATCGACTCGTTGATGAGCCTCGCGTAGCGGCGGGGCAGCTCGTCGGGATCGTCGCCGCGGCTGCGCGCGCCTTCGCGCAGCTTCGGATCGCACAGATAGGCGAGGTTCGTGTCATCGAGCTGGAGATAGGTGCAGCCGGCCTCCCCGAGCGATTTGATCTCGTCGCGATAGCACTTGGCGACGTCCGCGTAGAAGCCCTCCATGTCCGGGTAGGCGTCCTTGCTGATGGCGCCGCGCCCGCCGCGGAAATGCAGCATGGTCGGCGAAGGGATCGTCACCTTGGGCAGGCGCTTGGTGACCGACTTCAGAAAATTGAAGTCGGCGAGCTGGATCGGCTTCGTATGGCCCAGCTTTCCTGTCACGTGCAGCACGGGAGGAGCCATGCTGACCTCGTTGCCGCTGGCCGTATGAAAACTGGAAGCGATTCCGCCTCGCATTTCGACGCCTTTGAGCTGCTCCAGAAAGTCGATGTGGAAATAGGTGCGGCGGTACTCGCCGTCGGTGATGCCCTGCAGCCCCAGATCCTCCTGGAACCGGACGACGGCGCGAATCGCGCGGTCTTCGACTGCGCGCAGATCCGCTTTGGAGATGGCGCCCTTCTGATGCTTTTCGCGCGCCTCCAGCAGTTCCTTCGGACGCAGAAAGCTGCCGACGTGGTCCGCGCGGAACGGCGGGGTGGTGCGTAGTGCCATGGGTGGTCTCCTGTCAGGCGGCATCGGTCCGGATGCTGAAGCTCCCGTCCGGCTCGCCGAGCCGGAACCGGCCAGAGGCGGCATTATCGATCCACTGCGCCGAATGCGCAAAGCCTTCGAACGGATACGCGTCCAGGCCCGCCGAGCCCCGCCTGCGGCGCCGGAATCGCGCGGGTATCCCCGCGCCGCGCTAGGCGGACAGGCGCTTGGCGATCTCGCGCAGGGCGAACTTCTGGATCTTCCCGGTGGGTGTCCGAGGCATCTGGTCGACGACCTCGAGCCGCTCCGGCCAGAACTGCTTCGCAATGCCGTCGTCGGCGAGAAACGACCTTACGTCCTTCATCGTGATGCGCGCTCCGGGACGCACCACCACGAACGCGCATGCCCTCTCGCCCAGGCGCTGGTCGGGCATCGCCACGATCGCCACCTCCGCTACCTGGGGCATCTTGTACAGCGCGCTCTCGATCTGCACCACCGGAATGTTCTCGCCACCGCGGATGATGATGTCCTTCTTGCGTCCGCAGATCCTGATGTAGCCCTGCAGGTCCATGCGCGCGATGTCGCCGGTGTCGAACCAGCCCTGCTCGTCGACATCGTACAGCTGCGGCCGCTTGAGGTAGCCCACGAACAGCCCCGGGCCGCGGATTTTCATCGTGCCTTCCTGCTCTCGCAGCACCTCGTTGCCCTGCGCGTCCACGATCCGGACCTCCTCATGCGGCAGCGGATAGCCGTCGGATTCGTGCACCTTGTGCCCGGAAAGATCGGTCATGGTCAAAATGCCGCACTCGGTCATGCCCCAACCGGCAACGATGTGTGCACGCAGCTTTTCCTGCGCCGCGCGCACCAGCGCCGGGGGTATCGGGGCGCCCGAGGTGACGAACAGCCGGAACGCGTCGAGCGACCGCCCCTCGATATTCGGGAAACTGGTTAGATCCGCCAGGAACGGCGTGGCCGCAAACGTGTAGGTCGCCCGGTGCGCTTCCAGCAGTTCGACCGCACGCGCCGGGTTCCAGATGTCCATCAGCACCAGTGGCGCCCCCAGCAGCACCGAAACGAGGAGTCCGTATTCGAACCCGATCTGGTGCGCGAGCGGCGAGGGCATGAAGACCACGTCCTCGGAACCCAGTTGCATGCGCTCGGCGAAAGTCAGCGTGGTCCCGATCAGCGTGTTCGAGGTGTGCATCGCGCCTTTGGGCTCGCCGGTGGTGCCGGAGGTATACAGGAGTTGCACGATCTCGTCGGGGCCGAACTTGGCTCCCGTCTCGGCCGGTCCGCCCTGCATGCCCGCGAGCAGCGAGTCCTCGAACGAATGGCCGCCTTCGCCGCCGATCAGGAACACCTGCCTGAGCGACGGCAACTCCCGTTTCAGGTCGAGCGCCAGCGCTCCATGGTCGAAGCCGCGGAACCGTGTCGGCGCAATCAATACCTTCGATTCCGCGTGCGCGACCATGAACGACAGTTCGCGGTGGCGGAAGATCGGCATCAGCGGATTGCTCACGGCGCCGATCCGCACGCAGGCGAGATGGACCGCGACGAATTCCCACCAGTTTGGCAGCTGGAACGAGACCACGTCGCCCTTTATCACTCCGCAGGCCGCGAGCCCGCGGGCGATCGCCGTCACCGCCCGAGCGAGTTCGTGCCAGCTGAGCCGCCTGGTGGTCGCGTCTTCGTCGCGAAACGCGATGATTGCCGCATCATCGGGCCGTTCCGCGACCCAGCGGTCGAAGTAGTCGGTGATGACGCGATCGGGCCAGACGCCGCGCGAGCGCTCGAGCGCCAGTCGACGCTCATCCAGAAACACCCCTTCCACTGCTTCCTCCTAAGCCGGACGAGCCGGAACCAACCAGGCCTGCTCGATATTGCTCTTCATAATCTCCCGGTTTCGGGAAGTTCGAAGTACCAACTTCCCGAAATCGGGAGACCTATGTAGACCCGGGTGCTCCACCAGCTCTGTCGCAACTCGATCGATAAGAGACGCGTTCCCGCGCATCACTTCGGCTTCTCCAGGAACCGCTTTACCCGCTGCTGCGTCTCGCCCGAAGCCAGCAGCAGCCCGGTCTCGGCGAGTTCAACTTCGTAACCGTTTCGGCTCTCATCGAGCGCCGCATCGATGCAGCGCTTGCAGGCCGCGAGTGCCGCGGCCGGAAGCTCGCCGATCCGCGCAGCGACCGACCCCGTATAGGCCTCCAGGTCTGCGGCCGGCGCGACCCAATGAGCCAGCCCGAGCGCCACCGCCTGCGCCCCGTCCACGACTTCGGCGCCGAGGATCAGGCGGCGCGCCGTGCTGTCGCCGCACAGGCGCGTCAGACGCTGCGTGCCGCCTGCGCCGGGCAGCAGGCCCAGCCGCGCCTCGGGCAGCCCGACTTTAGCCGTGTCGGCGACCGCACGCAAATCACAGGCAAGCGCAAGCTCGAATCCGCCGCCCATCGCCGCGCCGCCGATTTCGGCGATCGACACCTTGCCCAAACCCTCCAGGCGCGCGTACACCGCCTGCAGCTCGCGCGTGAAGTCGACCATTTTCCGCCGGCCTTCGTCGCTGCCGAAGCGCGAGCGCATCAGCGCGAGATCGGCGCCGGCGCTGAACGCTCGCTGGTTGCTGCGGATCCAGAGCACGCATACTTGCCGCGCGGCCTCGACCTCATCGAGCACCGCGCCCAGCCGGGCGACCCATTCCTCGTTGATCGCATTGACCGGCGGCCGGCACAGCGTGGCGATTGCCACCGCGCCTTCGATTGCAAGCGAGATCATCGTTTGTTCGCTCCCTCAGAACCTGCGCGCGGAGCAGCGCGCGGCTTGCGAAGCGCATCCCGTGCCTCATGGGAGAAGTTGCCGGTGCGGCGCTTCATATTGTCGAGAGCGGCGCGCCCTCTTGCCGTGAGAAAGGGTTCGACCAGCAGCGCGATGCCCTCGGCCACATATTTCGCCAGACTGTACTTGTCGCGGAACGCCCAGTTCTTCAACGCCCAAGCGTGCGCGAACATGACGGTCTGATAGGCGAGCAGATATTCGTTTACCTTGCGCATGTATCCGCCGGCAACGCAGGCGTGCAGGCAGGCCTCGATCAGACGGTTGGTTCTCGCCTCGTCCTCTTTGACCAGCGCTCTGCGGTCGGCGCGCAGCGATTGGGTCGAACGGTAGGCCAGTATGGTCGCCTCGCGCAGGCCGTCGACGATAGTGCAGTAGGCCCACAGGGCCATGCAAAGCCGATCGACCGGGTGTTCGATGCCTTCCAGCCGCGGCGGAATCTCGTGCTCGTAGGTTTCCAGAACCAGCTTCAGGCTCAGGAACAGAACGTCGTCCTTGTCGCCGAAGTACTGGTAGATCAGCCCCGTGCTCACGCCGGCTTCACGGGCGATCTGCTGAATCGTGGTGGTGTAGTAGCCCTCCTCCGAAAACAGCTTCACCGCGGCGCGGACGATCTGTCCGCGCCGCTCCCCGATGAGTTTCGGGTCGGTGACCACGCTCTCCACATGCCCGGCCGTACTCATGCTCCCCTCCCCCTCACCCGAGCGCCCGCCGAAAACAGCGGCTGCCGATCAGTTGCCTTCGAACTGGGGCTTCTGCTTGGCGACGAAAGCGTTGTAGGCGCGCGTGAAGTCCTTGGTCTGCATGCAGATCGCCTGCGCCTCGGCTTCGGTCTCCAGCGACTGCTCGATGGTCTGGCTCCACTCCTGATGCAGGCATTTCTTGGTCATGGAATGCGCGAACATCGGACCGTCGGCGATTTCCTTCGCGACCGCATAGGCCTTCTCCAACAGCTTGTCCTTCGGTACCAGCTCGTTGAAATAGCCCCAGGCGTGCCCTTCCTGCGCGGTCATCACGCGTCCGGTATAGAACAGTTCGGAAGCGCGGCCGTGTCCGATGATGCGTGGCAGGATCGCGCAGGCGCCCATGTCGCAACCGGCCAGGCCGACGCGCACGAACAGGAACGCGGTCTTGGCTTCCGGCGTCCCGTAGCGCAGGTCGCTCGCCATCGGGATGATCGCCCCGGCGCCGACGCTGATGCCGTCCACCGCCGAGATGATCGGCTGCGGGCAGGTGCGCATTTCTTTCACCATGTTGCCGGTCATGCGAGTGAACGCAAGGAGGCCATCCATGCTCATCTTGGTGAGCGGGCCGATGATTTCGTGCACGTCGCCGCCGGAGCAGAAGTTGCCGCCCTCTCCGGTCCACACCACGACCCGCACGTCTTCGGCGTATTGCAGCTTGTGGAAGGTGTCGCGCAGTTCCGCGTAGCTCTCGAGCGTGAGCGGGTTCTTGCGCTCGGGGCGCCGCAGCGAAACCGTGGCGATCCGATCCCTGACTGTCCAGTTGAAATGTTCCGGCTTCCAATCGGCCGCTTTGACTTTGTACATGAGATTCTCCAGGTTGCAGGTAATGAAAACTGGCGGCGTCAGCCGGCCAGCGTGAGGCCGCCGCTGACGCTCAGCGTCTGGCCGGTGACAAATTCCGCCCGGCTGCTGGCGAAGAACAGCACCGCGTCGGCGACCTCCGAGGGTTTTGCCAGCCGGCCCATCGGGGTGACGCGGATGAAAGCTTCGCGGAATTTCTCCGGCACCGCAGCCAGCAGCGGCGTATCGGTCGGCCCCGGACAGACGCAGTTCACGTTGATATTGAAGCGCGCCATTTCCCGCGCGAGCGACTTGGTAAACGCGATTGCGCCGCCCTTGGCGCCCGAGTAGACGGTCTCGCCCAGACTCCCGACCCGTCCCGCATCGCTCGCGACGGTGACGATCTTGCCCGACTTGCGCTCGACCATCTGGTCGAGGAACGCGCGCGTCACGGCCACCGGCCCGAGGAAATTCAGGTCGATGACCTTGCGCCAGAAGTCGGGCGTGTTCTTGACGAAAGGCTCGACCTTTCCCCAGCCTGCCACGTTGACGACGATATCGATCTGCGGCCGCTTGGCATAGGCCGCCTGCTTGAATGCCTCGATCGAGCCGAGGTCGGTGACGTCCATGCGGATGAAATCCGCCCCCTTTCCCTTGCCGCGGATCGCCGCGGCCGCCTCCGCGCCCCGGTCCTCGGTGATATCCCCGAGCAGCACATGGGCTCCCGCGTCGGCCAGGGCCTCGGCGGTCGCCCGCCCGATGCCCGAGGCCGCACCCGTTACTACCGCCGTCTTGCCGTCCAGTCGCATGTTTCTCGTCCTTGAAGTGGGTCGTTCCGTCGCGGGCGCGATGCGCCACCGTCCCGCCGCCGCGCCGCCCGGGGACCGGAAGGCGTTGACTGAATGATCATTCATTCATTCGATGAAGTCAAGCCCCTCGGTACACCGATGCCGGCTGCTGCCGGCTTACGTTGCCTATGGATCGCAGATCAAGCAAAATGCATTCCCTTGAACTTGTTGGCGAAATCGCCTCACCCAGGAGAACCCATGTCAGCAGTCCCCCAGCCTCAGGTTTCAAAAGAACGCAAAGACTTCTACGCACGCATCGATACGGGCCACGTGGCGCCGCTGTGGGAGGTGCTGCACGAGCTGGTGACGCCCAAGCCCAAGACGCCTTGCGTCCCCGTCGTCTGGAAATGGGACACCGTCCTTCCCTGGATCATGGAGTCGGGCAAACTGATCACGACCCAGGAGGCGGAGCGCCGCGTGCTGGTGCTGGAGAATCCCGGCCTGCGCGGACAGTCGCGCGCCACGCATTCGCTGTATGCCGGCCTGCAGCTGGTGCTGCCCGGCGAGATCGCCCGCGCTCACCGCCATTCGCAGTCGGCGCTGCGATTCATCATGTCCGGCGACGGCGCCTACACCGCGGTGGACGGGGAGCGCGTCACGATGCACGTCGGCGATTTCATCATCACGCCCTCGTGGAGCTGGCACGACCACGGAAACCCGAGCAAGGAGCCGATCATCTGGATGGACGTGCTCGACATGCCGATCGTCGAACTGCTCGATGCGCAGTTCATGGAGAAGTTCCCGCAGCAAAGCCAGATGACCACCCACACCGAGGGTGCGTCGTTCGCGCGCTACGGCAACACCATGATGCCGCTCAACTACAGGCCGCGCAGCCACACCTCGCCGCTGTTCTGGTACCCCTACGAGCGCTCGCGCGAGGCACTGGCGACGCTGGCCCGGAGCGAAGACGCGCACCCCTGCCACGGCCACAAGCTGCAATACGTGAACCCGGCCACCGGCGGTGCGGCGATGCCCACCATCGGCACCTTCGTGCAGATGCTGCCCAGGGGCTTCAAAGGCACGGACTACCGCTCGACCGACTCGACCATCTACTCGTGCGTCGAGGGCAAGGGCCGCGCGAGGATCGGCGAGCAGAGCATCGAATTCGGGCCCAAGGACACCTTCGTCGCGCCTTCGTGGATGAAGCACCGCTTCGAGGTCGATGCGGAAACGGTGCTGTTCTCGGCCTCCGACCGACCGGTGCAGCAGGCGCTTGACCTCTGGCGCGAAGAAACCTGAGGTTCCCTGCTCTGGCATATTAGGCCGACGCGCCGGCTTAACGGCCGCGGCCTTGCGTTATCCCACTTCGCCGCAGAGCCCGAGTGCCGACAATCACCCTGCGTCTCATGCCGAATCTTCCACTTCATCGCAGTCGCGGCGTGCTAGCCTAGATGGCGCGGCATCTTTCATTTATTTGTCACTCGGAGGAGGTTGGTAATAGTTATGGCTTACAAAAATCTGGAGGAGGCGCTCAAGGCCTCCGGCAATACTGTCAGGATGCTGCGCAACTCGCAGCTCGGCGCCTATGTTTATCCGGTGGTCGCGCCCGAATTCACGAACTGGCGCGATGAGCAGCGCGCATGGCGCGAGACCTGCGTGCTCTACGACCAGTCGCACCACATGGTGGATATATTCATCGACGGTCCGGATGCCATCAAATTGGCCTCCGATCTCGCGATCAACAGCTTCGCGAATTTTCCGCTCAACAGGGCCAAGCAGTTCGTTCCGTGCAGCTACGACGGCCATGTGATCGGCGACGGAATTCTGTTCCATCTGGACAAGGACAAGCTCGTGTTCGTCGGGCGCGCGCCCACTGCCAACTGGATCCAGTTCCACGCCGAAACGGGAGGATACAAAGTCACGATAGTCAAAGACGACCGGTCGCCCTCGCGCCCGATGGGCAAGCCCGTCGTTCGCAAGCATTACCGATACCAGATTCAAGGGCCGAACGCCGAGCAGTTGATCAAGAAGCTCAACGGCGGGCCGTTCGCGGACATCAAGTTCTTCCATATGGATGTCATCAACATCGCCGGACGTAAGGTCCGCGCGCTGCGCCATGGCATGGCCGGCGCTCCCGGACTGGAGATCTGGGGACCCTACGCGGAAGGCGACGAGATCCGCAACGCCATCATCGAGGCCGGCAAGGACTTCGGCATCGTCCAGGTCGGCGCGCGAGCCTACGCGACCAACACGCTCGAATCGGGCTGGATACCCTCGCCGCTTCCGGCGGTCTATACCGGCGACAAGATGAAGGCTTATCGGCAGTGGCTGCCGGGGAACGGCTACGAAGCAACCGCCTCGCTCGCCGGCAGCTTCGTCTCGGACGACATCGAGGACTATTACGTGACCCCGTACGAGCTGGGCTACGGCTCGTTCGTCAAGTTCGACCATGACTTCATCGGCAAGGAAGCGCTGCAGAAGATGGACGGCAAGCCGCACCGCAAGAAGGTGACGTTTGCCTGGAACAGCCAGGACGTCGCCAAGGTCTTCCAGTCGCTGTTCGAGCCCGGCCAGGACGGCTACAAATACATCGACCTGCCGCTGTCGAACTACGGCTCGAGCTCGTTCGACGCAGTGCTGAGCGGCGGAAAGACCGTCGGCGCCTCGATGTTCGCCGGCTACACCTATAACGAGCGCTCGATGCTCTCGCTCGGGATTGTCGACGAGCAATACGCCAAGCCGGGCACGCAGCTCACGCTGCTCTGGGGCGAGGAGAACGGCGGCACGAAGAAGACGACGGTCGAGCGCCACAGGCAGATGGAGATGCGCGTGACGGTCGGGCCGACGCCTTACGCCCAGCCTGCCCGCGAAGGCTACAAACCGGGAGGCTGGCGCACGGACAACAGCAAGCTGTAAGCCGGCTTTCGTCTTGTACCTGCAGTAGCACAGAGCCCTCATGCGCCGCATGGGGGCTTTTTATTTGGCTATATGGCCCCGCTACAGCCGGGAGCAGGGAGCCGGATCGCGAGGCTGCCGTACCAGCGCCGCTGCCACGGGCATCGCGGCTTGAGGGATAATCGGCGTTCCAACCACTCACGACCAAGGAATCCCCATGCAAAGTCTCCTACCTCCGGGCTGGTCCAGGCCCAAGGGCTATTCCAACGGCATCGTCGCCAAGGGGCGGCTCGTTTTCGTCGCGGGCCAGGTCGGCTGGAACGCGCAGGAGAAGTTCGAGACCAGTGATCTCGCCGGTCAGGCGCGGCAGGCGCTGAAGAACATCGTCGCCATACTCGCCGAGGCGGGTGCCGGGCCCGAGCACATCTGCCGCATGAATTGGTTCCTCGCGGACGCCGAGGAATACAACGCCAGCCTCAAGGACATAGGCGCGGCCTACCGCGAGGTGATAGGGAAGAACTTCCCGGTGATGACCGCGCTGCAGGTGGCGGGATTCGTCGAAGCCGGCGCGAAAATCGAGATCGAAGTCACGGCGGTGCTTCCGGATTGAGCGGCCGTCGATGAACGCGGATCACACCAACTACGACCTGCTGTACAACCCGCGCTTGACGGTCAATGAATTCCCGCAGATCGTCGAGCGCTGGCAGCGCGATTCGGAGAAGGCGCGCGCGCGCCTGGACTGCTACCTCGACGTTCCCTACGGGGCCGACGACGGCGAGCGGCTGGACATCTTCCGCGCCCGCGGCCACAGCCGTGGCCTGCTCATGTTCATCCACGGCGGCTACTGGCGCGCGTTCGACAAGAAGGATTGCTCGTTCGTCGCCTCAGCCCTCGCCGATGCCGGCGTCACGGTCGCCATCCCGAACTACGCGCTGTGCCCCAAGGTGCAAGTCAGGGACATCGTGATGCAGATGGTGCAGGCCGGTGCGTGGTTGTACCGCAACGGCGGCAATTTCGGCGCGCCCTGCGGCAATCTCCACGTCCTCGGCCATTCGGCGGGCGGACATCTCGCGACCATGCTGCTGGCGTGCCTGTGGCCCGAGTACGCGCGCGACCTGCCGGCGAAGGTCGTGCGGGCCGCGCTGTCAGTGAGCGGCATCTACGACCTGCGCGAGATCGTGAAAGTCCCCACGGTGAATTGCGACGTGAAGCTGACCGAACGCACCGCGCTCGCCGTGAGTCCGGCGTTCCTGCCGCCTGCGACCGACGCGCCTCTCTACACCGCCGTCGGCGGCGACGAAAATGAAGGCTTTCACATCCAGAACGGGATCATCGCGGAAAGATGGAAACGCGTGCACAAGGCCGATCTTGCCTGCCCGGGCGACAATCACTTCACCGTGCTCGACCAGCTCACCCGGCCCGGCAGCGCGCTGTTCAAGACGGCGCTGCGGATGATGGGTATTTGATACGCAGCCGAGCGTAGCCGCAGTCACTGCGCGCACCGCTGCGAACCGCTCCAGCATGAACGCGAAGCAGCTGCTCATCGATTCGTTCCATGCGGCGATCGCGGCCGCAGATCCGCTCAAGATCCTGCCCGCGCACCTGCCTCGCCATCCCAAGGGCAGGACGCTGGTCGTCGGCGCCGGCAAGGCGGCCGCCTCGATGGCGCTCGCAGTCGAGCAGCACTGGCCCGCGCAAGCGCCGCTCGACGGCCTGGTCGTCACGCGCTACCGCCACGGGCTGCTCACCAACCGGGTGAAGGTGATCGAAGCCGGCCATCCGGTCCCCGACGAAGCCGGCGAAGCAGCGGCAAGGGAAATCCTGCGCGCGGCGCGCGGCCTCGCGCCCGACGACCTGCTGCTCGTGCTGGTGTCCGGCGGCGGCTCCGCCCTGCTGTCGCTCGCCGCCGAAGGCCTCGGCATGGAGGATCTGCGGGCCGCCACGCGCGAACTGCTGCGCTGCGGCGCGCCCATACAGGACATGAACACGGTGAGGAAGCACCTGTCGGCGATCCAGGGCGGGCGGCTCGCCGCAGCATGCAGGGCGCGCGTGCTTGCGCTCATTGTTTCGGATGTCACCGGCGACGATCCCAGCCACATCGCTTCGGGGCCCTGCGCGCCTGACCCGGCCTCTTACGCCGATGCGCTCGAGGTTCTCGATCGCTACGGGGTGCGTGCGCCGCAGGCGGTGCGCGCCCATCTGGAGCGCGGCGCGCGAGGCGCGATCGCCGAGACCCCCAAGCCGGGCGACCGGGTTTTCGGCCGCGTCGAGAATCGCGTCGTCGCCACCGCGCAAGCCTCGCTGCAGGCCGCCGCGCAGCATTTCCGCAGCCACGGCGTCGCAGCCGCCGTCCTCGGCGACAGCGTCACCGGCGAAGCCCGCGAGGCGGCCAAGGTCCACGGCGCGCTCGCGCGCCAGGTGGCCGCGCACGGTGAGCCCTGGCCGCCTCCGGTCGCACTGATCTCCGGCGGCGAGTGCACGGTCACGCTCGGCGAGGCAGGTGCGGGCCGCGGCGGCCGCTGCACCGAATACCTGCTGTCGCTCGCGATCGATCTGGGCGGCCTTCCCGGGGTCCACGCCATCGCCTGCGACACCGACGGCATCGACGGCACCGAGGACAACGCAGGTGCCGTGCTCGCACCCGACGCCCTTGCGCGCGCCGCCGCGCTGGGGCTCGACGCGAAGAAGCTGCTCGCAGGCCACGACAGCCACGGATTCTTCTCGGCGCTGTCCGACCTCGTGGTTACCGGACCGACGCGCACCAACGTCAACGATTTCCGGGCGATCCTGATCGCCTGATCCCGCCACCAACCCTCCCCTACGAAAGGACTGACATGGCCTACTTCCTGCATTGCGTGCCTTCGCTTCTCCTCTATGCCACCCGCGCAGCTGTGGCACCGGCTTCGCCCGCGAGCGGCGCACCGGCATCGGCCGGACCCGCCGATCCGGCTCTGATAGAGGACCTGGTCGCCGCCAACCGCATCCTGGCGGACCAGGGGGTGCTCGACGGCTACGGGCATGTCAGCGTGCGTCACCCGAAAGATCCGCAGCGCTACTTCCTGTCGCGCTCGCTCGCACCGGAACTCGTGACCGCGGCCGACATCATGGAATACGACCTGGACAGCAATCCGGTCGACCAGCGCGGGCGCGCCATGTATCTGGAGCGCTTCATCCACGGCGAGATCTACAAGGCGCGGCCCGAGGTCAACGCGGTCGTGCACAGCCACTCGCCCGCGGTGGTGCCCTTCGGCGTGTCGAACGTGCCCCTGCGGCCGCTGTATCACATGAGCGGATTCCTCGGCGAGGGCGTACCGCTGTTCGAGATACGCGATGCCGGCGGCATGACCGACCTGCTGGTGCGCAATCCGCAGCTGGGCCGCGCGCTGGCGAAGTCTCTCGCCGACAAGCCGGTCGCGCTGATGCGCGGACACGGCAACGTCGTCGTCGGTTCCGGGATACCGCTTGCGGTCTACCGCGCCGTCTACACCGAGGTCAACGCGCGCCTGCAGGCCACGGCGATCGGACTGGGCGGCAGCGTCACCTACCTCGAACCTGAGGAGGGGAAACTCGCCGCGGTCAACATCGCCGCCACCATCGGCCGGCCGTGGGAGTTGTGGAAGAAGAAGGCGCTCAGGAAATAGCCTGACGCGGAAGGCGTCCCGATTCAAGGCCGGCACGGGAGACGCGAGCCGGCCGGGCGCTGCCGGGTGGTCCAGGCGGTTCGTTGACGCGAGCGAAGGACCGGTATCCGCCGGTTACCGGACACAGGTCGCAGGTAAGAACTGGAGACTTGATGGTCTTCAGCCGGCCTCCGCAGCCGTTGAAGGTGCGGCTTCAGGACCACGTTGATCGGCCGCTGCCTCGCCAATACCGGACATTGACAAACTCTGCCTGCGCGGGCCAGTTGCGAACGCATGGCCTGATACTTGCTTGACCTTGGTCGAAACCTTGAACCAAGGCTGCTGCGGAGCCGGTTGCAGGCGGCTGGGTTTGGGGCCCAAGGTTGGATATGACGAATTTCCGACGACGGAGGCGATTTGCCAACAAAAGCAGCCAAGCGGAAGCTCAGTTCCTTGGGCGTTGCTGACGCCGATGATCACGCGTCGCAGGTAGCCAGGCACGGAAGCGACCCTATTTCGTACACGGGTGTGCTTCTTCGTGGCAGTGACGAGTACTCTGCAGACGCTCTTCAGTGCCCTGAGTTACCTGGGCGCGAAGCGCTGAGGGAAAAGATCGACCATGATTCCTGCGCCACGATTGCCCCGGAGATGGCAAGTCCGGCCGAGGAAGTAGCAGAACGCGAAACAAGACTCGCGACCGCGCCAGCGGATCGCGAGTGGTCGCGGTTTGCCGACACCATCCGCGCCCTCTCCCGAGTCAACACCACGACGAGCGTGGAGCCGATGTGGAAGGAGCTAGCCCAAGCCATACAAACCGACTCTCTTTTATCAGCGTCCCGGGAATCAGCTTGGAAGAAATCATTCCTGCAGGAGCTTCAGACACTTCGCCGTGTAATTGACAAGTGATTCCGCACGGACCACGGTCCTGCCCAACAGAGGACCGACGTGATCCGCTTAGCACCGGATAACATCGCAAGAAAGCCGCTTTACCGCAAGTGCGGTGCGCATCAAGGGCAGTCATACCGCGCTTGCACTTGCGGTCGGCCATTGGGCGACTTGCCGCCTCTGGAGTTCCTGTTCCCGGTTTTGTAGCGGAGAGGCCTCCCGGACTGGCGATCGAACCAAACGTTCGAATTCGGGCCGGCGGGGAATTGCCGCTCCTTGGCAGTAGGCGGTCGACTGATCAGCGTGATACCGAACGTCGCTTCAGGGTCGACTCGGCCAAGTGCAGTCGGCGCCGCAAAGCGTCAGCGGTGCGATTCAAAGCGGTCGTTGAAGCCCCGTCCCGATCACTTGCTAGTCTGCCCACGAGTTCCGGACGAGGGCGGGCCCCTCTAGCCCACCCAGTTCACCCGGTCCCCGACCCGCAACCCCAGAGCCTGCGCGGCGTTGCCGCAGTTCACCGCAATCTCGACCAGTCCATGGCTGTTCCGGTACCACAGCGGCGCCCCCTGCGGGACCGCGCCGTACACCCGGGCGCCAGGGATACGGTGGCCGTTTGCCATGAGCAGCCCCTCGTCACGCGCATGAACAGAGCGGATGCCGGTGCAGGGATTGCCGTAGTGATCGACGTAGATGATTTCCTCCAGATCGTCTGCGCCGAAAGTCGTCGCCAGCGCCTGGAGGGGTCGCAGATGATCGGGCGGCAGAGTGCCCGCCGCGATGCGTGCGGCCACAGGCGCGAACAGGTCGCGGCCGTGAAAGGAGTCCGACAGCCCGGCCGGCCGCCAAGCGATGCCCGCCAGCCTGGCCGCTGCCGCGCGCGCCGCGACCACCGAGAGCAGGCCGTTGTCGGGACCGACATAGCGCCGGCCGTCGGCTTCCAGCACCAGCGTCCCGCGCGCGGTGCCCACGCCGGG
>Ga0154717_1012_pt2 | contig 18913 bp, 17 predicted proteins | sample Rifle2008BG16ft_FD_105725 | JGI IMG/M metagenome (GOLD analysis project Ga0154717, IMG submission 105725) | Betaproteobacteria bacterium RBG_16_64_18
GATGATCTTCCCGGTGCGAGATCCAGGCGACGGCATTCACGAACGCCAGCGTCTGGTAATGGTCCTTGAACGGGTACTCCTTGTAGATCTTGGCGCCGTCGCGCTGCCAGCCGGGCAGACCATTCAGCAGCGGGCGGATCTGCTCGTCCGCCAGCGGGGAGACGCCGCCTTCGCACGGCACGCATTTCCTGCGGACGAGATCCTGGGCGGTATCGAACACGGTCGTTCCTCCATAGCGGTCTGCGGCCCGGATTCGAGGCTGCGCTGGAACACGTTGCGGGCAGACTCCTTGGCGCACTGGAACCGGGAACCCCGGGGTCAGTCGGGACGCCGCCGGCTGGCGTATACTTGTAACCCCAATCGAGAATCCACGCAAGAAAGATCCTGACATGAACCAGGCATACATTTGCGACGCACTGCGCACACCCTTCGGTCGCTACGGCGGTGCGCTGTCCGGCATTCGCACCGACGATCTGGCGACGCTTCCCATGCGCGCGCTGATGGAGCGCAATCCCAAGGTCGACTGGGGGGCGCTCGAGGACGTCATTTACGGGTGCGTCAACCAGGCGGGCGAGGACAACCGCAACGTGGCGCGCATGGCGCTGCTGCTCGCGGGACTGCCCAAGGAGGTCCCCGGTGCAACCGTGAACCGGCTGTGCGGCTCGAGCCTGGATGCGGTGGGCACGGCCGCGCGCGCGATCCGCTGCGGCGAAACGCAGTTGATGATCGCAGGCGGCGTGGAGTCGATGACCCGGGCGCCGTTTGTCATCCCCAAAGCCGACGGCGCGTACTCGCGCTCGGCGAAAATCGAGGACACGACCATCGGCTGGCGCTTCGTCAATCCGCAGATGAAGGCGAAGTACGGCATCGACGCGATGGCCGAGACGGCCGAAAATCTTGCCGACGAAGGCAAGATCGCGCGCGCCGACCAGGATGCGTTCGCGCTGCGCAGCCAGCAGCGCTGGGCCAAGGCGCAGGCCGCTGGATTCTTCAAGAACGAAATCGTGCCGGTCTCCGTTCCCGGCAAGAAGGGCGCGGTGACGGTGTTCGACACGGACGAGCACCCGCGGCCAGACACCTCGCTCGAGTCGCTCGCCAAGTTGAAGGGCGTGGTGAGGGAGGGGGGGACCGTGACCGCAGGCAATGCCTCGGGAGTCAACGACGGGGCGTGCGCGACCCTGCTCGCCTCAGAGGCCGCGGCGAACAAGCACGGACTTGAGCCCAAGGCGCGCGTGCTGGCGATGGCCACGGCGGGCGTGGCGCCGCGCATCATGGGCATCGGCCCGGCGCCGGCGACCCGCAAGGTGCTGGCGCTGGCCGGCCTGAAGCTCTCGCAGATGGACGTGATCGAACTGAACGAGGCGTTCTCGGCGCAGTCGCTGGCGGTCACGCGCGACCTGGGCCTGCCCGACGACGCAGCGCACCTCAACCCGAATGGCGGGGCGATCGCGATCGGGCATCCGCTCGGGGCCTCCGGGGCCCGGCTGGTGACGACGGCTGTGAGCCAGTTGCGCGCGACCGGCGGCCGTTACGCGCTGTGCACCATGTGCATCGGCGTCGGCCAGGGCATCGCGCTGGTCATCGAACGCGTCTAGATCGGGCGCTCGCAGAGGGCACGATAAACCGGCGGGCGGGCTGCATCCAGCACGACCGAGCCGAAAGGATCAGGGAAACGAGCATGCATACTGAAGTCCACATTCACGGCACCGTACTGGTGCGGCCCGGCGTCGCGCAGAACGAGATCGAGCAGGCTCTCGCGCCGTGGCTCAGCTATGTCGACATCGACAGCCTCGCGGAGGCAAAGAGCGCGCACCAGGACGAGCCGGGTATCGTGTTCGACAAACGCCGGCGCATGCTCGAGATCTGCTGGACCGGCTGGGTCGGTCGGAACTTTCAGCGCTCGCTGGAGGCTGCGTTCGAGGCGCTGTCCCCGTATTCGGAGGAGGCGGCCGGTGTCGAGGTGACCTACTATCAGGAGGACGGCCGTGACGAGCACGGCATGGTGTTCGTCGGTCCGACGGCCGAGGCGATACAGGAGGTTCAGCGGCGCTACATGCTCGAAGACATGAAAGCGCTGCTCGGGCGCCATTTCGGCGACGCCGAGATCGGGGAGGTCGTGGGTCTGGTCAATCAGCTCTTCGATCGTCGCTTCGCACAGGGCGCGCCGGTGCGCGAGACGGGAGTGCCGGAGCGCGCCTTTCGCACCCCGTCCGGCAAGAAACACCTGCACTGAAGCCGCAAGCTCCATCCGCTGGCTCATGCGGCTGACCCGGGTCATGGCACACGCTGCATGCGAGCCGCGGCGTATGAACCGCAAGCGCTCGCCCATACCATGATCAACAATCTTCTTTCCCGCACCCCGCTGCACAGGCACGACGAGCCCGCGCAACGGCTGCTCGGCGTGGGGCAGCTGCCGCCGGACTCGGCCGAGCTTGCGCATCTGCTGGCTGCCGACGCCGCGCCGCAGGTCCGCATCGCCGCCGCGCAACGCTGTACCGTTATCGCGGCGCTCGCAGCTGCGTGGACAACGGAGGCGGATTCCGCGGTAAAGGCCGCCATCGCATCCGCGCTGGGCATCGCGCTTGCGCTGGCCGAGGACAGCGCTTGCGCACGGGAGACGCTCGAGGCGGACCAATGCACCGATGAAATTCGCGCCGACGTGGTGCGCCGCGCCCAGGATCCGGAGCGCCGCCGGGTCGCGATCGACTGCATTCGCGATGAAGGTCTGCTGGTCGAGGTGGCGCTGGGCGCCGAGCGTGCAGAAGCGCGCATGGCGGCTGCGCAACGCGTCAGTACGCTGGAGGGCCTGCAGAAACTGGCCGCTGCGGCGAAAGACAAGGATCGAGGCGTCGCCAGACTCGCTCGGCAGCGGATCGATGCGATGAACAATCGTCTGTGGCAGCAAGCGGAGGCGCAGGCGATCATCGGGCAACTGGAAGCGCTGGCCGCCGAGCCAGGCGCTATCCTCACCGCCGTGGTCGAACTCGACCGCCGCTGGCAGGCGCTGGACATGACCGGCGACCCCGCGTGCCTGGAGCGTTACGGCGCGGCCCGCGGCATCATCCAGGCACGCTTCGATCGCGAGCACGAGGCGCAGCGCGCGCGCGCGCAATTCGAGCGCAGGCTGCGCGAATGGTTCGGCGCGCTGGGGCTCGCGGGGCCGGATGCGATGGCCGGGCTGCACGCGGACCTCGCCGCACTGCGCGCAGACGCGCAGCAGCGCGGCGACAGATCGGCGCTGTCGCAGCTCGACGAGGCGGAACAACGCATCAGACTGCGGGAGGAGGAACACCAGGCGCTCGCCGGCGCGCAAGCGCTGGTCCTCGAGGCCGAGCATGCCGCGGAAGCATCAATCGGGAGCGCGGAACTGCTGGCCCGCTGGCGGGCGCTGACTGCGGCGCTTCGCACGCCGGTGCTGACGCGGCGCTTCGAAGCCGCGTTGCTGGCCATCGAGAAGCGCCGGCTCGACCAGGCGCAAGCCGCGAAACAGGAAGCGATCGCGCGGCGGCATCGTTTCCATGGACTGCTGCATGCCGCGGAGCAGGCGCTCGCCGCGGGACAATTGCAGGCCGCCCGCGCGGCCGCCGACGGGATCAAGCCGCTCAAGACCGGCGCCGGGGATCTGCCCAAACCTACCACGCAGCGGCTTGCCCGTCTCTTGCAGGCGCTGGCGGAGCTCGAGCGCTGGGAATCATTCGGCCAGCGCAACGCTCGCATTCAGTTGTGCGAGCGTGCCCAGGCCCTGGCGGCGCAGACGCTGGACGCACCCAAGATCGCGCTTGAAGTCCGCAAACTGCGCGACGAATGGAAGGCGCTCGACCAGCAGCATGCCGGCGTCCCCGTCCCAAGGGCGCTATGGGAGCGCTTCGACGCCGCGTGCGAAAAGGCCTACGCACCCGCTGCAAAACACTACGCCGAACTGGCCGCGCGGAACAAGGAAGCGCGCAGGCGGCGCGAGGAGTTCATCGCCGGCGCAGCCGCGCACGCGTTGACCCTGCTGGGCGGCGACTGGCGCGAAATCGAGCGCCGGCTGCGAGAGACCGACAGGACGTGGCGCGAAGGCGATCTGGGCAGCGTCAATCCCGACGCATGGAAGAAGCTCGATGCGCGGCTCAAGGCCGCGCTCGCGCCGCTGCGCGATGCCTTGTCGGCCGCGCGCGATCAGGCGGTGGCGGACCGCAAGGCATTGATCGAGGAGGCTAGGGCGCTCTCGTCCAAGGCGATGGAGCGTGACAGCCTCGGGCAAATCAAGGCGATCCAGGCCAGATGGCAGGAGCAGGCAAAGGCGCTGCCGCTGAAGCGGCGCGACGAGGGCGCCCTTTGGGAGCAGTTCCGGGTCGCTTGCGACGCGGTGTTCAGTGCGCGCCAGTCCAAGCGCAGGGAAGAGGATGCGCACAAGCGCGAAGCCCATCGCGCGCTGGAGGACATCTGCGCGAAACTGGAACAACTCGCGCAGGCCCAGGCAGCCGCGGAGAAGGATGACCAGGCCGTGCGCCGGACAGTGCGCGAGTTGCAGGAACAATGGAACCGTTCAGGATCGGGTCCCGCGCTGCGCGATCTCGAACTCCGCTTCAGGAAGGCGGGCATCGCAGTCGAGGCGATGTTGTCGGCGCGCGCCAAGTCCCGGGGCGCTGCGGTGTGGAAAACGCTGGCGGCGAAGGAACGGCTGTGCGATGCCCTCGACAGCCTCGCGCAGTCGGGTGTAGATGCGGCCGAATCCGCGACCGTGGCGATACAGGAACAGTGGCTGGCGCTGCCTGCGCTGCCGGCGGCATGGGAGCAGAAAATGATGGCGCGACGCGATGGCGCGCTGCGCGCGCTGTCCGATGCTGCTGCGGGCAGCGAATATCTGGCACGGATTGAACACGGCGCGGAATCGCGCCGCGAGAGCCTGGTCGATCTGGAGTTGTCGCTCGGTCTGGACAGCCCTGCAGAGTGTCAGGCGCAGCGGCTTGCGCTGCAGGTGAAACAGTTGAAGGAACGGTTCAAAGGTCCGTCAACGACCGGCAGCGACACACCGGGCGAGCGTCTGCTTGCCTGGTGCGCCCGGCCGGGCGTTTCCGGCACGCCCGATCAGCAGCGCTGCGAACGGGTATTTTCGGAAATCGAGAAGACGCGCTCGAAGACCTAGGCGGCGCCTTCGTCGCGAATCGGATTGCTCAGCACGCCGATGCCTTCGATCTCGATCTCGATGGTGTCGCCCTGCTTCATCCATACCGGCGGCTTGCGCGCGTGGCCGACGCCGGCCGGCGTTCCCATCACGATCACGTCGCCGGGTTCCAGCGTCAGGCACTCGGTGAGCAGCACGATGGTCTCGGCCACCGGAAACAGCATGTCGCGGGTGTTCGCGTTCTGCATCACCTGTCCGTTGAGTCGCGACTGGATCGACAGGCCGGCTGCCCCAGCGGGCAACTCCTCGGGCGTGACCATCCAAGGCCCGAATCCGCCCGTGCGGTCGAAATTCTTGCCGATGGTCCACTGCCCCGTCTTGCGCTGGTAGTCGCGCAGCGAGCCGTCGTTGAAGCACGAATAGCCGGCCACGATCCCCAGCGCGTCGGCTTCGCGCACGTGGCGCGCGCGGCGGCCGACCACGACGGCGAGCTCGGCTTCGTAGTCGAGTTGCGTCGAGCAGGGCGGGCGCACGATCGGTTGGCCGTGCGCGGTGAGCGAAGTCGCCACGCGCATGAAGAAGCTCGGGTACGAAGGTTTGGCGTGTCCGCCCTCGGTCGCGTGGTCGACGTAGTTGAGTCCGAGGCAGATGATCTTACCCGGCTGAGGAACGGGCGGCAGGAACTTCACTTTATCGAGCGGGACGCGCGCGGCTGCCGGCGCAGCCTTCGCGGCGCGCTCGGCGGCTGAAAAGGCGTTTTTCCCTGCGCGAATCAGCGCAACCAGGTCGCGCGGCAGGTCCGGTGCTGCTTTCGACAGGTCAACCACGCTGTCGCCGACGCACACTCCCAGGCGCGCGGCACCGTTCCGATCAAATGTGACAAGACGCATGCAATTCTCCCTCAACCGATGTACATGTTCGAGGCGCGTATTTTATGCGACGCTCCATTAGGCATGTTCCGGCGAGTTATGAGTCGATGTTTCCGAAGCCATCTGCTGCAACCGCTCGTTGAAGCGTCGTCCGGAGATGACTTCCGTATTCAGCGAAGCCTCATTTCCCGCCGTAGGCCGCATCAAGGTCCGGCGCGATCGTGAGGAACCGCAGGTAATCGCCGTCGCGGTACGCCGATGCCCGCCGTGACTGGGTTATCCGCAGCGAATACAGCGCGGCGATCCCCGGGGGCGGCTTGATGCTCGCGATCCTTTCCCATTTGAGGCCGGGATCGCGGTAAACCTGGTCCCAGGTTTGCTGCCGCAGTTTCCTCAGCGTGTCGGTGACGCGATTGCGTTCCGTTTTGTCCAGGCCCAGCCAGTTTTCCTGGAACACCTCGTTGTTCAAGTCAAGCAGGACGCGGTTTCCGCTTTCTTTTTGCGCCATGATCCAGGGTCTTGAGGGTTGCGTCCGGGTCGCTCTCTTCCGGCGGGTTGCGCTGCGCCCAAAGCAGCGCGCGCCGCAGATCGTCGTTCGCCTTCGGTTCGTGCAGCCAAATCTCGTTCTCAGGCACGACCATGGCGGTGCGAATCAGCCACACGCCGGGTTCCCGTTCTTCGACCAGCACTTGCCGGCCGGCGAATTCCTTTCCGAGCGAGATCTGCCCGTTCGCGCCAACGACCTTGACGCTGGTTTTCGGTTCAATTACTTCCATAAGTTCGCATTCTCCAGGTTGCCTGGGCAAAGCGCCGTCGTGCAATCGTAGCAAAATGGGTGCAATAGTGCTGCACGAATATAATTTGGCACCAACTCGCGGTCGCGCAGTTCCCATGGAGCCGTGGCCGCAACGGGCGGGAATTCCGGTCGTTGCCCCCCGGAATTTGGCGCATTCCATTGGAGAAATTCTAAGATTTCACTTTCGGTTTACTTTCTATCCCATTTATTTTCCTCGATAAATTATTTTTGCCAACCTTTCTGAGGAAGTTGATTTAAGTCCCTGTTGCAACGCGAATTTTTCCAAATAACCGCTTGACCCGGCTATTTTCTTACCATAAAGTGGTGAGAAGTAGAAATTGGTGGGAAATTAGGGAAATTCCCGCCATTGAAAAAAGAGGAGGAGCGCGTTTGTTTCAGGGAGCGGCAGAACTCAGTCTGGACGCGAAAGGACGGCTCGCCGTGCCGACCCGCCATCGCGATGCGCTCGCCTCGGGCGGCGGCGCGATCGTGCTGACCGCACATCCTGACGGCTGCGTGCTCATGTACCCCCGTGTTGCCTGGGAACCGATCGGTTCCCGCGTGCAGTCCCTTTCCAGCTTCAACGAACAGGCCCGCTGGTGGCAGCGGTTGCTCGTCGGCCATGCCGAGGAACTCGAACTCGATGCGCAGGGCCGGATCCTGGTCTCGCCGGCGCTGCGCAAGTTCGCCGGATTGAAGAAGAACGTGATGCTGGTGGGGCAGGGCAGCCATTTCGAACTCTGGGATGTCGAGGCGTGGGAAGCGAAACTCGCCCAGGCGCTCGCGCAGGCCGGCTCCGCCCCGCCCCCCGGAACTGAAAATTTTACGCTGTGAGCGCCGATGCGCATCAACCCGTACTCCTCCATGAAGCCGTCGATGCGCTGGCCATTGATGCCGGCGCGCGGGCGAACGGCGTCTACGTGGATGCGACGTTCGGGCGCGGAGGGCACGCAAGGCTGATTCTCGGTCGGCTGGGCCAGCACGGCCGGCTGATCGCGCTGGATCGCGATCCCAGCGCAGTCGCGGCGGGAAGCCTCGTCGGCGACCCGCGCTTTGTGATTGTGCACGCGCGCTTCAGCGAACTGGCGGAAACGGTCCGGGCGCAGGGCGCTGCGGCCGTCGATGGTGTGCTGCTCGATCTCGGTGTGTCGTCGCCGCAACTCGACGATCCGGAGCGCGGGTTCAGCTTCCAGTTCGACGCGCCGCTGGACATGCGCATGGACCGGACTAGGGGCGTCACGGCTGCAGAGTGGCTCGCGCGGGCGAGCGAGGCGCAGATCAGGGAGGTCGTCAGGAGCCATGGGGAAGAACGGTTTGCTAAACAGATTGCAAAGGCGATTGTTGCTGCTCGCGCAAGAGGGCCTGTCACCCGAACCCGGCAACTTGCCGATCTCGTGGGTGCGGCCGTCCGGACGCGTGAGCCAGGCAAGAATCCGGCGACGCGGACGTTTCAAGCTCTACGGATTCACATCAATCAGGAGCTTGAGGAGCTGTCGCTAGTGCTGCCGCAGGCGATCTCGATCCTGGCGCCGGGAGGACGGCTGGCCGTGATCAGCTTTCATTCGCTGGAAGACAGGATCGTCAAGAACTTCATCCGCACCAACGCGCGGCCGGGCGACGCACCCGAGCGCCTGCCGTTGCGCGCCGCCGAATTGCCGCCGGCGCGGCTGCGGTCAGTGGGCAAGCCGCTGCGGCCCGGACCGGGCGAAATCAGCGCCAACCCGCGGGCCCGCAGCGCCGTGCTGCGCGTGGCGGAAATGCTGGTGTGAGGGCGCCATGGTGCGGCTGAACCTGCTGCTGCTCGCGCTGCTCACCGCCTGTGCGCTCGGGCTGGTGACCTCGCAGCACAAGGCGAGAAAGCTGTTCGTTGAACTCGAGCAGGAGCAGGAGCGAGCGCGCAGCCTCGAGATCGAATACGGACAGCTGCAGCTCGAGGCGGGCACCTGGGCCATGCACACGCGGGTGGAGCGCATTGCGACCCGGGCGCTGCACATGCACACGCCGGAGGCGAAGCGCATCCAGGTCGTGCCGCGCCGGGCGCAGGCGCAAGGGGCGGCGCAGTGAACTTTGCGACCAGTCCGGTGCTCGAGCTCACGCTGCCGGTGTGGCGATCGCGGCTGCTCGCGCTGGTGATCTTCTCCGGTTTCGCAGTGCTCGTGGGCAGGGCGGTCTACCTGCAGGGACTGCACAACGACTTCCTGCGGGCGAAGGGCGAGTCGCGGTACGGCCGCGTCATCGAGATCAGCGCGAACCGTGGCCGCATCACCGACCGCCACGGCGAAATGCTCGCGGTGTCGACGCCGGTGAAGTCGATCTGGGCCATTCCGGACGAGGTGAAACTCGAACCGCCGCAGCTGGCCAGGCTTGCGGCACTGCTCGAGATGCCGCCGCAGGAAATCAGGACGCGCATCGAGGAGACGGGCCGCGATTTCGTCTTCATAAAGCGCCAGATTCCGCCCGAGGTCGCCGATCGCGTGGCCGAGCTGCGCATCCCGGGCCTGTTCCAGAACCGCGAATACCGCCGCTACTATCCGGGCGGCGAGGTGATGGCGCATGTGCTCGGCTTCACCGGCGCGGAGGATGTCGGCCAGGAGGGCGTCGAGCTCGCGTTCCAGGACCATCTGAAGGGCAAGCCGGGCAGCCGGCGGGTCATCCGCGACCGGCTGGGGCAGATCGTCGAGGACGTCGAGAGCATCCGCGCGGCCCAGGAAGGAAAGGATCTTTCCCTCGCACTGGATGCCAGGATCCAGAGCCTGGCGTTCTCACAGCTGAAGGCCGCGGTCGATCAGCATCGCGCCAAGGCAGGCGGCATCGTGGTGCTCGACATCAACACGGGCGAGGTGCTTGCGCTGGCGAATCTTCCGACCTACAACCCGAACAATCGCGCGCGGCTGTCCGGTGCGCAGCTCAGGAACCGCGCCGTCACCGACACCTTCGAGCCCGGCTCGACGCTCAAGCCATTCACCATCGCGACAGCCCTCGAGTCCGGCCGCGTGACGCCTCAGACCCTGATTCAGACCGCGCCTGGCAGTCTTACCATCGGGTCGGCCACGATCCGTGACGCGCATGCCGAGGGGATGCTCACGGTCGAGCAGATCATCCAGAAGTCGTCCAACGTGGGCGCGGCCAAGATCGCGCTGTCGCTGCCGGCCGAATCGATGTGGAACATGTTCCAGTCGGTGGGCTTCGGCGCCGTGCCGCGGCTGGGCTTTCCCGGGGAGGCGAACGGACGTGTGCGTCCCTACAAGAGCTGGCGGCCGATCGAGCAGGCCACCATGGCCTACGGGCACGGCATCTCGGTGTCGTTGCTGCAGCTCGCGCATGCCTACAGCGTGTTCGCCCGCGACGGCGAGATGGTTCCGCTGTCCCTCACGCGGGTCGACGCGCCGCGCACGCCGCAAGCAGTCATCTCGGCCGAGACTGCGCGCCGCGTGCGTCACATGCTGGAGCTCGCCGTGCAGTCCGGCGGCACGGCGCCGCGGGCCCAGATCATGGGTTACCGCGTCGCAGGCAAGACCGGCACCGCGCACAAGCAGGAAAACGGAACCTACGCTACGCACAAGTACGTGTCGTCGTTTGTCGGCTTTGCGCCCGTCTCCAGCCCGCGGCTGGTGATCGCGGTGATGCTCGATGAACCGACGAACGGCCAGTACTACGGGGGCGCGGTCGCCGCACCGGTGTTCGCGCGCGTGATGGAAGGCGCGCTGCGCCTGACGGGCGTGCCCCCGGATGCGCCGATGAAACCGATCGAACTGCCCGCCGAAGGGCAGGAAGTGAAGGAAAGCATCTGAGTGGCGGACAACGAGTGGCAACGAGCAGTGCCGGGTCGCTGCTCAACATATGACGGATCGATGAGGACGTGCAGAACAGAGCGATCGACATTCTCAGGCAGCTGCGCGAGCGAGGCATCGACGTGAGCACGCTTTGCGTCGACAGCCGGACCGTGCAGCCGGGCGACGTCTTTCTCGCCTATCCGGGTGCGGCGCAGGACGGCCGCGACCATATCGCCGGCGCCATCGCCGCGGGCGCGGCAGCGGTGCTCTGGGAGCGGGCCGGATTCGAATGGGACGAGGGCTGGCGAGTGCCCGGCCTGCCGGTCGAGGGACTGCGCCCGGTGGCGGGGCATCTTGCAGACGAAGTCTACGGGCGGCCGTCCGAAAGACTCTGGGTCATGGGTGTGACGGGGACCAACGGCAAGACCTCGTGCAGCCAGTGGCTCGCCCAGGCTTGCGGCGCGTGCGGCGCGCGCACGGCGGTGATAGGCACGCTCGGAACCGGTTTCCCGGGTGCGCTCGTGCCAGGTCCGAACACCACGCCGGACGCGGTGGCGGTGCATCGGTCGCTCGGCCGGCTGCTCGATGAAGGGGCGCAGGGCGTGGCGATGGAGGTCTCCTCGATCGGCCTCGATCAGGACCGCGTCAACGGCGTGCGGTTCGGTGTGGCGCTGTACACCAACCTTTCGCGCGACCATCTCGAGTACCACGGCGACATGGAGAGCTACGCACAGGCCAAGCAGCGGCTGTTCCTCTCTCCCGGCCCGAGGCACGCCGTGCTCAACATGGATGACGTGCAGGGGGTGAGCATTGCCCGCATGCTCGCCGGCGGCGGTGCGACCCGGGTCGGTTACAGCTGCTTCGAAGGCGTGGCCGCGCGCTCCGGTCTGGAGCAGTTCGTCGAGGCGCAGGACATCAGCGTATCCGCGCAGGGCATCGCCTTCACCGCGAAGAGTTCCTGGGGCGAGGCGCGCGTCGAGAGCACCTTGTTGGGCCGTTTCAATATCTCGAATCTGCTGGGCGTGCTCGCGACCATGCTGGCCTCGGGGGTCCCCTTCGCGCAGGCCAGCGGCGCGCTCGGCCGGCTGGTTCCCGTGCCCGGGCGCCTGGAGCGCATCGGCGGCGGAGCGCGGCCGCTGGTGGTGATCGATTACGCGCATTCGCCGGACGCGCTGGACAAGGTCGCCCAGGCGCTCAAGGACGTGGCCGCCGCGGGCAATGGGCGACTGGTGGTGGTCTTCGGATGCGGCGGAGACCGCGACCGCGGCAAGCGCCCGGTCATGGGCGCGGTCGCCTCGCGCCACGCGGATCGGCTCATCGTCACCAGCGACAATCCGCGCGGCGAGGACCCGAACGCAATCATTTCCGAGATCGCCGCCGGAATCACGGTTGCCTATGAGGCGATCGCGGACCGGCGCGAGGCGATCGCCGCAGCGGTGGCACCGGCGCGCGCGGGCGACGTGGTGCTGCTCGCGGGCAAGGGCCATGAGACCTGTCAGGAGATCGAGGGCCGGAAGCTGCCGTTTTCCGATCTGCTTGAGGCGCAGACGGCCTTGGGGCGCTGGGAACCATGATGAGCACCGGCGACGCCGCGCAGGCAATCGGCGGACGCGTCTACGGCGCGCCGACCCGCTTCACCTCGGTGTCCACCGACAGCCGCGCAATCGAGGCAGGCGCCTTGTTCGTCGCGCTGCGCGGCGAGCGCTTCGACGGGCACGAGTTCATCGCGGGCGCGAAGGCGCGGGGCGCGGCCGCGGCGATGGTGAACCAGGCCTGGAGGCTCGAAACGCCCGAGCCGGGGATTCCCTGTATCGCCGTCGAGGACACGCGGCTTGCGCTCGGGCGGCTCGCCGGGTGCTGGCGCGCGAGGTTTTCGATCCCGCTGGTCGCGGTTGCGGGCAGTAACGGCAAGACGACCGTGAAGGAGATGATTGCGGCGATTCTGCGCGCCCACTACGGCGAGGAGGCCACGCTCGCCACGCAGGGCAACTTGAACAACGACATCGGGCTTCCGCTGACGCTGCTGCGGCTTCGCGCCACGCATCGCGCCGCGGTGATCGAGGTCGGCATGAACCATCCGGGTGAGACGGTCTACCTGGCCGGCATTGCGCGCCCGACAGTGGCGCTGGTCAACAACGCCCAGCGCGAGCACCAGGAATTCATGAAAGGCGTGGAGGAGGTCGCGCGCGAGCACGGCGCGGTATTCGCCGCGCTGCCCGCCGATGGCACGGCGGTGATCAATGCCGACGATCCTTACGCGGCGTACTGGCGCAGCCTGGTGCGGCGCGAGCAGATCCGCGATTTCGGAATCGAGCAGCCCGCGGCGGTCAGCGGCCGCTGCACGCTGTCGGATTTCGGCAGCGAGATCGAACTCTCGGCCCCGGAGGGCAGCGTGAAATTCACGCTGCAGGTGGCCGGCCTGCACAGCGCGCTCAACGCAGTGGGCGCGGCTGCCGGGGCGACTGCGGCCGGCGCCGATCTTTCGATGGTCGCCAAGGGGCTGTCGGGCTTCACCGCCGTCGGCGGGCGGTTGCAGGTCAAGCGCGGCCGCAGCGGCGCGGTGATCGTCGATGACACGTACAACGCCAATCCCGATTCGGCGCGCGCGGCGATCGAGGTGCTGAGCAGGTTGCCTGGCCGGCGCATCCTGGTGCTGGGCGACATGGGAGAGGTCGGCGAGCAGGGCGAGACGTTCCACCGCGAGACCGGGCGCTGCGCGGCACAGGCGGGCATCGACGAGTTGCTTGCGATCGGCGATCTGGCCGCCCATGCCTTCGCCGAATTCGGCTCAGGCGGCACCTGGTACGCGCAGATCGAAGGCCTGCTGGACGAGGTCGCCGAAAAGGCGGTCGCGGGGACCACCATACTCGTGAAGGGATCGCGCTTCATGCGCATGGAGCGGGTGGTTGCGGCGCTGGTCGAAGAGGCGCAGAGCTGATGCTGCTGACTCTCACCCAGTGGCTGGCGCATGACGTGCGCGCATTCAACGTCTTCTCGTACATCACCCTGCGCGCGGTGCTCGCCTGCCTTACGGCGCTCGCCCTGTCGCTGCTGGCCGGACCTCTCGTTATCCGCAAGCTCACCGCGTACAAGATCGGGCAGGCAGTGCGCGATGACGGGCCCAAGTCGCATCTCACCAAGGCCGGCACCCCGACGATGGGCGGCGCGCTGGTGCTGCTGTCTATTCTGGTCACCACGCTCCTGTGGGCGGATCTTTCCAACCGATTTGTCTGGATCGTGCTGGTCGTGACTTTCGGTTTTGGCGTGATCGGCTGGATCGACGACTACCGCAAAGTGGTGCGCCGCGATCCGCAGGGCCTTTCGGCCCGAACCAAGTTCTTCTGGCAGTCGGTGCTGGGGCTGATCGCTGCCGTCTACCTCGCTTTTGCGGTGTCGGCGCCCACTAACGTCCAGATCCTGGATCTGTTCTTGGCCTGGGTACGCAGCGGTTTCGAGATGAACCTGCCGCCGAAGGCGGACCTGATCCTGCCGTTTTTCAAGAACATCGCTTATCCGCTTGGCGTGTGGGGTTTCATTACGCTCACTTACTTCGTGATCGTCGGCACTTCGAACGCGGTCAATCTGACCGACGGTCTCGACGGCTTGGCGATCATGCCGGCGGTCATGGTCGCCGGCGGTCTGGGCATATTTGCGTTCGTGACCGGTCGCGTCGATTTCTCGCGCTACCTGTTCCTGCCGTACATACCGGGAGCGAGCGAACTCTTGGTCTTCTGCGCCGCGCTGGCGGGCGCCGGGCTCGGATTTCTCTGGTTCAACGCCTATCCGGCCGAGGTGTTTATGGGTGATGTCGGCGCGCTCGCGATCGGCGCAGCACTCGGCACGGTGGCCGTGATCGTGCGCCAGGAGATCGTGCTGTTCATCATGGGCGGCGTGTTCGTCGCCGAAACGCTGTCGGTGATGATCCAGGTGCTGTTCTTCAAATGGAGCGGCGGCAAGCGCATTTTCCGCATGGCGCCGCTGCACCACCATTACGAGCTTGGCGGATGGAAGGAGTCTCAGGTGGTGGTCAGGTTCTGGATCATCACCATGATGCTGGTGCTGTTCGGCTTGTCGACGCTGAAGCTGCGCTAAAGGTCGTTTATCGCGTGATGGAACTGAAGGGAAAGAGGGTACTGGTGCTGGGATTGGGTGAAACCGGGCTGTCGATGGCGCGCTGGCTTGCGCGCGAGCGCGCGGACGTGCGCGCCGCCGACACGCGCGCGGCACCGCCCGGTCTGGAGCAACTGCGGCGCGTGCTGCCGCAGGTTGCGGTTGCCTGCGGCGAGTTCACTGACGTGATTTTCTCGGGAATCGACCTGGTCGCGATCAGCCCGGGCGTGCCCCTCGCTGATCCAGCGGTGAGGCGCGCCGGCGCGCGCGGCGTGCCGGTCGTCGGAGATATCGAACTCTTCGCGCAGGCTTTGCTGCGCGATCGTAACAGCGGCTCACAGGCGCAGCCCGGAGCAGCGTCCGCGCGCATCCTCGCCGTCACGGGCACCAACGGTAAGAGCACGGTCACCGCGCTTGCCGGTGCGATGTGCGCCGCGGCAGGCCTGGACTGCGAGATCGCCGGCAACATCGGCCCGGCGGCGCTCGACGCGCTGCGGCGCCGGCGCGAGGCGGGACGTGACCCCGAAACCTGGGTGCTGGAGCTATCGAGCTTTCAACTGGAGACCACGGCTACGCTGGATGCGTCTGCCGCGGTCATGCTCAACCTGTCCGAGGATCATCTCGATCGCTACGCGTCGTTGCAGGAATACGCAAACGCCAAGGCCCGCGTGTTTCGCGGCAGCGGCGTGCAGGTTCTGAACCGCGACGATCCGCACAGCCTGTCGATGGCGCTCCCCGGGCGCAGCACCATCACCTTCGGCCTGGACGAGCCGGGCTCACCCGCGGATTTCGGCCTGCTCGTACGCAGCGGGACGCCGTGGCTCGCGCAGGGTGCGACGCCCCTGCTCGCGGTTACGCGTTTGAAGCTCGCGGGGCTGCACAATGCCGGCAATGCGCTGGCCGCGCTGGCTCTGTGCAGCGCAGTCGGCCTGCCGCTCGCGCCGCTGCTTGCAGCGCTAACGGAGTTTCGCGGGCTGCCGCATCGCGTCGAGTTGGTCGGCGCGAAGGGCGGGGTGCGTTTCTACGACGATTCCAAGGGTACCAATGTGGGCTCCACCGTGGCCGCTCTGGCGGGTCTTTCGGAAACGGCCCGTGGGCAGGACGCGAGAGTGGTATTGATCGCAGGAGGAGAGGGCAAGTCGCAGGATTTCTCGCCGCTCAAGCCTGCCGTGAAAGACGCCGCACGGGCGGTGGTGCTGATCGGGCGCGATGCGCGGCTGATCGAGGACGCGCTGCAGGGCACCGCCGTGACGGTGCTGCGCGCAGCTTCGATGGAGGAGGCGGTTGCCTTGGCGATGTCCGCAGCCAGGCCGGGGGACGCGGTGCTGTTGTCCCCGGCCTGCGCCAGTTTCGACATGTTCCGCAACTACGGTCATCGCGGCGAGGTCTTCCGCGAGGCCGTGAAGAGAATTACCGATGCGACAGCTCGGTAGTCACACGGGTCCGGGTCGTGCACCCATGCCCGAATACGATTCGAGCCTGCTATGGACAGCGCTCGGGCTGTTGATGGTGGGCCTGGTGATGGTCTATTCGGCGTCCATCGCGCTCGCGGAGACCAGCAGGTTTACCGGCGGCAGGACGAGCTATTTCCTCGTGCGCCATGCGATATTCCTCGCCACGGGCATTGTCGCGGGGATGTTCGTGTTTCAGATTTCAATGCACTTGTGGCAGAGACTCGCGCCCTGGCTGTTCGCCTCCGGCATCGTGCTGCTCGCGCTGGTGCTCATCCCGGGAATCGGCCACGAGGTGAACGGGGCGCGCCGCTGGCTCTGGCTCGGCATCGCTAATCTGCAGCCTTCGGAGCTGATGAAGCTGTTTGCGGTGCTCTATGCGGCCGATTACACGGTACGCAAGGCCGCGCTCATGCACAGTTTCAAGCGCGGCCTGCTGCCGATGTTCGCCGTGATGCTCGTGGTGGGGTGGCTGCTGCTACGCGAGCCGGACTTCGGGGCATTCGTGGTGATCACCGCGATCGCGATGGCGATCCTGTTCCTCGGGGGAATGAACGGCCGCTGGTTCGCCGCGCTGATGGGGCTGTTCGCCATCGGCTTCGCCGGCCTGATCCTGTCCTCGCCCTACCGCATGCAGCGCATCTTCGGTTTCATGGATCCATGGGCCGACTCGTTCGGCAAGGGCTACCAGCTCTCGCACGCGCTGATCGCGTTCGGGCGCGGCGAGTGGCTCGGCGTGGGGCTCGGTGGGAGCGTGGAAAAGCTTCTCTACCTGCCCGAAGCGCATACCGACTTTCTGCTCGCCGTGATCGGCGAGGAACTCGGGTTTGCCGGCGTGACGGTCGTGATCGCATTGTTCGCATGGCTGGTCATCCGCGCGTTTGCGATCGGCAGGCTGGCGGTGAAGCTGGAGCGCCCCTACTCGGCGCTGGTGGCGCAAGGGATCGCGGTGTGGCTGGGCGTGCAGGCGCTCATCAACATGGGCGTCAACATGGGCGTGCTGCCGACCAAGGGGCTGACGCTGCCGCTGATGAGCTTCGGGGGCAGCGGGCTTCTCGCCAATTGCGTGGCGCTGGCGATCCTGCTGCGCATCGATTGGGAATCCCGCCAGATGATGAAAGGGCAGCCGGCGTGACATGGCCAAGATCATCATGATCATGGCGGGCGGAACGGGGGGGCATGTGTTCCCGGGCCTGGCGGTGGCCGACGAGCTGCGCAGCCGCGGCTGGCGCGTGGTGTGGCTCGGTGCGCCCGGCGGCATGGAGGCCACGCTCGTGCCCGGCCGCGGCTACGAGGTGGCATGGGTCAATTTTGCGGGGCTGCGCGGCAAGGGCTTCGCCGCCTACGCGCTGCTGCCGCTGCGGCTGCTACTGGGCTTCTGGCAGGCGGCGCGGGCGATTTTCGCGCACCGCCCCGATGTGCTGCTCGGCATGGGGGGCTACCAGTCGTTTCCCGGCGGCATGATGGCGGCGCTGTTCGGCAGACCGCTGGTGATTCACGAGCAGAACTCCGTTGCGGGGCTGGCGAACCGCGTTCTCGCAGGCGTCGCGGACCGTATCCTGTGCGCATTCCCCGGCGCCTTGAGGAACGCCATGGTGACCGGCAATCCCGTGCGGCCGGACATCGCGGCGCTCGCCGCACCGGCCGGGCGCTATCGCGCGCGCTCGGGACTGCTGAAGCTGCTGGTCGTGGGCGGGAGCCTGGGCGCAAGAGTTCTGAATGAAGCCGTTCCGCAGGCGCTTGCGCTCATGCCGCCGGAGCGGCGGCCCGAGGTCACACACCAGTCCGGCGCGCAGCACATCGATGCGCTCGCACAGCGCTATCGCGACGCAGGCGTGAACGCGAGCACGGTTGCCTTCATCGATGACATGGCATCTGCCTACGCGGATGCGGACGTGGTTCTGTGCCGTGCGGGCGCGCTGACGGTCTCCGAACTGGCGGCCGCAGGTGTGGCGAGCATTCTGGTCCCCTATCCCCACGCGGTCGACGACCACCAGACGCGTAACGCCCGCCAGCTGGCCGACGCAGGTGCGGCGGTCCTGATGCCACAGCCCGAACTGACGCCCGCGCGGCTCGCCGTGACGCTGCTGGAATTGTCGCGCGGGCAACTGCTCGACATGGCCGAGAAGGCGCGCGCCCAGGCCCTGCCTGATGCGACGCACGCGGTTGCCCGCATCTGCATGGAGGTGGCCGGATGAAACCGAATCGAAAAGTGCAGAGAAAGCAGGTGGCAGCCGAGGTGATCTCGCTGGCGGCGTACCGGGAGGCCCACCGCGGGCGCGAGGCGGAGGCGGCACCGGAACCGGTTGGGGCGGGCGGCGTGAGCCTGATGGACGCGTATTGCCGGTGGCTCGCGCTCGCGGGCGCGCTCTGGACCTTCTGGTGGTGATGGAAGAAAAATGAAGCACAAAGTCAAGCGCATCCATTTCGTCGGCATCGGCGAGCCGGTTTTACGAACCGCCGCCGCCGACTGGGGCCAAGATGAAGCATAAGGTCAAGCGCATCCATTTCGTCGGCATCGGCGGTAGCGGCATGAGCGGCATCGCCGAAGTGCTGGCGAATCTGGGCTACGAGGTGAGCGGCTCCGATCTCGCCGCGAACGCCGCAACCGAGCGCCTGGCTGCGCTCGGCGTGAAGCTGACACTCGGACACAGTGCGGAAAACACCGCCGGAGCGGACGTGGTCGTGGTGTCCACGGCCGTGCGCACGGACAATCCCGAGGTGATCGCGGCGCGCACGCGGCGCATCCCCGTGGTGCCGCGCGCGCTGATGCTGGCCGAACTCATGCGGCTCAAGCAGGGCGT
>Ga0154717_1063_pt6 | contig 18897 bp, 19 predicted proteins | sample Rifle2008BG16ft_FD_105725 | JGI IMG/M metagenome (GOLD analysis project Ga0154717, IMG submission 105725) | Betaproteobacteria bacterium RBG_16_64_18
CGTAGGTGAGCAGCACGAACACCATCGCCAGGCCGAACGCGCCCTGGGTCGCGGGAACCGCCGACAGCGTTCCTGCCGGTGCCGTCGGCGCGATGACGAGGCCGGCGACGATGACCAGCACCAGTCCGAGGCATTCGACTACGGTGAGCAGGTTCTGAGTCGTCTTCCCGGCCCTGATGCCGACCAGGTTGATCGCCGTCAGCACCACCACGAGCAGGGCGGCATAAATCGACTCCGAATGCGCGCCGAGCGGCGCGAGCTGGGTGGCATAGTCGGCGAACACGAACGCGAAAATCGCGATCGAGCCGCTCGCGATCACCGTCAGCCGTGCCCAGGCGAACAGCCGCGCGATGTCGCTGCCGAAAGCGCGCTCGAGGAAGTGATATTCCCCGCCGGCGTCGGGATGGCTGGTCGCGAGTTCCGCGTAGCACAGCGCGCCGATGATCGAGATCGCCGCGCCGAGGATCCAGGCCAGCATCATGGTGCCCGCATCGCCGGTATTGGCCGCAACCAGCGCCGGCAGCTTGAAAATGCCGGCGCCGACGACGATGCCGACGATCAGCGCGACCGCGTCCTTCAGGTCGAAGACGGGCCGGGGCGCGGCGGCAGGCGTGGCGGGATGGGTCATGGGAGCGGCAGCATCGTATTACGTTAGGCGGTCGCGCCGCAAGCCCCGGGTGCGGCTTACAATCGCGTAACGATCTGACGTGTGCCGAGGAACAACCGGACGTGGCGAAGCATTGGGTTGGTATAGGTCTCCCGATTTCTGCAGGTTGCAACTTCGCAACCTGCAGAAATCGGGAGATGGATAAAAGCCAGGCAAGCTGCCCGGTTCCTGCCATGACGGCTTAGGACACCCCGCTTGAAGTACGACGTCGTCATCATCGGAGGCGGCCACAACGGGCTGGTGTGCGCGTGCTACCTCGCCGGCGCAGGCCTCAAGGTGCGCGGCTGGAGCGCCGGCACGGGGTCGGCGGCGCCGCGGTCACCGAGGCGTTCCATCCGGGATTTCGCAACTCCACGCTCGCCTACACCGTCAGCCTGCTCGACGCGGGCGTGATCCGCGACCTGCGTCTGGCCGAACACGGACTGAAAATCGTCGAGCGCCCGTTCGCCAATTTCCTGCCGCTCCCCGACGGGGGCAGCTTCAGCGTCGGACCGGATACCGCCGCGACGCAGGCAGAACTTGCGCGCTTCTCGGCGCGCGACGCCGAGCGCCTGCCCGAGTACTACCGGATGATCGAGCGCATCGCCGATGTGCTGCGCGATCTCGCGCGCCAAACCCCGCCGCGGCTGGCCGGCGGCCACGGGGGACTGGACGACCTGCTGGAGGGCTGGCGCCTGGGACGGCATTTGCGCCCGCTCGATCTGGCGGCCCGGCGCGACCTGCTCGAGCTTTTCACCCGCAGCGCGGGCGACATGCTCGACGGGTGGTTCGAGAGCGACCCCATCAAGGCCGCGCTCGGCTTCGATGCGGTGGTCGGCAATTTCGCCAGCCCCTACGCGGCGGGCTCGGCCTACGTGCTGCTGCACCACTGCTTCGGCGAGGTCAACGGCCAGCGCGGCAAGTGGGGCCATGCGATCGGCGGCATGGGCGCGATCACGCAGGCGATGGCCGCGGAAGCCGGGACGCGCGGCGTGGAAATCACGACCGGCGCCGAAGTCGCGCGCGTGCTGGTGAAGGGTGGCCGGACCACCGGCGTGGCGCTGGCGGACGGAACCGAGATCGAGGCCCGCAGCGTCGCCTCGAACGTCGAGCCGAGCCTGCTGTACCTGAAACTGATAGAGCGCGAGGCGCTGGATGACGATTTCCGCGCGCGCATGCAGCGCTGGCGCCTCGGTTCGGGCGCGCTGCGAATGAACGTGGCGCTGTCGGCGCTGCCCGATTTCCGATGCTCACCCGGCACGCACGCGCAGCCGCATCACGGCGCAGGCATCATCATGGCGCCCTCGCTCGCGTACATGGACCGCGCATGGATCGATGCCAAGGAGAGAGGCTGGGGGCAAGCTCCGATCGTGGAAATGCTGATCCCGAGCACCATCGACCCCACGCTCGCGCCGCCGGGGGCGCATGTGGCGAGCCTTTTCTGCCAGCATTTCAGCCCGGTGCTGCCCGACGGACGCACGTGGGACGACGCGAGCGAGGCCGCCGCCGATACCGTCGTCGATACGGTGAACGAATACGCACCCAACTTCAGAGCGAGCATCATCGCGCGCCAGGTCTTGACTCCCCTGGACATGGAGCGCGAGTATGGCCTCACGCGCGGCGACATTTTCCACGGCGCGTTGGGCCTCGACCAGCTGTTCCTCGCGCGCCCCGTGCTCGGCCACGGCGACTACCGCTCACCCGTGCGTGGCCTGTATCACTGCGGCGCGGGCGCGCACCCGGGGGGCGGCGTCACCGGCCTGCCCGGGCACAACTGCGCGCGCGAGATGCTGCGCGACTTCCGCCGCCGCGCAAAGCGCTGAGCCGGGGAACCCGCGCCATGACGCTGTTGCAGTGTTGCAGTACAGACTTGTACAGGCCCCTCATAATCCGGCACAATGTTGTCAGCGCGCACTGCCACGCAGCGGGCGCCAGGACTAAGGCCTTGTGACATTCAGTATCGGTGGGTTTAGAAAGCCGTCCAACCAAATTGAGGAGAATAAAGTGGAACGTCGTTCCTTTCTGAAAAAAGCCGGCCTGGGTTTGGCCGCAGGCGCCGCCGCCGCGCCATCCATTGTCAATGCACAGGCGCCGGGCCTGCCGACTGTCTCGTGGCGCATGGCCGGAAGCTGGCCCAAGAGCCTCGATACCCTTTTCGGCGGCATGGAGTTCATCGCCAAGCGCGTAGCGGCTGCGACCGGCGGCAAGTTCACCATCAAGGTGTTCGCTGCGGGCGAGATCGTCGGCGGGCTGCAGGTCCTGGATGCGGTGCAGAACGGCACCGTCGAATGCGGCCATACCGCGACCTATTATTACTATGGCAAGGATCCCACGTTCGCCCTCAACTGCGCCGTCCCCTTCGGCCTGAATTCACGCCAGCAGAATGGCTGGATGGTTCACGGCGGCGGCATGGAACTCGTGCGCGAGTTCTACAAGACCTACAACTGCACGCTGTTTCCCGTCGGCAATACGGGCACCCAGATGGGCGGCTGGTTCCGTAAGGAAATCAAGACCGTCGCCGATCTCAAGGGCCTGAAGTTCCGCATGGGCGGCTTCGCCGGCCGGGTGCTGACCAAGCTGGGCGTGGTCCCACAGATGATCGCCGGCGGTGATATCTACCCGTCGCTGGAAAAAGGCACCATTGACGGGGCGGAGTGGGTCGGCCCCTATGACGACGAGAAGCTCGGTTTCTACAAGGTGGCGAAGTACTACTACTACCCGGGCTGGTGGGAACCCGGCACTGAACTCGACCTGCTGGTGAATCTCAAGGCGTGGGAGGCACTGCCGAAGGAATACCAGGCCATTCTGGAATCGGTATGCGCCGAGGCGAATGGCTGGACGATGGCGAAGTACGACGCCGACAACCCCGCCGCGCTGAAGCGGTTGGTGGCAAACGGCGTGCGACTGCGGGCGTTTTCGAACGACATCATGGCGGCCTGCTACAAAGCCACCAACGAGGTGAACGCCGAAGCCTCGGCCAAGAACCCCGCGTTCAAGAAGATCTACGATTCCATGAGCAAGTTCCGCTCGGAAACCGTGCAATGGTTCTCGATCGCGGAAAACACGATGAGCAACTTTGCAGTGGCGGCGGAACGCCTGTCCCAGCGCGGGTCGAAGAAGTAGCAACCTCTGGCGCGTAATCCGGCCCGAAACTCACCCTGGGCCGACAAGAAACCCCGCGCGCGCGGGGTTTCTTGCGTCTGGCGACGGGTTTTGAGGCCCCCTCTAGTTCTTCCCGCCAGAGGGGGGCGCCGCGGGCTCACCCTTGGCCGCGTCCGGCGCGTCTGCAGGCGCTGTGCCGCCGCCGAGGGCGCGTTCGAGCGCGTCTTCGACCGCGCCCTGACTCGTGGCGCCGATCCCGGTAGCCGCATCGGGCACGTGGATTTCGATCTTGTCGGTGTCGATCACCGCCTTCTTCACCATGCCTCCGCCGACGATATCCGGCACCGCGATCACCAATCCGACCATGATTACCTGGATCAGCACGAAGGGCACCGCACCCCAGTAGATCTGGCCTGTAGTTACCTTGGCGATCTGCTTGCGGCTGATCCGGTCGATGTAATCACTGATCGGCGCCACGCTGCGCAGATAGAACAAGGCGAAACCGAAGGGCGGGTGCATGAACGAGGTCTGCATGTTGATCGCCAGCAGCACGCCGAACCAGACCAGGTCGATGCCGAGTTTTTCCGCCACCGGGGCGAGCAGGGGGACGATGATGAATGCCAGCTCGAAGAAGTCGAGGAAGAACGCCAGCACGAACACCAGAATGTTGACCACGATCAGGAAGCCGAGCTGGCCGCCGGGGAGGTTCAGCAGCAGGTGCTCCACCCACAGGTGGCCGTCCACACCGTAGAAAGTCAGGCTGAACACGCGCGCACCGACCAGGATGAACACCACGAAGGAGGTCAGCTTCGCCGTCGCATCCATCGCCTGGCGCAGCAGCGGGAACGACAGACGCCGGCGCGCCAGTGCCATGGCCAGTGCGCCGGTGGCGCCCATCGCCCCGCCCTCGGTGGGCGTCGCCACGCCGAGGAAGATCGTGCCCAGCACCAGAAAAATCAGCCCCAGCGGCGGAATCAGGACGAAGGTCACGCGCATCGCGATCCTGGACAGCAGCCCCAGCTTGAGCACATGGTTGAGCACCGCTGCCACAAAGGCGACGCCGACCCCGACCGTGGTCGAAACCACCAGCAATTCGTCCAGCGGCGCATCGGGCGCGCCGTAACGATACTTGGAAAAGGCGACCGCAACGGACACCGCGACGATCCCCAGCACTGCCAGCGAGGCGGTGCCGCTGCCGCCGTCCGGCTCGCGGAAGGTGCGCGCTTCCTTCGGCAAGGCCGGCGCCCAGGCGGGTTTCAGCACCGTGACGCCCACGGCGTACACAAAGTACAGACCGGTGAGAACCAGACCGGGGACGAAGGCGCCGGCGTACATGTCGCCCACGGACCGGCCCAACTGGTCGGCCATCACGATCAGCACCAGCGACGGCGGAATGATCTGCGCCAGCGTGCCCGAGGCGGCGATCGCGCCGCAGGCGAAGCGCCGGTCGTAGCCGTAGCGCAGCATGATGGGCAGTGAAATCAGCCCCATCGAGATCACCGAGGCCGCCACCACGCCGGTGGTCGCGGCGAGCAGCGCGCCGACGAAAATCACCGCAAACGCGAGGCCGCCGCGCAAGGGCCCGAACAACTGGCCGATGGTGTCCAGCAGGTCCTCGGCCATGCCGCTGCGCTCCAGCACCAGGCCCATGAAGGTGAAGAACGGCACCGCGAGCAGGGTGTCGTTGGACATGATCGCCCAGACGCGCTGCGGCAGCGCCTGAAACAGCGATGGATGCAGCAATCCCAGTTGGATGCCGATGAGGCCGAACAGGACACCGTTGGCGGCGAGCGCAAACGCGACCGGATAGCCGATCAGCAGAAACACCACCAGCGCCCCGAACATCAGCGGCGCCATGTTGTGCGTGAGCAGTTCGATCACGTGGCCGCCTCCGCCGGAGTTACGCTGATTCCGATAGCTGGGGGTCGGCGTCTGACGTCATTCGCCCTGCTCGCATCCCCGCTGCGCGGGGCGCGCCGAAGCGAGAAGCAGGGGTCCCGCTTGCGGGGATGCGCCCGCGCAGGCGCGCAGTGGGCGCGCGGAATTGCCGGCGCGTAACGGCCCGCTGCGGGGTCGCATCCACGCGCCATGCGCGTGGAACCTGCTCCGCCCTCCGCGTGCCCTGCTCGTAAGCTCATAGCGTCTCACCCCGTTCCTTGCGCAGCGCCTCGGCGAGCTGCTCTTCCAGGCTCGGGCCTTCGTCCCTGTCGGTCGGGTCCGGGATCAAACCGCGCAGGAACGCGACACGCTTGATCAGTTCCGAAATCCCCTGCAGGACCAGCAGCAGGAACCCGACCGGGAGCATCAGGCGAGCCGGCCAGACCGTCAGGCCGCCGGCATTGGTCGACACCTCGTTGCGCACATAGGCATCGACAAACACCGGCCAGGACATCCACAGGATGGCGATCGCCATCGGCAGCAGGAAAAACAGCGTCCCGAGAATGTCGATCCAGGCCCGGGCGCGCTTGGACAGGTGCCCTGAGATGACGTCTATGCGCACGTGCTGATTGTGCAGCAGGGCGTAGCCGGCGCAGAACAGGAACACCGCCGAAAACAGGTACCACTGGATTTCGAGCCAGGCGTTCGAGCTCATATTGAAGGCGTAACGCACGGTCGCGTTGTAGGCGCTGATCAACACGGCCGCCAGAATCAGCCAATAGCTGAGACGGCCGACGCGCTCGTTCAGCGCATCGATAAGAGCGGATAGTCGGAGAAGGTTTTTCACGGAATCTCTTTTAGATCTCAGTGAAAATCGAGGCCGAAACGCGCCGATTATACACAGCGCCGCCGGCAGAGCTACGGGATCCGCGCGGCCGGTCAGCGGCCCGCTTCAGTGGCCGGCAATGGTCATCCGGTCGATCAGTATCGAGCCGCATTCGCGCGAACCGCGCGCGAGCACGTCGCGGCCGACGGCGGCGATGGAGCGGAACATGTCGCGCAGATTGCCGGCGATGGTGATTTCCTCCACCGGGTGGCGGACCTCCCCGCCCTCGACCCAGTAGCCCGCCGCGCCGCGCGAATAATCGCCGGTAACGAGGTTGATGCCCTGGCCCATCAGCTCGGTGACCAGCAGGCCGCGGCCCATGGCGCGCACCAGGCCCGGCAGGTCGAGTTCGCCCGGCTCCAGGATCAGATTGTGGTTGCCGCCGGCGTTGCCCGTGGAGGCCATGCCCAGCTTGCGCGCCGAATAGGTGCCGAGAAAATACCCCTGCAGCACGCCCGCCTTCACCACGTCGCGGTCACGCGTGGCAACACCGTCGTCGTCGAAGTACGAACTCGCGAGCGCGCGCGGCACATGCGGCCGCTCGACGAGTGTCACGACGGGCGAGAACACGGGCTTGCCCAGGCTGTCCTGCAGGAACGAGGACTTGCGGTAGAGGTTGCCCCCGGAGACGGCCGACACGAAATGCGACACGAGGCCGCCTGCGGCCGGGGCTTCGAACAATACCGGCACCGACATGGTGTCAATCTTGCGGCCGCGCAGCCGCGCGAGCGCCCTGCGCCCCGCATAGTCGCCCACCGCTTCGGGCCGCGGCAGGTCCGCGGGCGCTCTCATCGACACGTACCAGTCGTCGCGCTGCATCTGATCGTCCTCGGCGGCAATGACCGAGCAGGACAGGTAATGGCGCGAACTGGGGAATCCCCCCATGAAACCCAGGCTGTTGGCGAGCACGAACTGACTGTGCTGACAGGAGACGCTGGCGCCCTCGGAGTTGACGACGCGCGGATCGAGCCGGAACGCGGCCGCCTCGCAGTCCCGCGCCATGGCTATCGCCTCCTCGACGCCGAGGTCCCACGGATGGAACAGATCCAGATCGCGCGTCTCGCGGCACAGCCGTGCGGGGTCGGCGAGCCCGGCGCAATCGTCGCTGGCGGTGAAACGCGCAATCGTCAGCGCCTTGCCCACCGCATCGCCGACGGCGCGCGCCGAAAAATCGGAGGTGCTGGCGTGACCTTTCTTCTTGCCGATGTAGACCGTGACGCCGAGCCCCTTGTCGCGGTTGTGCTCGATGGTCTCGACTTCGCCCTTGCGCACGGTCACGGTCTGCCCGTAGCCGTCGGACACCTCCGACTCGCAGCCGTCGGCGCCCCCCTCGCGCGCGTGCCGCAGCACGTCGGCGGCGATTTCCTGCAGGGCCTCGTAGCGCAGCGTAAAACGTGCCTTGGTCATGGTTTGACTTGGGTCCCGGGGAAAAGAGGGCCGTCGTGATCGGGGAAAAAGTGGCTATCATATCAGCACACCTGCTACCCACTTCGCGCGCATGATCGACGAGGAACGGCCCAGCAAGACCCGGCGCAAGAGAGAGATGCACGAGCTTCAGGCGCTCGGCGAGCGTCTGCTCACGCTCAAAGCCGGGCAGCTCGATGCCATCGGGCTGCCCGATGAGCTGCGCACCGCGGTGGCCGAAGCCCAGAACATGCCCCCGCGCGAATCGCGCCGCCGGCAGGTGCAGTACATCGGCCGACTGATGCGGGACGTCGACCCGGAGCCGATCCGGGAGAAGATCGCCGCCTGGAACGGGCAGTCGCGCGAGCACGCTGCGACGCTGCACGGCATCGAGCGCTGGCGCGCGCGGCTGCTCGATGACGAAGCGGCCCTCGGCGAATTCCTGCGCGAGCGGCCCGGCGCCGATTCGCAGCGGCTGCGCACCCTGATCCGCAACACCCGCGCAGAGCGCGAGGCGGGACGCCCGCCAAAGAGCTATCGCGAACTGTTCCGGCTGCTGCGTGACATTCTCGAATCACCATGAAGGCTTGGCCATGACGCACGACAACGAACTGCTGATCGGGCTGGTCTCGATCAGCGACCGCGCTTCATCCGGCGCTTACAAGGACGAGGGAATCCCGGCTCTGGTGGAATGGTTCGGCCGTGCCCTGGCGACGCCTTGGCGCACGGAAAACCGGCTCATCCCGGACGAACAGGCGCTGATCGAGACCACGCTCGCGCAACTGGTCGACTCGGCCGGCTGCCATCTGGTACTCACCACCGGCGGCACCGGGCCTGCACAGCGCGATGTCACCCCCGAGGCCACGCTTGCGGTCGCCGACAAGCTGATGCCGGGGTTCGGCGAGCAGATGCGCCGCATCAGCCTGGAGTTCGTGCCGACGGCAATCCTGTCCAGGCAGGTCGCGGTGATCCGCAAGCAGTGCCTGATCATCAACCTGCCGGGACAGCCCAAGTCCATCCGCGAGACGCTCGAAGGCGCAAGGGACGCCGAAGGCAGGCCGCTGGTGCCGGGCATTTTCGCCGCAGTGCCCTATTGCATCGACCTGATCGGCGGACCCTACATCGAGACCGACGAGAAAGTCATACGGGCGTTCCGGCCCAAATCGGCCCTGAGGCCGAAACGCACGTGATACCGGAAGCTCCGACGGACGGCGCCTCGGCGCTGACCTCCGGACAGATCCAGCCATGAAAAAGCTGCTGCTTGGAATCGCCGGGGGCATCGTCATCGCCGCCATCGGCGCCGGCCTTATGCGCTACCAGTCCCCGGACCAGGTGACCAGGCGCGCGATCGAGCACGTCGCCAGCGAAGCGATCCAGGCGAGCGTGCACCTGGACCGGGTACAGATTTCGGCTGCCGACGGTACCGGCCTCATCACCGGTTTTACAGTCGGCAACCCCGCGGGCTTCAAGACAGCGGCGGCCCTCACAGCGGATTCGATCAAGCTGACGGTGGAACTCTCCACCCTGGACAGGGGGGCGATCGTGGTTCGCACCCTGTGGGTCGCATCGCCGCGGATCACCTACGAAGAGATCCAGGCCGGATGCAATTTCACCGCGCTGCTGGAGAACATCCGGCGCGGCGCCGCCGACAAGAGGGCCGAGCCGGGCAAGAAGATCGTCGTCGACCGCCTCGTGATCCACGGAGCGAAGCTCAGCTACGCCTCCCGTGCCGGCCAGACGATCACTGTGGACCTGCCGGACATCGGTCTGAACAACGTCGGCCGCACCCAGGGCGGTGCCACCTCGAGCGAATTCGCCACGGCGATAGTCGAAGTGCTGCTGTACCACGCCAAGCGGAACATTCCGGCCGGCGCGCTGCAGCATCGATGACCCCGCATACGATCGATCTGGATTAAACCCCTTGAGACGTTCCCGGTGTTAACCAAAACCGCGATTTCCGTACGGATGTCTTCTATCCGTGCGGAAATCGCGGTTGGCGCGCGCAGCGCGCAAGTCCGCAGACGCCATGCGACGGCATCTGGCCTCTGCGTACGACCTTGCGCGGACGGCTTCCCGTCCGCGCCGATCGCCGATTGCGCACGGATGAAAAACCATCCGTCCGCAATCGCCGATCTGGATTGAACCCCTTGAGACGTTCCCGGTGTTAACCAAAACCGGGTTTTCTGCACGGATGTCTTCTATCCGTGCGGAAATCGCGGTTGGCGCGCGCAGCGCGCAATTCCTCCCGGCCCCTATTCCCCGGTGTCGCGCATCATCTGGCGAAAACGGACCCGATCGTAGTCCTCGCCGCTCTCCTCCACGGCCGTCGTAAGCAGCAGGAACGTCTTTCCGTCCCGTTGGTACTCCAGGTTCCGGCCCGCCACCAACGCCCCCGCGCGCAACAACAGTTCCACCTCGGGGCTCCCGTTTGGGGCAGCCATATCGAGCAGGACGCCGAGATCGGAATCGCGGCCCGCGGAACCGCCCTCGGGCCACAGCTGCATGGTCTGGCCGCGGCGGGCAAGCGTCTGGATGCCGACGGCCCCCTGCTGGGACGATTCACGGTTCAGCCGTCGAACGATGCCGATCAACCAGTTGTCGCCGCCTTCGGGCTGCAGACCGACCAGCGCGCCGATCCGCAACCAGTCGCCCTTGATCTGCGGAATCGCCGCCCCAAAGCCGCCGGCGCTGACGTTCTCCACGATCCAGCTCTCGATCAGCGATTCATCGAAGTCGAGCGACTTCGCCGGGGTCAGCGCCGCCAGCACCCCGTCGAATCCGTGCGTCACCTTGAGCCGGGATTTGACGTTGTGGCGCGGCGAGCGGCGCGCCGGCGGCTTGGCTGACCAGTACGTCGCCAGGTGACGCAGCACCGCAAGCACGGTCTGCGGGTCGTAGGTGCCCCCGAGGTTGACGCCCGAAGGTACCGCATTGGTCGCCTTGACGGTCTGAATCAGGCGCTCCAGGTCCTGCTCCGCGCGCCCGGCCGCGAAAAAGCGCAGCGTCGGCGCGTGCTGCGGGGGGCGCGCGACGCGCAGCGGCGGCTGGCTGGTCGCAAGATCGATCCAGTAGGCGATGTCGGGTTGTTGTTCGAGAACCAGCGTGAACGATGTCGAAACATGTGCGATCAGCCGCTCCGCAATTTCCATCTCCAACGGCAGCAGGCTGTCGGGCGAAGAGGCCGACAGCATCACCGCACGCAGAAACTCCTGCTCCGGCGAGGATTCGCCGGGCACGCTGGCATAGGGCGTAACCCGCGTCTGCGCGTACTTGTTCGATTCGGCCAGCGCGTAGATTTTCGCGAAAACGCCCCAAAGGGGCTCTTCGAACGGCCCGTAGCGGACGTACTGCCATTTCATCTGCGTCGCCAGCGCCCGCAGCGCGCGCACCGTCAGCAGCGGCATCAGGGGCTTGAGCGCCTCCGCACCCTTGGCGCCGGTCGCGTGCAGGTCGATGCAGGTCGCGAACGCGAGCGCCGACTGTTTCCAGAACTCGTGGATTGCGCCCCACAGCCGGCCTTCCTGGAATTTCGACAGCCGCGGCGCGGAAAGGTACTCGCGGGAGAGCTTCCTCGCGTGCACCTGCGCCGCATCATCGATCAACTGGACGAGCTCGGCGCGGTATTCGGGCTTGAAGCCCTCGACGGTGCGCACCGACTCCAACCAGTGAAACATCTCGTCGATCGCCTTCAACGAGTCGTTCCCCGGAATTTGCTCAACGATCTTCCGCGCCTCCTTGATGTCGGCCATCGGATGATCCGGCTTGCTGCTCCCGAAAATCTTCAACACTTTGCCTCCCTGCATCGCGTGGCGAGCGCGCAGCGCCCAATTTCGCCACCAAGCGCGCATTTTACATTCCCGCGAGCTTTCGCAAAGCCATGCCTACAGTCCGGTTATTGAACGCGCGTTCAGGCGATCGCAACTCGATCCAACCCCGGTGCGCCTGGCAGACGCCGAACCGCAGGTTGTCGAATTCCAATTCGCTGTGCGCGTCGGAGTCGATGGCTGCGGGCGCCCCGCGTCGTTAGCGATGGGGCAGTAGGTATCGAGGAGGTCGGGCCGCTGCGGTTGCGCGTTCAGCGCGAGTGCCGCGCTCGCGTGGCGGCCTGCCGATCAGGTTCGGCGCCGTGGCTTGGACGGCCAACCTGCTCTCAGGCGCGCATTTCCCGCTCCCGGGCCTGCGCGCCGATGATGGCGCTGGCAAGCCCGGCGAGCGCCTCGGAGACATACGGCACCAGGTCGTTGAACGATACGATGCCCACCAGCGCGCCCGCATCGTCCACCACCACGACCCGGCGCACGCCCTTGCTCTGCATCAGCTCGATGGTCTCCGGCACGCCCTCCGAGGCGTTGACCGTGACGATGTCCCCGGTCATCAGGTCTCCCACCGCGAGCTTCGATGGATCGATTCCCATCGCGAGCACCTCGACGACCATGTCCCGGTCGGTGACGATACCGAGCGGGCGGCTGTTCTGGCGGCTGTCGATGACCACCAGCGCGCCCACGTGATGTTCGCGCAGCAGGCGGGCGCCTTCGTGCACCGACGTCGCCGGAAGCGCGACCACCACGATGCGACTGCAGATTCCTTCAATGTTCATTGATGCCTCCCCCGCCAGTCATGTGCGCCAACCACTTTGCACGCTTCACCGGTCCCGGCTGCATCAATTCAACCGGACCGGGAGTCAATCTGACGCATCCGGCATCGGCCCTATTGATCCACGTCAAACGGGTGTTCAGTGAACGTGATGTGATGGCATTGTGGCTTCGCAGGCGCCGAGTGCGCTCGGCCCCCGCCGTAATCGGACGAAAGGAGAGACCATGTACAAGCACGTACTCGTGCCCACCGACGGCTCCAACCTGTCGGCCAGGGCGATCCGGGAAGCGGTCGCATTTGCAAAATCGAACGGCGCGCGCATCACCGGCTTTTACGCGGCGCCAAATTACAGCGTTCAGGTCTATGGCGATTTCGTGCCGTCGGACTTCATCACGCCGCAGGAATTCGCCAAGCAGACCAAGCGTACGGCCGAGCAGTACCTCGGGGTGATCCAAAAGGCCGCGGACGCGGCCGATGTGCGCTGCAAGACGGTCCACTTGCTGAGCGACACGCCATGGAAGGCGATTGTCAAGGCGGCGCACGACAACAAGTGCGATCTCATATTCATGGCATCGCACGGCCGCCGCGGCCTCGCCGGCCTGCTGCTGGGAAGCGAAACCACCAAGGTGCTCACACACAGCAAGATTCCGGTGCTCGTGCACCGTTAGGCCGGCCGCGTCCCCTCCCCGGGTCAGACTGACGAACGCCCGTACCCGGCGGCATCGCTGAAATAGCGGTGGCCTCCCCGCGGCCCGGCCGCGCCGCCTCCCGCGGCGGCGCCCGGCCCGCGAGGCGGGAACCGGCCCGCCGCAATGAGGCCGTTGCGCACGGTCGTTGCGCACCTGCATTCGGACCACCTGCTACAATTCGCGCAGCAGTCTTGCCGCATTCGCGGCAAAGAACCAACAAAAAATCACCCTTTGACCACCCCAGGAGACGAAACCATGAACATCTACTATCACCCGGTTTCAACCACCAGTCGGATGCTGACGCTGTTTGCCGCGGATACCGGACTCAAGGCCGATTTCAAGGTCGTGGACCTGTTTACCGGCGAGCACCTCCAGCCCGCCTACGCCGCGCTGAATCCCAACTGCCTGGTTCCGATGCTGGAGGAGGGCGACTTCCGGCTGACGGAGAGCTCGGCGATCCTGAAATACCTCGCCGAAAAGACCGGCTCACCGACCTACCCCGCGGATCTGCGCAAGCGGGCGAAGATCAATGAAATGATGGACTGGCTCAATACGCAGTTCTACCGCGACTACGCATACGGGCTCATCTATCCGCAGATTTTCCCCAACCTGCGCCGGCCGAGCGACGAGCAGCAGGCGGGCACCATCGCCTGGGGCAAGGACAAGGCCAAGGGCTGGCTGAAAATTCTCGATGAAAAACTGATCGGGCCCAAGAATGCCTACCTGTGCGGCAGCGAGATCACCATCGCCGACTACTTCGGTGCGCCGATACTGACGTTGGGCGACGTCGTACGCTGCAACTTCTCGGCCTATCCGAACATCACGCGCTGGCTCGGCGCCATGAAAGCGCGCCCCAACTGGGCGAAGGTGAACGAGGCCTTTTACGGCCTGGTCGCCTCGGTCAAGGATGCCCCGTTCGAGGCCATATGAGGTGGCATCGCTGACCGGAGGGGCCGCCATGATCGCGATCGCAAAGGTTGACCATCTCGGCATACGCGTCACTGACAGGGACCGCGCGCTCGCGTTCTACGCGACGCTCGGCTTCAAGATCGAGCATGAGGTCGATTTCGACGCCGTCACCATCATCAAGAACGCCGAAGACGTGGAACTGAACCTCATCGTCAACGGCGTCGACAAGACGGGCGGCAAGAACATCCTCATGGACATGCCGGACAAGCATCCGGGCCTCACGCATGTTGCCTTCCGTGTCGCCGACATCAAGGCGACCATGGCGACCCTCAAGGAAAACGCCATCCAGATCAGCCAAGGACCGGTGACTTTCGGCGACGGCCATGTTTCGGTATTCGTGCGCGATCCGGACCGCAACGTGATCGAGTTGCGCGCGCGCCTCGAGCCGGGCGCCGCCGATGACATCGAAGGCCTGGTGTTCTACGACCCCAACGCCTAGTGAGGCGCTGAGCAAGCGAGGTCCCATTCCGAAACGATCCGTTGGCCGGGCGTGGGACTGCCTTCGGGCAGGAACGGTCAACGCCGGCGAACTTAATTCGCCTGTGGCCGCTGAAAGCCGTCGCCTGCGGGCGCCGGCTTCATCACCACCGGAAAATCGACGGCCGGCAGCGACAGCGTTTCGTTGATGACATCGACCAGAAAATAGAGCAGGAAAGACACGACCAGCACGTACAGGTAAGAGGACTGCTTGGCAAGCCGCCACGCCTTGACCGACGGATCGTCTTCGACCCGCCGCCCGGCAAGCGATTGCACGTACGCATGCACGTCGTCAGGAGTCTTCAGTTGCACGTCGGCCATTTAGCTCCTCCGGAATCCCCAGAATGCAAAGGCCTTTCCCAATAACGTACCGCGTATGGTTGTAATTCTTATTACGCGGGTTCTCGGACAACCCGGTACCGCAACTCCATTACAAAGTCATACCCCGGTCAAGCCACAGGCGCGGACACTCAAAGCAATCCGATCGCTGTCAAATCCTGCTTCAGTTCCCGCTTCCGTTCGTCACTGAGCGGCCTGCCCGGCTCACGGGGATTGCCGCCCGTAAAGCCCAGTAGCTGACTCCAGTACTTGATGACGCTGATGGGAACGCTGGGTTCGCGCCATTTGGCATCCATCCACTTCGCGTAGACGCGGCGCACCGGCTCCAGTTTGTCGGCAACGGCGCGCGCACCCGGGAGATCGCCCGCCATCGCCTTTTCGGTGTACTCGCGCATCAACAGCCGTCCCGGTACCTGAATCGAGTATGGATCGGGCGACGACATGAACACCTGGTCCTTGTATTTGACGATGTTGTCGAGCCAGCCCGCCTCGCTGGGAACGCAGACGAGGATCTTGTCGCCCACGAGACGGCGGACCTGTTCCGTGTGTTCCGGCGCCATCGGGTTCTTGACACAGAAGATATTGTCCAGCTCGGCGATGCGGGCCACGAGCTCAGGGGACAGGGTATAGCCGCAGATCCCGGTGTTGAACAGCGATATGGCAATGTCGACTTCGGCGCACAGAGCCTTGTAGTACTGATAAAGCTCGTCCGGATCGCGCGTGGTAACCGGCGGATTGCCGACGACGGCATAGGTCGCGCCGATGTCCTGCGCGTGCTGGGTCAGCGCGACGGTGTCACGCACGCTCAAACAAGTGGTGTGCGGCAAGGTTTGGGCCTTGTCACCCACTTCCTCCACCACGATCTGTTGGCCGCGCCGGCGTTCTTCCATGGTGAGCGTCCAGTACTCCCCGACCAGTCCGCCGCAGAAGAACCCGTCGATCTTGAGTTGGTCGATGTACTTGCGAATATCCCTGCGCAATCCCGCCTCGTCCAGTTGTCCGTTCTCCTTGAAGGGGTACGGAATCGCAGCCCAAATGCCGCGCATGTTTTTCGTGCCGTAAGCCTTTGCTTCTGATCGAGCGTAGTGCTTCACTCGCTTCCTCCGTATTGAAAAGAATTCGGACAGCAGCAAATCTGGCTTTCACCACATTAGCGCCTCAGTCAATCTTTGCTTTCGCCGCCTTGCTTGCACGCGCCCATCTGACTACATCGTCTCGGATCAACGCCGCGTATTGCTCTGGGGAACTGGAAATCGCTCGCAACCCCTGATTGAAAAACGCCTCTTTGACCTCGTTCGTTGCCATAACCTTCACCAGTACCTCATTGACCCGTCGGATGACATCGGGCGGGGTTTCTCGTGGCGCGACTAAGCCCATGTTCGCGGTAATTTCATAGTCGGGTAGCCCCGCTTCGGCAGTCGTTGGCACGTCCGGAATCTGACCAAATCGTTCTGGTCCGGCAACGGCAAGCGCCCTTATCTTCCCACTTCGGATGTGCGACAGGAAGGGCCCCAAACCTTCAAACATGACCTGAACGTCATTGGAGAGCAATCCTAAGTGCGCTTGAGCCTTATAGGGCACGTGAACCATGTTCACCCCCGCCGCGAGCTTGAATGCCTCGCCCGCGATATGGTGCGGGGTGCCATTCCCTACTGAAGCATAGTTAAGTTGACCGGGTTTCGACTTGGCGAGATCGATGAGTTCCCTGAGTGTATTCGCGGGCACGGACGAATTGACGAAAATCACGAAATTGCCGGAAGTAAGTTGGCTGACCGCTTCGAACGAACGCACCGGGTCGTACCCCAGGTTCGGGAAAAGCGTCGGTGCCACTGAAAGGGCGGAGGTCGTGGCCAAACCAAGCGTGTAGCCGTCAGCGGTCGATTTCGCCACCGCCTCCATACCGATGGAGCCACCTGCCCCTGGGCGATTTTCGACGATTATTTGCTGGCCAAGCCCATCCGAGAGCTTTGCCGCCACGAGCCTTCCCAGAATATCGGGTGCACCTCCGCCGCCGGAAGGAACAATCAACCGGATAGGCTTGGTCGGATAGGACTGCGCAAAGACCGTGGCGCCGGCGAATGCCATGAAGAACGACGCGACGACCGTGATCGCGCCAATGCGCTTATGACTGCGTTCCCCTCGGGAATCGCCTGCGGCAATTGCAATTCGCTTCATATGCCCCTCATTGCAGGATAGGAATTCAACGCCTGCGCGTCGCCCGCGCGGTTGCCGTACGAAGAAGCCAACTGGGAGATGACTGCGGCGACGTCAACTTGGATGATCATTTCTGGAAGACGTCGCGTGAATATGGTTGGTGATTGGTGCTGGAGAGAGGAATCGAACCTCCGACCTCATGATTACGAATCAAGCGCTCTACCAACTGAGCTACTCCAGCACGGATGCGGCGCCGGCCGCAGGAGGGGGCAAATTATATCAGGGACCGTCCCGCCGGGCACTCTAGACGCTAGACGCGCGCTCGCGTGCGCACGATGATGTCCACGCCTTCGGTCTCGACCCCGGGAGGCAGCGACGGCAGTCCGGACACCCTGATGTCGCCCGCCGGTATGTCCGTGAGCTGACCGGTGACGACGTCGTAGAGATGATGATGCGGCGCGGTGTTCGGATCGTAGACGATGCGCGCCGGATCGACGATCAACTCGCGGACGAGTTTCTTCTCCAGGAACAGCCTGAGCGTGTTGTAGACCGTGGCCTTGGAGGTCTCGGCATGGCGGGTGTTGACCATGGCGAGAATCTGGTCCGCCGAAAGATGCTCGCGGCGGGCGAACAGGACCTGCGCGATCTCCATGCGCTGATGCGTCGGGGTGATGCCGTGCTCGCGCAGCATTCCCGCGATCTGTTCGCGGCTTGAGAGAATGTTGTCCACTGTGCCCTCGGTGTGCGGTCCGTGGGCGAAAGCTTACGTCAACTATTGGACTATGTCTAATTCCGGGAACCCGGCCTTTTCCCGGCTGCCTCGCCCTCCTAACTCCCATCGCCTATCATAGGCCGCGCGCGTGACATATTTCCTGTCCCGCGGCAGGCGGATGCCGTTCAACCCGCGCACCGGACCTTCCGTCGGGCAGCGCTGTAACTGGGCCGAAACCACCGCTACCATTCAAATCAAGTTGGGAGAAGACCATGCTGAAGACCCGTGGATTCACGCTGATCGAGATCATGATCGCCATCGCGATCATCGCGATTCTGACCGCCGTCGGCTACCCGAGCTACGTCGACTACGTGATGCGTGGAAAGCTAACCGAAGCCATCTCGGGGCTGTCGGACATGCGCGTGAAAATGGAGCAGTACTTCCAGGACAACCGCAGCTACCTCGGCGCCTGCGTTGCCGGAACGGTGGCGCCGCTGCCGGCGGCGACCAGCAATTTTTCCTTCGCCTGCTCGAATCTGGGCACCTCCACCTTCACCGTCACGGCAAGTGGAATCGGCAGCATGCAGGACTTCGTCTATTCGATCGACCAGACCAACACCCGGACCACGGTGGGCCTCAAGCCCGGCTGGGCGGGCTCCGGAAGCAGCTGCTGGGTCCTCAAGAAGGACGGGTCGTGCTAGACATCGTGCACAGCCGGCGCCACAGCGCGGGCTTCACGCTGATCGAACTCATGATCGCGATCGCCCTGCTGTCGATCCTGCTGCTGCTCGGCGTGCCGGCATTCAGCGGCTATCTGCAGAACGCCAAGCTCCGCTCGGCGGCGGAGAATTTTTTCGCCGGCGTGCAAATGGCGCGCGCCGAGGCGGTGCGCCGCAACGCTCCGGTCCAGATCGTGCTCACCACCGATTTCCCCGACGTGACCGCGGCGAACACGACCAACCTCAGCACCACGGCGCCTAACTGGCTCGTCCGCGTGCAGGACCCGACGACCCTGCAGTACACGTTCATCGAGGGCAAGTCGGGATTC
>Ga0154717_1026_pt1 | contig 18740 bp, 22 predicted proteins | sample Rifle2008BG16ft_FD_105725 | JGI IMG/M metagenome (GOLD analysis project Ga0154717, IMG submission 105725) | Betaproteobacteria bacterium RBG_16_64_18
GACAATTTCGATGCGCGGCACGGAAACGTGGTGCGCTATTTCGAGGACAAGCACGGCGTGAAGCTCGACCCGCATACGACGCACGAGGGCTGCGCCGAGAATTTCGGGCCGTCGCTGGTCAACCGCTACGTGTTCGGCCGCGGCAACGTGCTGGTCACCGGCCAGGCCGCGGGGTTCCTGAACATGATCGGCGAGGGCATGAGCTGCGCGCTGCATTCGGGCGCGATATCCGGCGAGGCGGTCGTCGAGGCCAGACTGCGCAACCGCCCGGTGCAGGAGACGTACCGCCGGATGATCGCCTCCGAGGTGCGCCGCACCACCGACCAGTGGAACCCGCTCAAGATCGCGTTCGACAAGCCGCACGAGGCCGACTTCCCCGCGGCGCTGTTGCGCCTCCCCTGGCGCGAGCGCCGCCTGGTGGTGCGCGACCTGTGGCGCTTCATGCTGCTGTACAAGGAATTCAAATGGGGGCGCGAGATCCTGCGCGCCGCGGCGAGCCGTCTGCTCGGCGACGGTTACCCGACGACGCGCTGGATCTGATGCGGCAGCAAGTGCATGTCAGGCAGGAAGGGTATGAAACAGGCGGGCTCGCGGGTTCGAACGGGCGGATCATGAAGTGGACGCGCGTGCGTCGATGCTCTGCATGGGCCGCCATCGCGGCGCTTGCGGCGGGGTGCGCATCGTACAGCGGATGGGGCCTTGCGCCGGGCACATCCACGGTGCACGAGGTGCGGCGGATCATGGGCGAGCCGGCGAAGGTCTGCCCGCTGGCCGCTGGCGGGCAGAACCTGATCTATCCCCGCGGGCCGGCAGGGCTGGAAACCTTCAACGTGCACGTCGACAAGAGCGGGGTGCTCGAAAGCATCGAGAACGTTCTCGAAGAGCGCTGGTTCGCACGGCTCCAGAAGGGCAAGTCGACCAAGGACGACGTGCTGTGCGTATTCGGCCCGCCCTACATCGAAACCTACTTCAAGGCGCGCAACGAATTGGTATGGGATTATCGTTTCAGGGACGCGTGGGGCTATCCCAGTCGCTTCCACGTCCTGTTCGACGACGCGGGTATCGTGACCGGGACACTGCAGATCCGCGAGGAAACTTCCGACCAGAATCACCGTTGAAGGTCTGAACGGCGATGGCCCGCACATTCAATCCGTGCAAGCGCCATTTCGCGCTCGCGGCTTGACACGCTGCTCGCGGACGGTTAAATACGGAAGCCGAATGCTTATTGCACGGAGGCCAAATTGATCGATAAGACGCTTGCGGACTGCAAGCAGGCGGTTGCGCCGGTGTTCGACGGCGCCACGGTGATGTTCGGCGGGTTCGGCAATGTCGGCATGCCCGGCCAGCTCATGGAGGCCCTTCTGCTGCAGGGCACCCGCGACCTTACGGTGATCAGCAACGGCGCGGGTTCGGGAGACTTCGCGCTGGCGGCGCTTTTCCGCGAGCGACGCGTGCGCAAACTGATCGCATCGTTTCCGGCGCCAACGTCCAAGCACTTCCGCGAATGCTATCTGAAGGGAGAGGTCGAACTCGAACTGGTCCCGCAGGGCACGCTGGTGGATCGCATCCGGGCCGGCGGTTCGGGTCTGGGCGGCTTCTACGCGCCAGCCGGTGTGGGGACGGAGCTTGCCGCCGGCAAGGAAACGCGCGTCATCAACGGACGTGAGTACCTGTTCGAGCTGCCGCTGCACGCGGATTTCGTCTTTCTCAAGGCTCACCGCGGCGACCGCTTCGGCAATCTCTGCTACCGCGGTACGATGAGGAACTTCAACATGGTGATGGCGACCGCGGGCAAGCTTGTCGTGGCCGAAGTCGAAGAAATCGTTCCGGCGGGCAGCTTTTCGCCGGAATCGGTCCACACGCCGGGGATTTTTGTCGACCATCTGGTCCAGGTCGCGCGGCACCCCGGGCTCGCCGATAAACCGTCTGAGGAGACCGCACCATGATGCTCACGCGCGACGGCATCGCCTATCGCATCGCCCGCGACCTGCCCGAAGGCGGCTATGTCAACCTTGGCGTCGGCATTCCGATACTGGTGGCGAATTACCTGGATCCCGGCAAGGAGATCTTCATTCACAGCGAGAACGGGATTCTGGGCGTGGGCCCGAAACCGGCACGCGGCCAGGAAGATCCGGATCTCATCAGTGCCGGCAAGGGTTTTTGCACGCTGGCTCTCGGCGCCAGCCTGTTCGATCAGACCCTCTCGTTCGCGATGATGCGCGGCGGCCATCTCAGCCACGCCGTGCTCGGCGCGATCGAAGTCGCAGCCAACGGCGATTTTGCCAACTGGCGCGTGCCCGGCCAGGCGGTACCGGGGGTCGGCGGGGCGATGGATCTGGCCGTCGGCGCGCCGAATATATTCGTCGCGATGAGCCACCTGACCAACAAGGGCAAGCCCAAGATCGTCAATACCTGCTCCGCGCCGCTTACGGCGCGCGGATGCGTCAAGAGGATCTATACGGATCTGGCCATCATCGACGTCGGGACCGACGCACTGGTGCTGCGCGAGTTCATGCCGGGGCACGATCCATCGGGCATACGGGCCAAGACCGAGGCAGAACTGACGATCGCGGCCGACTGCCGCGAAATCGACGTCCCAGAGACATTCAACGGCGTGCCACTGCGCCAGTGAGATGCGCCTCGAACCCGGGCCGATGCGGGTCCGGCTGACGCGCGCGGACCCGGAGAACGGATGGAAAAGATCGAATTCGTCGACGTGACGCTGCGCGACGGACACCAGAGCCTCTGGGCGGAGCGGATGACCACGGGAATGATGCTGCCCGTGGCCGAGCGGCTGGACGACGCCGGCTTCGACGCCATCGAGCTGCTGTCCCCGTCGCACCTGGGCAAATGCGTGCGCGACCTGCGCGAGGATCCGTTCGAGCGGATCAGGCTGGTGGCCCGGCGCGTGAGGAAGACGCCGCTGCGAGTCAATGCCGGGGGCCTGAACGTCTTCGGTTCCGACCAGCCGGCCATGCTCGAGCTGTTCTGGCGTTTGATGGCGGCGGCGGGCATCAGACAGGCGAGGATCTCCGACTCCTGGAACGATCCCTCGGTATGGAAGCTGCGCGTCTCGGCCGCGCGCAAGGCGGGCATCGCCCCGATCATCAACATCACCTATTCGATCTCGCCGCGGCACACAGACGACTACTATGCCGAGCGCACGCGGCAGGCGGTGCTGCTCGCGCCCTACCGCCTGTGTCTGAAGGACCCGGGCGGCCTGTTGACCCCGGAGCGCACGCGCACCCTGGTCCCGGTGATGCTCGGGCACAGCGGTGGCGTCCCGATCGAGTTTCATACCCACTGCTCGACGGGGCTTGGGCCCTTATGCTGCCTGGAGGCCGTTCAGCAGGGCATAAGGATCGTCAACACGGCGATCCCGCCGCTGGTCGACGACGCCTCGCTGCCGTCAGTGTTCGATGTGGCCGGCAACCTGCGCACGCTCGGCTACCGCACCGGCATAGACGAGCAGAGCCTGCGCGTGGTCGAGCGGCACTTCACGACAATCGCACGGCGCGAGGGCCTGCCCATGGGCGCGCCGGTCGCCTATGACTACGCGCAGTACGTGCACCAGGTGCCCGGCGGCATGATCTCCAATCTGCGGCACCAGCTGCGCGAGGTCGGCGCAGAGAGCCGGCTGCCCGCGGCACTGGATGAGACCGTCCGCGTGCGCGCCGATTTCGGCTATCCGATCATGGTGACGCCGCTGTCGCAGTTCGTCGGCAGCCAGGCCGCGGTCAACGTCATCGTCGGCGAACGGTACAAGGAGGTGACCGACCAGACGATCCGCTATGCGCTGGGGCACTTCGGCGGAGACGTAGCTGCGCTGATGGACCCGGAGGTCAGGGAGAAGATCCTGGATCGTCCGCGCGCGCACGCGCTGGCCGCCATAGAGCGCCCGGACTTGTCCCTGGAAGACATCCGCAGCGACCTCGGCGCAGCCGGCCTGTCAGACGAGGACCTGCTGCTGCGCTACCTCATGCGCAAGGAGGACATAGACACGATGCGCGCTGCAGGACCGGTCAGGGAATACATCACCGATGGCGACCCGCTGGTGACGCTCGTGGCGGATCTTTCGAAATACGCGGGCACCCACACGATACAGATCAGCAAGCCGGGTTTTGCCCTCACGCTCAGGAAGAAGGCCCCAGTTGAGCAAGGCATCTGATTTCGCCGCAGCAGAGGCCGTGAAAATGACCGGGCTCGGAATATCGCGGGGGATATCCGCCTCATCGTCCGCTGATCCGGACACCCCGAACCGTTGGTTCGCCTTGACATCCATAGGGACCAGGCTTGACTGACCCTGCGCCGCAGCCTGCGGAGGAACGCGAAGCGCCGGCGCCGCGTATCAGGCCGCTCGACATCTTTCTCGCGTTCACGCAGATATCGCTTTCGGGCTTCGGCGGGGTGATGTTCTGGGCCCGGCACGTGCTGGTCGAGCGCCGGCGCTGGCTCACCGACCGCGAATTCGTGGAAACGCTCGCGATGGGACAGATGTTGCCCGGGCCGAATATTTTCAACCTCGGGCTGATGATGGGCTATCGCCATGCCGGTCTTCCCGGCGCCTTCGCGGCGATGGCGGGATTCATGGGCTGGCCGTTCCTGATCGTGATCGGGATCGGCATGCTCTACGCGCGCTACGAGCACCTCGTGCTGGTGCAGCAGGCGCTCTCGGGCATGTCCTCGGCTGCGGTCGGCCTGCTGATCACCAACGGTGTCAAGATGGCCTCGATCCTGCCGCGGCACTGGCGACCGTGGCTGTTCACGCTGCTCGCATTCGCCGGCGTCGGCGTGCTGCGCTGGCCGCTGATCGGGGTGCTGGGTGTGCTGGCCCCGTTCGCCGTTGCCGCGGCGTGGAAGAGGACGCGCTGATGGACCGCTCGGATCTCATGGCGCTGTTCCTGCATTTCCTGATGCTCTCGGCGATGGCGGTCGGCGGCACCCAGACGGTGATGCCGGACATGCATCGCTATGTGGTCGACGTGCATCAATGGATCACGAGCAGGCAGTTCGCCGACGCCTATGCGCTCGCGCAGGCGGCGCCGGGCCCGAACGTGATGTACGTGACGCTGATCGGTTGGCAGGTCGCGGGCTGGTCGGGCGCCATCGCGACGACCCTCGCGCTGATCATTCCATCGACGGTATTCACGCTGCTGTTCGCGCGCCTGTCCGCGCGCAACCCCGATGCGCCCCTCGGCCTCGCGCTGCGCCGCGGCCTGGCGCCGATCGCGATCGGGCTCACCCTCTCCAGCGCCTGGGTGCTGGTGCGCTCGGTGAATCACGATTGGCACGGCTACCTGCTTACCGCGCTCACGGTCGCGATAGCGCTGCGAACGCGGCTCAACCCGCTGTGGCTGATCGCGGGCGGCACGCTCGCGGGCGTGGCCGGCCTCGCCTGATCATTCGCTCGTATCGAGTCCTTGCCGTTCAGCGAGGTGGCCACGGGAATCGCGAGCTTCTCGGCGAGCAGCACGAGTTCCCGCGCCGCGCCCGAGGCGCGACGAACATGAATTCGTGCACCTTGTCTGCGCAATTCGAGCTTCGATTTTTCCGAGATGACGACCTCGGTGGTCGCCGTGATCACCGACGTGGTGCGCGACGGATCGAGGGTCGTCGGCTCCGTCGGCGATGCAGGGTGTTCCAGTCCAGCCGCGAAGGTGAAGACGGGTGTAACGGGCGCTCGAGGCGAGATACGCTTGTGGCCACATCTGCAAGTCAGACTGAAGGACGAGGACGCCAGTTCGCTGGTGCGTCTTCCGCGGCACAACATAGCCCAAGAAATTTCCGCAGCACAATATGAACTAACTGGAGTAAGCTGATCGGAAAGCCAGAAGTTTGGCGTTTTTTTTGTCCGGGAGGGAATCATGGTTCAGACGCGCAGGGATGTTCTCAGGGCGGGGGGTGGCGCGAGCGTGCTGGCGCTGCTTGCCGCCGTGGGCCTGGTCATGCCGGGTGCGGCGCTGGCCGCCGACTGGAACAAGTGGGCATTCGAGGGAAAGACGCTGTCGGATGCGTTCAAGGGGCTCGGTGCAGGCGCGCCAGCGAACTCGGCCGATATCATCATGAGGGCGCCCGATATTGCGGAAAACGGCGCCGTGGTGCCGATCGGCATCGAAAGCAAGATTCCGGGAACCGAGTCGATCGCGCTGCTGATCGAAAAGAATCCCAACCCGCTCGCAGCCGCGTTCGATATTCCTGCCGGCACCGAGACCATGGTCTCCATGCGGGTGAAAATGGGCGAGACATCCAGCGTCTACGCGCTGGTGAAGGCCAACGGAAAGTACTACGTGGCGAAGAAGGAAATCAAGGTCACCTTGGGTGGATGCGGAGCCTGAAGCGCTCACGCCGGTAACAGGTAATCAGGAGAAGGAAGAATGGCAGATCCGATGCGCATCCGCGCGGTGTCCAAGGACGGCGTGGTGAACGTGAAGGTGCTGATGAGTCACGAGATGGAAACCGGGCTGCGCAAGGACTCGTCAGGCAAGCCGGTGCCCGCGCACTTCATCCAGAGCGTTTCGGTGACCTGGCAGGGGAAGGTCGTGCTCTCGGCCCAATGGGGACCGGCCGTGTCGAAGAACCCCTTCCTCGAATTCAACTTCAAGGGCGGCAAGAAGGGCGACAAGGTCGAGGTGACCTGGACCGACAACAAGGGCGAAAAGCGAACCGACGAAGCCACCATCAACTGAGGCACCGCCGCAGCACGGAGAGCGGGAAGACGGCGATCGCAAAGGCCCGGCAGTCCGGCCTCGCGTGGGTGGGCGTGCGCATGAGCAATCATGCCGGCCCGGCGTCGCTGTACGCGACCATGCCGCTGGCCGAAGGGATGATCGGGCTCTATTTCGCGGTGGGCAACGCCAACCATCTCGCACCCTGGGGCGGGATCGATCCGCTGCTTTCCACCAACCCGGTCGCCTAGCCGCTCAGGCCGCCGGCCGATTCTGCACCAGCAGCGAATCGCCGCCGCGCTGCACGCGGATATAACTCACTTTCCTGTGCTTGCCGAGTTCATCGAGCAGGGTCAGCAGGGGCATCGCGGCGCCGCGATACTGGCGCGGCCGGCCGGCTGAGCGCATGGCGGCGATCTCACGGTCGCCCTTCATGATGAAGCGCAGCAGGAACTCTTCATCGGAGACGCCGGGTCCGCCGAGCTGGGCGCGCAGCTCACGCATGGTGATTTCGCGCTGTCGGCGCGCGGCGAGTTCTCGCGCCCGCGGCGAGCCGAGCAGCCTGTCCTTCAGGTTCGGGTCCATCCATGTGTAGCCGGAATCCTCGCCGTAGACGCCCTGCGCGAACAGGATCAGTTCGTCGATGACGACCTTGTAGCGCTCTCCCACGGCCACGTTGATGGCCGACTGGCTGACCACGAATTGCGAATGCGGGGTGATCATGATCGGGTAGCCGAGGTCCTTGCGCACGCGCACGGTTTCTTCGAGCACCTCGTCCAGGCGGTCCAGGATGCGCAGTTCGGAGAGCTGGTGCCGGAGGTTGGAGATCACCCCGCCGGGAACCTGGTGGACGTATTGGCCGTAGTCGTACTCCAAAGGGGCGCCGATGGGCAGCTTGTCCTGCCTGGCGATCGCGGTGAGCCGCGCCTCGACCGAGCGCAGGCCGGGTACATCGACGCTGGTCGTATATCCCAGGCGCCGGGCATTGCGGGCGACGTTGAATATCGACGGCTGGGAGGATCCGTTCGCCAGCGGCGGGACCGCGGTGTGCAGCGTGCGCACGCCCAGCTTCAGCGCTTCGAGATAGACCAGGTCGGCGAGCCCCGTCGTGCAGTGCGAATGCAGTTCCACGGGTATGCCGCCGGCGTTGTGAAGAATGACCGGGACGAGCGTGCGCAGGCGATCCACGGTCAGCAGCCCGCCCTGATCCTTGAGGTAGATCGAATCCGGCTTGAACGCGGCCATCTCGCGCGTCGTTTGCGCGTAGTACTCGTCGGTGTGGCGCGGGGAAACGCTGTAGGAGATGGCGATCGCGTTGTGCAGGCCCAGTTCCTTGAACAGCGGAATGATCCAGGGGAAAGTGCGCTTGCTCTGGTCGAAGGTGTTGGAGGTCAGCTGCGCGCGGTTCAGCGCCCCGGTGGCCACGATGCACTTGAAAAAGAGAGCGACGAGTTCCCGGGGCGCCGGAGCTTCGAAGGAAAGAATGTGGCCGCCCGCCATGCAGCCCTTGACCGCGTGGGGCATGGTCCTCGCCACCATGCGCATCATTTCCCAGGGGTCTTCCTTGAGGTCGCGGACGAACTTTTTCAGGTTAATGGCGACGACGGGAACCTCGACGGCGGCGAATCCTGCCCGGTCCATGGTTTGCGCGACGGCCTCGATCATGCCGGTGCGCATGCCCAACGCCCACAGGCTCTGCGATCCGTCGCGAAACGTCGTGTCGATGAAGCGCACGTCCATAGCGGATCGCCTGTCGGGGCGACGCGGCGATCGCGAACCGGGCGCTCAGTCGACGTGGATCTTCGCGTCGCGCACCACCCGGCTCCAGCGCGCCAGGTCGCTGCGCATGAGCTCGGCGAAGGCCTCTGGGGTGGCGGTCGCCGGTTCCATGAACATGCCGCGCAGGCGCTTGTTCATTTCGGGAGCACCGACCGCCGCAGCAAGTTCCGACGAAAGCAGCGCGACGATGTCGCGCGGCATCCCCGCCGGTCCGACTACCCCGAACCAGGGATAAGCGTCGTAGCCGGGAAACCCCGATTCCGCAATGGTCGGCAGATTGGGCATGGAGGCGAGCCGCGTGAGCGATGCCACCCCGAGCACGCGGACTTTGCCCGATTTCTCGAATTGCACGGCGTTGTTGAGCACCGTGAAGAAGATCGGCACCTGGCCCGATACCGCGTCCAGCATCGCCGGCGTGCAGCCGCGATACGCGACGTGCGCCATGTCGATGCCGGCAGCGAGGTTGAGCAGCTCGCCGGCCAGGTGCAGCACGGTGCCGTTGCCGCACGAGGAAAACGCCCATTTCTTCGGCTGGGACTTCACCAGGGCCACCAGTTCTTTCACCGTTTTTGCCGGAACCGAGGGATGCACCCCCAGCACCACCGGGCCGCGTCCCAGGATACCGATCGGCGTGAAGTCCTTGATGGCGTCGTAATTGAACTTGGACGAAGGACTCGCTGTCGCGGTGGCGGCCTGCACCACCAGCTGATCGTTGGTCATCATCAGCGTGTAGCCGTCGGCCGGTTGCTTGGAGACGAAGTCGGCGGCGACGCTCCCGCCGCCGCCGCCGCGGTTCTCCACCACGAACGGTTGGCCGAGTCGCTCCCCGAGCCGCGCCGAGATGAGCCGCCCCAATATGTCGGTGCTGCCGCCGGCAGCCGCGGCAACGATCAGGTGAACCGGTTTGGTCGGATAGGTTTGCGCCGATGCAAGCGCTGCCGCAACGAGCGACAAGACAGCAGCGGTGAATGCTACGAATCTTTTCATGAGCTTTTCCTCCAGGTGAATCCCGGCAAATGGTCGCATGAAGCGATAGGTAATTCAATCTGAGTATACAATCGCTGCGGGCCGGAATGGGGCCGGCGTCGCGACAGGAGGAAGTCATGATCACCCGCGTGGCGCGCAGTGGCGCCGTCCTGGCTGCAGTGCTGTCCTGCGCGATTCCCGGGCACTCGAGCGCCCAATCCCAGTCCTGGCCAGCCAGGGCCGTCACCTTGATCGCGCCCTCGGCGCCCGGGAGCTCGGTGGACGTGACGGCGCGGCTGCTCGCGCAGAAACTGTCCGAGCAGATGTTGCAGCAGTTCGTCGTTCTGAACCGCGCGGGCGCAGGGACGAATATCGGATCGGAAGTCGCGGCCAGGTCGGCCCCCGACGGCTATACCATCCTGCTGGGATCGGTCGCGAACACGATCAACCTGCACCTGATCCGGAATTCCGGATACACGCTCGATGATCTTGCCCCCGTATCCGGTGTCTCCGTCTCTCCGGACATGCTGCTGGTGCCGCCGTCTTCTCCCGTGAAGACCGTCCAGGAGCTGGTTGCCATGCTCAAGGCCAAGCCCGGCACGCCGGAGGAATTCGGCGCTTTCGTGAAGGCCGAGTATCAGCACTGGGGACAATTGATCAAGGACGCCGGGATTCGCATCGAGTAGGGCGGAACCCGGTTCCCGAGGCCGCAGCGGCCGTTCTTGCGGAAACGCCAAGAACCTGGTTCACCGGCGCTGGCCTCGGTCGGGCCATGAGCGATGATCAGTCCTTCGGCATATGGAACTTGGCGTACGGTTTTTCCCCTGGTTCCAGATCGGGCAGCGTGCCGCCGGAAAGAAATGTCCCGACCAGATTGCCCCGGGTAACCGGCAGGAGTACGCGGGACGGGTGGGATTCCTCGTGGTACAGCGTCATCCGCCACGGGCTCTGCCGCCACAGGCACCCTCGGGCGACCGCCTGTACGCGGTTGTCGGCACGCTCGTTGTCGGCGCCCTTGATCCGCACGCCGATCCGCTCGCCGGCGAGAAACAGGCGGGCAGTGGAAACCATGGAAAAGCGCAGTTCGTAGATCTTCCCTGGCTCCAGCGGCTCCCGTTTCGTATGCGCCGGTATCGGTTCCCAGTCCTCCGAGTCGGCTCGCAAAGCGCGCTGGGAGCCGCGCAGCCATCCCCTGGTGAGTTCGTGGACCTCCCCGCGGGCGTCCATGTGCAGCAGCGTGGCGAACACGAACATTTCCGCGTCGCTGCTGGAGGCGTACAGGTGCAGCGGCACCGGGCCGATGAGTTCGGTGTTCTCGACCAGCTTGGGCGTCCAGTAGGTCAGCTCGCCGTGCACGAAGGTCGAATCCTCGAAGCTGTCGCTGCCTTCGTTGGGCCAGAGTTCGTGTTCGCTGAGCAGCGCGCCCGCATGAAGATAGAACGGCGTCCAGCGGGTTTCAGGCAGCGGCCAGTCGCTGGCCGTCTTCCATTCGCCGGTGCCGGGAATGAACAGGCGCACGGGCGGTTCGTCCATGACGCCGTTGTGGATCCCCTTCAGCCAGCAGTCGAACCAGCGCAGGGACTCGTACTGGTACTGGAACACCGGCCGGTCCAGGTAGAGGGGCGGGCTGATGGCCATTTTCTTGGGCCCCTTCCAGTGCTTCCAGGTCCGAAACGCCCCGGGCAGATGCAGTCCGTACATTCCCCAGCACGCGCCCAAGAATGCCGGCGTGCGCGCGTCGCTGTAATCGACGTTTCGCTCGGCATAGTATTCGCCGTCCAGGCTGTTCAGTATCACGTCCACCACCGCCGGATTCTTTCCCTTGTCCGGATTTTCGAGCACCTGGCGCAGGTCCGCGACGGCGACGATGTCCTCGTCGCGCAATGCCGCGTCGATCGCCTTGCGGTATTGCTTTTCGCCCATCTTCTCGCGGTACCAGCTGATCGGCCGCGGGTTGTCCCAGTTCAGGCTCCAGTGGCGCAGGAACCCGTGCGCCAGGATGCCGCCGTGGTAGAACACATCGCGATAGAAATCCGTTGCGCCCCAGGGAGCGAAAATCGCCTTCAGGTGCGGCGGGTTGAGGGCCGCCACCTGAATCTGCAGCCAGGCGAAATAGGAGACGCCGAACATCCCCACATTGCCGTCGCTCCAGGGCTGCGCCGCGAGCCACTGGATGACATCGCACACGTCCTGCACTTCGAGCGGGCCCATCATCTGGAATTGACCCTGCGACTTTCCGGTCCCGCGCACGTTGATGACGGCCTGGACATACCCGCGGCGCACCAGGAACGCCGGATCTCCCGCCTCGATGTACCCGCGCAGGTTCCCGTATCCGATCGGCCGCAGCGGCGCGGTCTGTATCTCGCAGTTGTATGGGTGGGCGCCCAGTATGACCGGAAACTTTCCCTCGGCCGCCGGCCGGAACAGGTCGCCGGCGAGGACGGTTCCGTCGCGCACGGGAATGCGCATATCCCGTTCTACGATCACTTCATGCTTGCGCTCGGAAGTCCTCCACTTCTGTGTGAACACGATCTCTCCTCGAGTCAGCGCACCAGCTTCGAGCCAAAGAAGCGCGCCGGCAGCCCGCGCACCAGCGGCAGAGAGGCTTCCGCGGCGAAATCCTCGAGCCGCAGTTGCGGGTTGTGCGGCCGGATGCGCTCGAAGGCCGCGCGCGCCTCCGCGTCGGCGGGCGGCGGGATGGTGGCATCGATGATCATCTTGGATCCTGCCCGCTGCCACAGGGGGGTGCCCGGCGCGCCGATCTCCGGCAGGCTCGCGTCCATCGCATGGTTGTGCGTGCCCGGGATGATGACCACGTCGCGCTCCGGATTGACGCGCGTGGTCAGCGCCCACATCAGCTCCGTGTGGTTGAAAATGTCGACGTCGGCATCCACGGCGATCGCGATCTTGGGGTGATGGTATTCGGATGAGAGCGCCGCCATCAGCAGATTTTTCGCTTCGCCGTAGTAACGCTGCGTCATCTGCACCACGACGCCGAAAATGCCCGGGAGCGCCATCACGTTGTGCAGGTTCGGACCGCCGCCCACGTCCTTGAGCCGGCGATAGATGGTGGCGCTCATCGGGATCTTGTGGAACACGCAGCCTTCCATTTCCGAACCGTTCTGCAGGTTCTTGAAGATCGCGTCGTGCCTGCGGGTCATGTGCTGGTATTCGACGATCGGGTTCTTGCCTGTGCCGGTGACGTAGTAGTCCTGGAACTCGGAGAACGGACCTTCCTCCTCGCGGTAGTGGGGCGGAATGTGGCCCTCGAGCACGATCTCCGCGTCGGCCGGAACCTCCAGATCGACGCTATCGCACTTGACCAGGCGCACCGCCTCTCCCAGAAACCCGCCGGCGATCTCGAACTCATCGATGCCATAGGCGGCGGTGGTGGCCGCAGCGGCGTAATAGAGCGGGTGGTGGCCGATGAAGACCGCCACCGGCATCGGTTCGTTGCGCGCCTGGTATTTCAGGTAGTTTTTCCAGCTGTGCCGCGGATAGAGCAGGATGCCCGACTTGTTGGGGCCCTTGATCTGCAGGCGGTGGAAGCTCACGTTGCGCTGGCCGGTGTCCGGGTCCTTGGTCACCACGAGGCCGGAACCGATCACGGGCCCGCCGTCGCGCTGTCCGGCGACGTGCACCGGCAGCTGGGTGAGATCGAATTCGCCTTTCTTGAGCGCTACGTCCTTGACCGGGCCGGTGGCTACCATCACGGTCGGAATTCGCGTGCCCAGTCTTTCGGCCACCAGCGGTATCACCGTTTCTTCGGTGGCGCCGAACGCGAGCGCCGCCAGGCGCACGTTTGCCGGCGCCTGGCCGAGCGCGCGCCATCCATGCGGCAGTTTCTCGAAAAGCAGGGCCTTTTCCCGGCACTGGTACAGCAGCGATCCCATCTGCGTGAGAGGATCGACGGGCTTGTCGACCCGGATCAGCTCGCCGGCAGCTTCCAGTTCGGCGATCCAAGACCGCATGTCCTTCGGCTGTGCGTCGGAACGTGAAGATGAGACCATTGTTGCGCTCCTTTGAACGAGTTCGGCGTCGAAAAATGTCGGACTGCGCGCGGCCTGCGGGGTCTTCCATAATCTGGATCAGCGCGGCGGACCATTGTATTATCAATGAGCGCGCGAAACAAAGGATCCAAGCAGTCGCCCCGGGAGCGCACGAGCGCCGCCGGAGGCGATGCTGAAGGCGTTGCGCGAAGGGCAGACAGTGATCGCGGACCTCGCCAAGCAGTCCGGGATCATCAAATGATCACGGCGAGGGTCGTCATCGGATAGTGCGACACCGGCCCGCAGAAGGGCGGGAAGGCCTCGTAATCGGCGCGCATTTCGCTGCGCACCGGAGAGGCGAGCGCGGCTGTCAGCGCCGCGGCGCTGTCGAATACGACCTTGTTCCTCAGCATGTAATCCACGCGCGGCCAGGGGAGGGACCCGCACCAGTCGATGCGCGTGCAGACCTCGATTTCGCGGATCCCGGCGAAACGGGCCATCATCGGCGGGTGATGGGTGATGTAGTAATACAGCCACGCGTTCAGGTCGTCGGCGCGGCCTTCGTACGCGACGAGGTAGCTGCACTGAGGCGCGGCGGTACCGAGTGCCGCCTCCGGTACCGGATACGAGCGGCTCAGCATCGCCTGCTGGGTGACGGCAGAGCCTGAAAGACTCGCAAAGGCGTCGGAAGCGGCCAGTGCCTGCAGATGGCCATTGCCGGCCAGGGCCGACTCCAGGTCCTCGATGCGGGAGAAATACAGTTGCGCGGCGAATTGCGGCGGCGGCCCGTCGTTCAGATAAGGATCGGTCGCGCTGTCAGGCTCGTAGATGAGCGCCCTTTGCAGTCCCGGCGTGCGCCCGACAATATCGATAAACCGGTCCTTGTCGGCCGCGTCCACCCGCGTTTCCGGATTTGCCTGGTTGCGGAACGCCAGGAAGAATGAAATGGCCATACGATCCTCGATGCGGGGTCGGCAGGGCGTGATGCGCTGCGCCGACCGCGCGCATATCTTACTTCACCGATCCGGGCCGGGTCCAAGCGCCGACACCCGCCGAGCAGGAATGAGCCGGCACGTTCGGGCTCACGCCGGCCACAAGGGCGGTTCGTCCATCAGCGCGATCTGTTCGCGCAGTTCGAGGATGCGGTCCTGCCAGTAGCGCTGGGTGTTGAACCAGGGGAACGCTGCGGGAAACGCCGGGTCGTCCCAGCGCCGCGCAAGCCAGGCCGAGTAGTGGACCAGGCGCAGCGTGCGCAGCGCCTCGATCAGCGCCAGCTCGCGCGGATCGAAGTCGTGGAAATCCTCGAAGCCCGCGAGCAGGTCGGCGAGCCCGCGCGCCATCGCGGCGCGCTCGCCCGAGAGCAGCATCCACAGGTCCTGCACCGCGGGCCCGGTGCGGCAGTCGTCGAAGTCGACGAAATGGGGTCCTCGCGTTTCGCCGCCCTCGGTCCAGAGCACGTTGCCCGCGTGGCAGTCGCCGTGCAGCCGCAGCGTGCGCACTTTTCCCGCGCGCTCGTAGCAGCGCGCCACGCCCTGCAGCGCCTGCTCGACGACGCTCGACCAGGCATCGAGCAGGTCCGCGGGAATGAAGTGGTGGGCGAGCAGCCAGTCGCGCGGCTCGGTGCCGAAGCTGGCGATGTCCAGCGCGGGCCGCTCGACGAACGGCCGCAGCGCGCCGACGGCGTGGATGCGACCGATGAAGCGGCCCATCCATTCGAGGGTATCGCGGTCGTCGAGTTCGGGGGTGCGGCCGCCGCGCCGGGGATACACGGCAAAGCGAAAGCCGCCGTAGGCGTTCAGCGTCTTTCCGCCTTCGAGCAGCAGCGGCGCGACCACCGGGATTTCGCGCTCGGCGAGTTCGATCGCGAACGCGTGTTCCTCCAGGATCTGCGCATCCGTCCAGCGTGCCGGGCGATAGAACTTCGCGACCACCGACGCGTTCGGGGAGGGCGGCGAACCGTCCGCCGCGGCTTCCTCCAGCCAGACCTGATAGACCCGGTTCTCGTAGCTGTTCAGCGCGAGCAGCCGGCCGTCGCCGCGAACACCGGCGCTCTGCAGCGCATCGAGCACGCAGTCGGGCGTCAGGCCCGAATAGGGCGTGAGCCCGGCATCGGGCGTGGGCGGAGGAGTTTGCATGACCGTGCCATTGTACGGCGTGCGGTATGCGGGGTGAGTCGTGGGAGGCAAAAGGCCCGAAGAACCGCGCGGACAGGGCGTCTACGGGCATTGCGCCGTCGAAGTCGAGGCGCCGTGAGTGCTCGGGCTGACTGGCAGAACGCCACTTGCCGCAGGATTGATACTATCAACTTGCTCAAGAAAATACCGCAGGGCCGGTGGATTGATGGGCGACGTTCTGCATCTTGTTGGCGTAGTCGCGGCCCGACGTCGGCGGGGGGAGGGGCTTACCGTCCGGCGCGCGACTGCGCAGCTTGACCAAGGTGCGGCGCTTCCGGCCCGTCCGCAGCTACAAGTTAGATTTCTGTTCACCTTCAATACGCTGAAGGAATGATTGAAGTAGCCGTCTGCCGTGAATGACCGCAGCAACCAGAATCTGCTCTGTTTCGATGCGGTAGATGATGCGATAGCTATAGACGAAACGCTCTCGAATCGACGGGTTTCCAATCTCGGGGACAATGCGACCAATTTCTGGAAAATCGGGAATCGTCTCTGCAGTCTGAACTACTTTGAGGCGACCGCCTTGGCATACCATTGCGAATCCCGTTCAATATACGACGCAATCGCCTCGATGTCCTCAATGGCTTCCGGCGACCAAGCTAGGCGGAGAGCCATTTGCCAAGGCGCGTCTTGGCGTCCTCGTGGGAAACGACGCCTTCCGTAGCGGCACGCTCCAGTCCACGATTGACCTTTTCAAGGACGTACAAATGGTACTGAATGTCCTCGAAGCTACTGCTCTCCGGTAACGCCTCAAGCATTGCTGCAACTTCCTCTTTTGGGGTGCTCATTCAGCCTCCAATCAATTTGTCAATGTTACCACCGGCTCGATTACCAGAAATCTAACGAGGCTGTAGAAAAAGCCCCTGCTTCCGAAACTTCACAGTTTTCGGGGGGTACGTTTACCCCTACCGAGGTCCTGATCGTTGAACACGGCGCGTTCTGAGAGGCCGATTTCTTCATGATCGTCGCGAGATTTGAGGTTGGGACTTTTTCTACAGCCTCAACGCGCGGTTAGGCGTTGCTCCCGATATGTAGACCGGGCTAGGTTCTTGCGCCGCCATAGCCTGGGCGCTTGCTGTCGTGCTTGACGACCAAGACCGTTATTTCGTCCGAGGTGGCGCGGTAGATCACGGTGTACGGGAAGACGCTCATTACGAAGCCGCGGCGACCCTTTGGCGCGGGGACCCGATGTTTGGGTGCTCGATGAGGAGACTCGCGAGCCTCTTGAATTCGGCGATGAACCTGGCTGCCAGGACAGGAGAACCTTCGCGCTCATAGAAGGCGGCAGCTTCGCGGATGTCGTTCTCAGCGCCAGGGTGAAGCTTGACTTTCATCCTGGAAACCGCGCCTCGAGCCTAGCGATTGCTACGTCAAGAGGCACGCCCTGAGCGGTGCCTGTCTCCAGTTCCCCTTCTCGCTGGTCTGCGACGGCATCCCAGGCATCTTCGGCCTGCGTGTCGACGTCCAGGCTGGCGATCAGCCGATCAAGGAGCCGTGCCCTATCGCTTGGCGACAGTCGTAGGACCTCAGCTTGTAGCGTCTCGAGCGTGGTTGACATCAGATTCTCCCTGCCGTGCGGGCGTCATCGATGCACATAGCTTGCCATAAGTCGGAGATGAGGGCAGTGCGTAGTTCTGTGACCGGCTGAACTGGCAACGTAGAGCCCACCGGCGTGCGCCGGCTTCATGGCGCACGGCCGTGTGGGGCGCCAGGTTAGCGCTCAACCGTGCGCCGCGAGTTCTTCACGCACGATCTTGCGCACGAGATCCTGCGTTACAGGTTGCTCCGCGAGCCCCAAGTAAGCTTTCAGGGCTTCGTTAATCAAAGTCTGATAGCCCTTGCCTGTCTTTTTCGACTGAGCCTTGAATCGGCTGACAATCGTGTCGTCCATATAAATGGTGATACGCGTTTTTCCTGTCGTGGGAATCACCGCGCCACGCTTAGCTTTGGAAAAGTCATACACCTTTTTCATAGTTTCTCCGTTCTTTGGGGTCGGCCTTCCGCACAGAGATGATTCGCGATCCACTGCCTCGATAGGAATGAACAACGACCATCAGCGACCCGAATGCGTTCATACCGATGGTGACAAAGCGCTGTTCGCCCTCCGCGAGGTCATCCTCGACGGTGAGCGCGAGCGGATCATTCAGCACCCCGTCGCCCTCGGAAAGCGACACACCATGCTTCCTGACGTTTGCCGCATCCTTTTTCGGGTCGAATTCGGCGAACATGCCTACACTATATGCATATAATGCATATCCGTCAACACCCTACCGGACTGACGTTTGGCCAGACTGTTGAGCGCTAACGACCCCATTCAGGCGCGCGCGGCTTCTTGCGCGCGTCCCTCTCAATTGTGCTGTTAGGCGGCGCTTGGTGCAGACCTTGTGTCAGCTGCTTCTGGCGTTCCAGCACGCCTCGACGGCAACCTCACAAACTTGCGCCCACTTCCAGCCTCTTCGTTCTTCAACGCGCGGTAAATGGCTCGGAGCTCATAATTGAACTGCGCGGCGTGCGCATCGCGTACTTTGCGCACCTCCTCCACAACGGGGTCTTTCCACATGGCATCAGTCCTCCAACAGTTCTTCAGGCGTGCAGAGCGTGACGGGCTCGTAACCCAGACTCCGACAAACTTGGCCGATTCTATCTCTCATCTTGGCATTGGCGATATGCTTGCAGTTCCACGTGATGAGGTAGTCGAGGCCGTTGACTACCGCCACCGCGATATGCATTGCATCCTCTACCGCATTTCGGGGCAGCGGCCCTTGGCTGATCAACCGTTCGGCTAGCGTCAGCGCCTCTTCCGTCACCTCCAGTAGCTGCGTGTCTTCCAGAGCAAGCACACGCTTCTGTGCCATCTCTTTATCGCCTGCCTGTGACTCTCGGAGCACCAACTGCGAGGCGAATAGCTCGAATGACTCGCGCTTCGTCCTCCACCATTCGTCGGTGATCTGCTGATGGGCGGCGACAATGACATCGCGGCTTGGCCGTCCGAACAGGTAGCTGACTACAGTCGTTTCAACGTAAACCTTTGGCTTCACGTTCAGCCACCTTCAGGATGCGGAGAAGATGTCCATGATAATCCACTGTCGCGAGTGCCGCCTAACGAATGAAAGGGACTTCCCCTACTCGAAGCGGGCGGTAGCTCGCACGGCATGGGAGTGCCAAGA
>Ga0154717_1082_pt2 | contig 18313 bp, 21 predicted proteins | sample Rifle2008BG16ft_FD_105725 | JGI IMG/M metagenome (GOLD analysis project Ga0154717, IMG submission 105725) | Betaproteobacteria bacterium RBG_16_64_18
GCCGCCTGGCTTGGGAGCGGGCACGATCCAGAGGTGGATCGTCGCGTCGTCGGCGCTTACGCTGCGGTCCGGCTTCCACGCGTCGCCCATGTCGAACTTGTGCGACACGATGCGGCTCCCCGGCGCAAGCTCGGCAAGCAGCTTCGGCAGCAGGCGCTGATTGACCTCGGGCGACAGATACAGCGTCACCACGGTCGCATCCCTCAGGTCGGCCTGGAAAAAGTCACCGCGCACGAAGCGTACCCGCCTTTCCACATCCGCCCCGGACCGGCGTGCGTTTCTCCGGGCGAAGATGAGCGGCATCGGGTCGATGTCGATCCCGGTGGCGCGTGCGCCCCGACGCGCGGCCGCGATGACGATGCGCCCGTCGCCGCAGCCCAGGTCATACAGGACATCGCCCGCGCGTACGCCCGCGAGATCGAGCATCGCTTCCACCACCGGCTCTGCGGAGACCGCGAATGGGACATCGGGAATGAGGGTGGGCGACTCGCCGGTGGTGCTGATGTAGGGCTCTGCGTGCTCGAGCAGCGCACAGCCCGCCAACGCAGTGACAAGCACCAGGCCGGCAACGCGGATGCGCGCGCCGTTCATTCCGGTTCCGGAGCGATCCGCAGGTAGGTCGCCGTGTGCGCGTTGCCCGCCTTCAGCGAGGACAGGAAATAATCGAACGGCAGGCCGTAGAGCCGCTTGAGCGCCCGCGAGCGCGTTTTCAGCTCATCCCAGGCCAGGCGCGCCGGTCCGCCGCGAAACGCCAGCACGATCACGTTGACATCGTCCTCGGCCGAGAGCAGCAGCACCCGGCCACCGAAGCTCTTTTCGATGCGCCGGCACCAGGTGCCGCGCTTGGGATCGTCGGCCATGAAATTGGCGGACAGCACCCCACCCTCGCGCAACGCGTCGTGCGCGGCGTCGTAGAAGGCCTGCGTGCACAGCTCGCTCGCGTGCGCCCCGTCCTCGAACCCGTCGAGCAGCAGCACGTCCGCGCTCACCGCGTGGCGCGGCACGTACTGCGCGCCGTCGCCCAGGACGATGCGCAGGCGCTCGTCCTCCGGCGGCAGGCCGAAATACCGGCGCGCCGCGGTCACCACGCCCGGATTGATCTCGACCACAGTGACCCGGGCATCGGCCATGCGCGCGCGCATGTAACGCGGGATCGACCCGGCGCCCAGCCCCACCATGAGCACGTCCTGCGGCTTGGGGCAAAAGAGCAGGAACGCCATCATCGCGCGCGTGTATTCGAGTTCCAGCGTGTCGGGCGCCGACAGGCGCATCGCGCTCTGGATGGCATCGCCGCCGATGTGCAGCCTGCGCACGCCGCGCTCCTCGCTCACCGCGATCGCGCCGCCCTTGGCCGCGGACCACTTTCTCACTCTGGCCATGCCCGCGCTTGCGCGCAGTCGCGCACCGGGTTCACAGGCGCGCCACTTCCACCAGGCAATCGTAGAAGGTCGCGCCCCCGCCCATGTCGGTCAGGGCCTGCGACGTGACTTCGTTGGCGTTGCGGCCATCCGGCGAGAGCTTCTTCCACCACACCGACAGCGCCACCACCACCCCCGGCCGCGCCCGCTCGGAAACCCGCGCGGCCGCCTCGAACTCGCCCCGCGCGTTGAATATCCGCACCAGGTTACCTTCTTCAATTCCGCGCGCCGCGGCGTCATCGGGATGGATGTCCAGCTTCGGCTTTCCCTCCGAGTCGATCGCGAACGCAAGATTGGCAAAGCTGGAGTTGAGGAAATTGCGCGCCGGCGGCGAAATCATCGCCAGCGGGTAGCGCAGCGCCAGCTCGGGCGCCGACTGCGTCGATTCGCGTGGCGGCACCCAGGTTGGCAGCGGGTCCAGCCCCATTTTCTTCGCGGTTTCGCTGTAGAACTCGCATTTCCCCGAGGGCGTCGGAAAGCCGCCCTCGGCAAAGGGCACGAACACCTCTGGCACGTTGAGGCGCCTGAAACCGTCGCGTTTCAGCTGCTCCCAGTCCATGCCCTGCATGCGGGGGTTTTTCGAGTCGATCGCCTGGCGGCAGATGTCCTCGTCGCTGTCGCGAAAGCACGGCTCGTCGAAACCCATGCGCGCGGCGATTCTGCGGAACACTTCCGAATTCGGCAGCGCCTCGCCCAGCGGCGCGATCGCCGGGTTGTTCGCCAGCACGTACAAGTGGCCGTAGCCCGTGTGGATGTCCCATTGCTCAAGTTGCGTGGTGGCTGGCAGCAGGATGTCGGCGTAGTCGGCAGTGTCGGTCTGAAAGATATCGTGCACGACGCAGAACAGGTCCTCGCGCGAAAATCCAGCGATCACGCGGCGCGAATCCGGCGCCACCGTAACGGGATTGGAGTTGTACACGTACAGGGCGCGCACCGGGGGCTTCGCCTCGAGCAGCGCATCGCCGATCGCCGACATGTTGATGCAGCGCGGGCGCGGATTGGGGGAGGCCTGCAGCAGATCGGGCCGCTCCAGCGCCGCCGTGTTCATGTCCAGCCATCCGCCGGTGGAAAGCAGAATCCCGCCGGCCGGCTCGCGCCAGGCGCCGGTGAGCGCGGGCAGGCAGGTGATGGTCCTCACGGCGCTGGCGCCGCCCGCGTAACGCTGCATGCCATAGCTGAGCCGTATCGCCGCAGGGCGCGCCGAGGCGTAGTCGCGCGCGAGCCCGACGATGCGCTCGGCCGGAACGCCGGTGATCTTCGCGACCCTCTCCGGCGAATACTCTTTCACACGCCCGGCGAGCTGATCGAATCCCAGCGTGTGGCGCGCCACGTAGTCGCGGTCATGCCGGTTCTCGCCGATGATCACGTGCATCATCGCCAGCGCGAGCGCCGCGTCGGTCCCCGGCAGCGGCGCGATGTGGTCGGTGCATTTCTCCGCCGACAGGCTGCGGTAGGGATCGATGGCGACGATGCGGGCGCCGCGGCGCTTGGCCTCCTGCACGCGTGTCCACTGGTGCAGGTTCGACACGATGGGGTTGGTGCCCCAGATGAGGATGAGCTTTGCATCCTCGAAACGCTCCGGATCCATGCCGACCGAAGCGCCCAGGGTCAAGCGTATGCCCTCCTTGCCGGCCGAAGAACAGATTCCGCGCTCCAGCAGCGACGCGCCCAGGCGATGAAACAGGCGCTTGCCCATGGACTTCCACTGCACCAGGCCCATGGTGCCGGCGTAGTCGTAGGGCAGGATGGCGCCCGGCCCGTCGCCGGATGCCGAGATCTCCCGGAAGCGCGCGGCGATCGTATCGAGCGCCTCGTCCCAGGAGATGCGGGTGAAGCGCCCCTCGCCCTTGGCGCCGATGCGCTTCTGCGGATGCAGCAGGCGGTCGCCGCTGTAAGTGCGCTCCAGATAGCGCGACACCTTGTTGCACAGCGTGCCCTGGGTAAACGGGTGGTCCTTGGCACCTTCCACCTTCACTGCGACGCCGTCCTCGACCGTGACCTGCATCGCGCAGGTATCGGGGCAGTCGTGCGGGCAGGCCGCGCGCACCACGCGCCGGCCCGTATCGGTCCTGGCCGCCGCGATGCCCTCCGGATGATCGTTCATGGGTCTGCCTTGCGAAAGGGGCGATTCTACGCTTCCCGCCGCCGCCAGCAGCGGCAGCGGCGTCACGGGCCTGGAGGAAATGCGAGCCGCAGCGCCTGGCCGACGCGGTAAAGCGCGTGATTGGCCGCGGCAAGCGCCCCTCCCATGGTGATGAACCCGTGGATCATGCCCTCGAAGCACTCGTAGGTGACCGGCACGCCGCTCTCGCCGAGCCGCCGGGCATAGGCCGCGCCCTCGTCGCGCAACGGGTCGAAGCCCGCGGTGACAATGCAGGCCGGCGGCAGGCCGCGGTGATCCTCGGCGAGCAGCGGCGAGGCGCGCCAGTCCAGAGCCTGCGCCTGATCGCGCAGGTAGTTGCCCATGAACCAGAGGATGTCCTCGCGCTCCAGCAGATAGCCGTGCGCGAACTCGGCATGCGAGGGCAGCGCGCCGCGCATGTCCAGACCGGGATAGATGAGCACCTGCAGCGCGATCCGCGGGCCCTCGCCGCGCAGCGCGAGCGCGGTCCCGGCGGCCAGGTTGCCCCCGGCGCTGTCGCCTGCAACCGCGATGCGCGCCGCGTCCAGGCCCAGTCCGGCGGCATGCGTGGCGGTCCAGCGCACCGCGCCAACGCCGTCCTCGAACGCGGCCGGGAACGGGTGCTCCGGGGCCAGGCGGTAATCGACCGCGAGCACCGCGCAGCGCGAGAAGTTGGCGAGCGTGCGGCAGGCTCCGTCGTGGGTGTCCAGGTCCCCGATGGTGAACCCGCCACCGTGAAAATACACTACCACCGGAAGCGCGCCGTCGTGCGCGCCGCGCGGCCGGTACAGCCGCAGCGCCACGGGCCCGGCGGGACCGGGGAACGACAGATCGCGGACCGCCGCCACCTCGGCCGCGGGAAGCGCAAGCGCGCGGCAGGTCTCGCGATACATGCGCCGCGCCTCGGCCGGCGACACGGTGTAGACGGGCGGATACCCGGCCTGCGCCGCGCGTTCGAGCAATGCGCGCACCTGCGGGTCGAGCGTCATGGTCGGCCGCCGCGCCGCTAGACCGCGACGGGGGCGCGGCGCCGGGCCATCAGCCACGCGAGCGCCAGCACAATCGCGAGCACAAACGGGATCGCCAGATAGTTCAGCATCTCCCAGCCGTTGCGGTTGAGCAGCATCCCCGAAACGGAGGACGAGGTGGCCATGACCAGAAAGATCGCCAGATCGTTGGCGCCCTGTGCCTTGGCCTGCTCCGACGGGCGGTAGGTCTGGGTGAGCAGCGCGGTTCCGCCCACATAGAGGAAATTCCATCCTATGCCGAGCAGCACCAGCGCGAACCAGAAGTGGGCGACCGAGATGCCCGCCAGCGCGATGCCGCTGCACACCAGCAGCAGTACCGCGCCCGCGAGCATCACCCGCGGCAGGCCGAAGCGCGTGATCAGCGACCCGGTGAAGAAGGACGGCGCGTACATCGCGATCACGTGCCACTGGATGACGAAAGCGGCCGCGCCATAGGGATGGCCGCAGATGCCCATCGCGAGCGACGTCGCGGTCATGAGCAGGTTCATCACCCCGTAGCCGAACGCCGCGCACAGCACCGCGACCACGAACGCCGGCTGCGAGGCGATTTTCCCGAGCGGCCGGCCCGGCTCGAGCCGCTCCCGCTTCGAGGGCGGCGGGATATCCAGCAGCTGCACCACGGCGAGAACCATGACCAGAAAGACCATCAGCGCCAGATACGCGCCCAGATACCGGGTCGCGAGCATGTCCACCGTGAGCTTGCTCACCTCCGGCCCGACGATGCCCCCGACCAGCCCGCCGGCCAGCACCAGCGAAATCGCCTTGCTCTTGAAATCGGCTGGCGCGGCGTCGGCGGCCGCGAAGCGGTAATACTGCGAAGACCCGTTGTAGACGCCGAACACCAGCGTCCCCAGGCACAGCAGCCAGAAATTCCCCTGCGCCACGGCGGTCGCGCAGATCGCCGCACCCAGCATCCCCGCGAATACGCCGACGGTGAACCCGCCGCGCCGGCCGATGCGCTTCATCAGCAGCGAGACCGGAAACGTGGCGATCGCCGCGCCGATCACCCAGCCGGTGACGGGCAGCGTGGCCAGCGCCTTGTTGGAGGCGAGCGCATAGCCCGCGAGCCCGTTGATCGCGATGACCGTGGCGTTGTTCGCCATCAGCAGGGCCTGCGCCGCGGCGAGCACGGCGACGTTCTTCCTTGCGGACTTCATGCTGGGGGAACCGGGCGTCACGGCAACCTTGGCGCTGCACAGATCGAGCCGCGATTATAGGGCGTGCGGCTGACCGGCACCCGAAACCGGCGCCGGCGCGACCCGGTGAATAAATGCGACGCGGGAGATTGACAAGGCGCGCCAACTGTCGCATCCTCACGTCGCACGCACTCGTACAGAGTGTGTGAAGTTCAGATCACGGACCCGAATCTCGAGAAGGGAGAATCAAGGATGGCGACCAAGAAGAAGGCAACGAAGAAAGTAAAGAAGGCTGCTGCGAAGCGCAAGCCGAATGCAGCTTTCATGAAACCGATGACCCCGAGCGCTGCGCTCGGCGCGGTGATCGGCGGCAATGCAATGCCCCGGACTGAAGTGACCAAGAAGATCTGGGCGTACATCAAGCGCAACAAACTGCAGGACTCCAAGAACCGACGCAACATCAACGCCGACGAAAAGCTGAAAGAAGTGTTCGGCGGCAAGAAGCAGGTGTCGATGTTCGAGATGACCAAACTGGTCAGCAAGCACCTGAAGTAAGACTCAACTTCCGCAGGTCACCTCTGCGGGTCGATTCGAAAGGCCGGGTATGGAAATGCCTGGCTTTTCTTTTTGGCGCGGCGAAAAGGGCCTGGTGCAGCCGGAACCGGCCGGGCTGGTTTAAGCATCCCTGCTCTCCCGATTTCGGCAAGTTGCAACTGCGCAACTTCCCGAAATCGGGAGATATGGGCAAACCCCCATGGCGTGACCGGCCATGGCGATACCGGCGTCTCGGGAGTGCTGGGCCCCGGCGGGGCGATCATCCTGCGAGCGCGCGCAGCACCGCCATCGCCGCCACCCCGGCGGCCACCGCGCCGATGATGGAGCGGTAGCGCGCGGCCACGGCTATCGCCGGCAGGATCGCCGCGAGCGCCGCGTTCGAGGACAACGGAACCAGCCGCCCCCCTGCGAGGAACAGTTCGCCGGCGAGCAGCGCGCCCAGCACCGCGACCGGCACGTAGCCGAGCCAGACCTTCAGCCAGCGCGGCAGATCGATGCGCGCGAGCAGCACCAACGGCACCACCCTGGGCACGACGGTGACCAGCGCCGCGCCCAGCACGATCAGGAGGACGTCGGCGCGGATGTCCATAGCTCGAGCGCGGCGCCCAGCGACGCGCCCGCCACCGTGGCGATGATGATGTTCCAGTTTCCGGGCAGCGCGAGCGCGATGCCGACCGAGAGCGCGCTCGCCGCCAACGTCACCGCCAGCGCCCGCAGGCCGCTCGACTGTTCGGCGAACTGCAGCACCAGCAGCGCGGCGAACATGGCCGGCAGCGCAAAATCGAAGCCTAGCGCGCGGGTGTGCGCGACCAGCCCGCCCGCGAGCGCACCGGCCAGATTCGCCGCCGCCCAGCTCGCGTAGGCCGACAGGTTGAGCCCCGCCATCCAGGCCGGCGAGCCTCCCTGCCCTCCTCCTTGCAGCCGGTTCAGCGCGATCACGAAGGTCTCGTCGGTGAGCTGCGCGCCGATGAGCGCGTTCTTCCACGCCGGAACCCGCGAGAAGAACGGCGCGAGCGCCGCCGAGAGCAGCAGGTGGCGCAGGTTCACGAACAGCACGGTCGCGATCACCGCCAGCGGCGGGCTGGCCGCGGCGATCATGCTCGCGGCCACGAACTGCGCCGAACCGGCGTAGAGCACCAGCGACATCAGCATCACCTCGGCCACCGACAGGCCCGAGGCGCGCTGCACCACGCCCGCGGCGAAGCCGATCGACAGATAGCCGAGCACCACCGGCAGCCCCGCACGGGCCCCCGAGGCGAAGCCCGGTTCAGCGTCAGAAGTCATGTAAATGTGCCGGTTCTTGTCTTTAACCAATCTCGCTGTTTTCCCCCGATGCGCTTTTGCAACGGGGGAAAACAGCGAGACCTATAACCCTTTATCTACCGCCACGCCGTCGAGAGCAGCCGATCAATTGGCAGCCACCGCAACTGCCCCCTGCGCCGACAGCACCTCGAAATCCTCCGCAAAGCGCTCGATGCGCCGCACCGCGTAGGCGCGCTGCTCCGCCGAGAGCGTGCGGTCCAGGTCGACGATCAGATCGGTGAAGTCCGCCTCCCAGCGCGCGAGCGCCGCGTTGAGTTCGGGCGTGCGGTGGGCTGCCGGCCGCACGAACAGGTCGGTCAGCGGCGGCGCGAGCGCCCCGGGGCTGCGATGCCGGCGGATCAGGCTCACCGCCTCGCTCTGCGAGCGAGCGCGGTTGTCGAAGCGCATCGCGGTCGTTTTCGCGTGCGCCTTCACGAAGCGCTCGATGCGCGCCTCCTGCTGGTCGCTGAGCCCACCCGTCCAGTCGCTGAACCGGCCCAGCGTGCGCTTGAATTGCGCGCGGTGGCGCGCTTCCGCGTCATCAGTCAGGTATTCCTTCGCGTACTTGGCGTTGGCCTTTGCGAGCCGCTTCTCCAGTTCGGCGATCTGCGCCGGGGTCAGGGTCGCCAGGATGGGCGCGGCGTCCCCGATCGCCTTCGTAATCAACGCCGCGTAGCGCTCGCGCACGGCCTGCGCCGCCCAGGTCACGTCCTCGCGGCTGACCGCGTGCGCGCCCCGCTGCACCGCCGCCCGGAGCAGCCCCGCGTACAGCGGCAGCTCGGTCGAGCGGTGCCAGTCGTGGAATTGCTGGAGCCGCTTCCTGAACTGCCCAGTCTGCCCTTCGTCCAGGTCGAAATAGTCGTGCGCGGTGTAACGCACCAGCGGCTCGGCGTTGTTGTAGGTGACGCGGATCAGCGTGCAGCCCGGGAGCAGCACCATCAGCGCCAGGAACGCCGCGACCCGCGCCAGGCGCACGCTCACCAGTAATTCTCCACCGTGATCTGCCCGGGGCGGCGGCGGCGGTGCTTCTTCATGCCGCGCTCTCCCAGCGCCTGCACCGAATCGCGCACCATGTCCGGATTGCCGCAGATCATCACCTGCGAGGCCGCGGCAGACAGTTCCACTCCCGCTGCCGCCTCGAGCCTGCCGTCGAGTATCGCCTGCGGAATGCGCCCGGCGAGCGTTCCTGAAACTGACTCTCTGCTGACAAACACCACTGTCTCGAAGCGCCCCGCGTGCTCGCGCTTCAGGCGCTCGACCTGATCGCGGTAGGCGAGCTCGTCGGCATGCCGCACCGCCTCGACCAGCACGATCCGCTGATAGCGCCGCCACGCCGTCTCCGACTTCAGGATCGACAGGAACGGCGCGATGCCGGTGCCGGTTGCGAGCAGCCACAGGTTGTCGGCGTCCGGCACCTCGGAGAGCACCAGGAACCCGGCCGCGCCGGGGGACAGCCACACCGCGTCGCCGGCCTCCAGGCGCGCCAGGCGCCCGCTGAGCGGCCCCTCGGGCACGATCACGTAATAGAACTCGTAGGGCCGCTCCTCGGGCGCGTTCACGAACGAATAGGCGCGCGCGAACATGCGGCCTTCGTCGCCCTCGGGAAGCGCGAGCTTGGTGAACTGGCCGGGCTCGAAGCCGATCGGACCGGCATCGACCTGCAGCGACAGCAGCCGCGCGGTCCACCGGCGCTGCGCGACGACCTTGCCTTGAATGAATTTCTCCACGGATCACTGCACCAGGAAGGGCTCCAGATACAGCGATTCTACCGTCGCGCCCAGCATCACGACCGACCCGGCCCGCCGGTTGTGGCCGTCGTCGGAGAATTCGAAGCGGTAGCTGCGCCGCAGGACCAGGCGCCCTTCCTCGTCGCGCACGAAACGCGTGCGCACGCACTCCACGGTCTCGTCGAGAAACTGCAGGCCGTCGCGCTGGCACGCGGCGCCCGCCACGGCCAGCGCCCGCTCGCGCGCGCGCATCGAGTCGTACCACCACCAGGCAAGCGCCGCGATCGCCGCCAGCGCGAAAACTTCCCAGGAATCCCACATGGAAGGCTAGACGGGCACGGCTGCAAACAAGCAGCCCCGCGCTTTTGACTTTATATGATCTCCCGATTTTCGCCGGTTGCGCAGCAACCGGCGAAAATCGGGAGACCGATAAAAACCCAAATCCTTCACCGATGCCCGGACCACTTGCGCGTCTGCGAACTTGTACCGCGCCTAGTAGTAGCGCCGTGTGAGCCACTCGGCGACGAGCACGGGCTTGTCCTCGCCTTCGCGCTCGATCGTCACGGCCCAGGTGAGTTGCACGCCGCCCTTGATGTCCTCGATCTCGGCGAGCACGAAATGCGCGCGCACGCGCGAGCCCGCGGGCACCGGGCCGGTGAAGCGCACGCGGTTCAGGCCGTAGTTGACGCCCATGCGCGCGCCGCGCATCTCCACCGATTCGCCGAGGAAATATGACAAGAGCGACAGCGTGAGAAAGCCGTGCGCGATCGTAGTGCCGTAGACCGATTCCTTCTTCGCACGCTCGATGTCGACGTGGATCCACTGGAAATCGCCCGCGGCCTGCGCGAAATCGTTGATCCGCGCCTGCGTGATCTCGAACCAGTCGCTGACCGCGACCTCCTGCCCCAGTTTGTCGCGGAAGGCGGGGATGCCTTCGATGATGACTCTGCCCATGGGCGCATTGTACCGAACGTCTTGCGCCCGCCCACCGGGAGGGCAGACAATGCGCTGCACCATGCCAGCGAAAATGTTCCTCGCCATCGGTGCCCTCGCCATGCTCGCCGCGGTTGCGCTGGGCGCGTTCGGCGCCCACGCGCTCAAGACCCGGATCACGCCCGACATGCTGGCCGTGTACCACACCGGGGTCGAGTACCACGCCTATCACGCGCTCGGCCTCCTCGCCGTGGGCCTAGCCGCGCAGCGCCTGCCCGACTCCGCGTGGATGCGCGCCTCGGGCTGGCTTATGCTTGCGGGGATCGTGCTGTTCTCCGGGAGCCTGTACCTGCTCGCCGTCACCGGCATGCGCGAATTCGGCGTCGTCACTCCCTTTGGCGGGGTCGCGTTTATGCTCGCGTGGGGCCTGTTCGCGGTGGCGGCGATCAAGAACCAGTAGCCGTCTAACGATTTCGCCTGATCCGACCGGCCGCGGGGCAGTTGACGCGAGTATAACCAGTGTTATACTTATCACATGAAAACGGCAATCTCTATTCCCGATCGCGTCTTTCGTTCAGCCGAACAACTCGCTGCGCGCTTGGGGGTTTCTCGAAGTGAGCTTTACTCCAAGGCGCTTGCGGCACTTGTCGACAAGCACCAAGACGACTTGATAACTTCCCGCCTCAACGAGATCTATGGCCCAGGGCGAGAGGATTCATCACTCGATGCAGAGCTTGCCTTGCTTCAGCATCGCACACTCGCCCGGGGCAAGCGGTAGTGCGCCGCGGCGAGATTTGGTGGGGTTCTCTGCCGGAGCCCACCGGGTCTGGCCCTGGCTTCCGACGGCCGTTGCTGATCGTTTCAGCAAATAGCTTCAATGACAGCGGCATCAGTACGGTTGTTGCGGCCGTCATTACGTCGAACCTGCGCTTAGCCGACGCTCCGGGAAACGTTCGCCTGCCGATCAAGGGAACCGGCCTTACGAAAGCGTCCGTCGCAAATGTTTCTCAGATCATCACCGTGGACAAGACGTTTCTCACCGAACGAGTCGGAAGACTCAACCCTCGATTGCTCGCCGAAGTTGACGATGGGCTTCGGCTCGTCTTGTCGATCTAGGCAGGGTCTAACCGTGCGCTTGACCCGGACGCGCGCGAGCGGCGCGCGCCGGTGGGCGCGGACGTCTAGACCGCCCACACCCGCCCCAAACGCGACGAGGCCTCGATGGGACTGTATAGCCGTTACATCCTTCCGAGAGTCATCCACTTCTCGTGCGGCTTGAAGCCGAACATGCGCCAGCGCGCGAAGGTGGTGCCGCGCGCCCGCGGGTGCGTGCTCGAAGTCGGTATCGGCTCCGGCTTGAATCTCCCCTTCTACGATCCCGCGAAGGTGAGCAAGGTCTGGGGCCTCGAACCGGCGCCGGAGATGACCCGGATGGCGCAACGCGCCGCCCGCTCGCTCGCCTTCGAGGTGGAGTTCATCGGTCTGCCGGGCGACGAGATCCCGCTCGACGATAACAGTGTCGATACCGTGCTGGTGACGTACACGCTGTGCACGATTCCCGATACCACCGCCGCGCTTCGGCAGATGAACCGCGTTCTGCGGCCGGGCGGCGAATTGATTTTTTGCGAACATGGCGCCGCGCCGGATGCGAGCGTCCGCCGTTGGCAGGATCGCCTGAATCCGATATGGAAGCGGCTTGGCGGCGGGTGCAACCTCAACCGGCCGATTCCCGCGCTTCTCGAGGCGGGAGGGTTCCGCATCGACAGCCTGGACACCATGTACATACCGGGCTGGCGCCCGGCATGCTTCAACTACTGGGGTACGGCCGTTCCGCGATGAGTAGCGTCGCAGGCCGGCAGCCTGACCGATTACAGGAGGCCATGAAATGAAGGCATTCCGTCCTGCTCAGCGCGAGGACCGCACGATGACTTCCAATACGATCGAAACAACGGTTCCGGTTGCTGTGGTGCAGGCGGCATCCATCCCTTTCGACACCGAAGCCTGCATAGCCAAGGCAGTCCGGCTGATCGGCGAAGCCGCCGCCACCGGCGCAAAGGTCATCGTCTTCCCGGAGGCGTTCATCGTCGGCTATCCGAAGGGACTGGGTTACGGCCTGGTGATCGGCGCGCGCGATGCGGCCGGGCGCGAAGAGTTCCGGATTTATCTCGAGGCCGCCATCGAGGTGCCCGGTCCGCAAACTCAGCGGCTCGGCGAAGCCGCCGCCGCGAACGCGAGTTACGTCGTGATGGGCGTGATCGAGCGCGAAATGGGCACCTGCTACTGCACGGTCCTTTTTTTCGGTCCGGACGGCCGGCTGCTCGGCAAGCACCGCAAGCTCATGCCGACCGCGTTGGAGCGGATGATCTGGGGTTTCGGCGACGGTTCGACGCTGACCGCCGTGGACAGCCCCTACGGACGGATCGGCTCGGTGATCTGCTGGGAGAACTACATGCCGATGCTGCGCATGGCCATGTATTCGAAGAACGTCGCGCTGTATTGCGCCCCCACCGCCGACGACAGGGACACCTGGCTGCCGTCGATGCGGCACATCGCCCTCGAAGGACGCTGCTTCGTGCTGACGGCGTGCCAGTTCATCCGCAGGAAGGATTTTCCGGACACCGTGCGCGTGTCCCTCGGCGATTCGCCCGATTCGGTGCTGATGCGCGGCGGCAGCGCCATCGTCAGCCCTCTGGGCAAGGTGCTCGCGGGGCCTCATTTCGAGGGCGAAACCATCCTGACGGCCACGCTTGATCTGGGCGAGATCGGTCGCGGGAAGTTCGATTTCGACGTCGTCGGCCACTACAGCCGTCCGGACATATTCCAGCTGAACGTCAATGAGGCACCGATGCGCCCGGTGGTGGCAAAGACCGGGGAGTAAAGCCGCGAGGTCTGACCGATGCCGCCTGACCCGCCGCCCCGGAGGGACGCTGCGCCGGCAAGCCGGCTTCGCGCCCCTGAGCCAGCACGTCATACCTCACCAACGATGCCGCGGAAGCCATGGACATAAATACGGCATTGCCGTAGCATAGGACAATGCTCGAATTTGTCGAAACTCCGTTCTTCACCAAGGCACTTGATCGGTACCTCGATGATGACGAGTATGGGGAGTTGCAGACTCATTTGAGCAAACATCCCGATTCCGGAAAGCTCGTTCCGGGATCGGGAGGCGTGCGGAAACTTCGCTGGGGCGCCGAAGGGCGCGGCAAGCGTGGCGGCTTGCGCGTCGTCTATTACCTGCGGCTCGCACGTGGCCAAATCTGGATGCTGACGCTCTACGGCAAGAACGTACGGGCAACCATTCCGGCGCACGTCTTGAAGCAAATGAAAGAGGCTATAGAAGATGCGAAAGATGACTGAAAAGCAGTTGGCGAAATGGGAGAAGTCCCGTGACATCGGCAAGGAAATCCTCCACGGGATTAGTGACATCAAAGCCGGTCGCATTGGCCGGCGCTACACGGCCGAGTCCTACCCCATCGTCCGGGCCAGGGAGAGGTCGGGATTGTCGCAGGCGAAGTTTGCCCAATTGCTCGGGGTCTCGGTACGTACGCTCCAAGACTGGGAGCAAGGGCGCCGTGAACCTAATGCGGCGGCGAAGACCTTGATCAAAGTTGCCGAGTTGCATCCAGGGGTGTTGCGCAAGATCGCTGCATGACCGCAGGCCGGGGCCGGCGCGATGATCGCCCCCGCCGTTCCCCGGAGCGCGCGAGGTGCGAGTGGTAGAATTAGCCTCAACAGATTGTGCACGATCAAAACCAACCCACCCTTCCCGGGTGTACAGGTAGGGCCATAGCCACGGACCAGCCATCATGACCACACGCGCAGAACTCGAAGCCGCCCTCGCCCGGGCCGAAGCCGCCTGGCACAGGGCGAACGACGAACTGGACAGGGCGCAGGCCGCCCGGGTCCAGGCCAACGCCGCCTGGGACAAGGCGGTCGCCGAGCGGCGCACCTCAGGTGGCGACCGGCGCAAGGCAGACACGATCTGGGACAAATTCGCCGAACGGCGCAAGGCCGTCGCCGACCGGCGCCATGCCCACGCGGAACGCGACCAGGCCAACACTGCCTGGGACCGGGCGCACGCGGAACGCGACCAGGCACGCGCCGCCTGGGACAAGGCGCGTGCCGCGCTGGACGAACTGAATCGCGCCGAGAGGAAACCCTAAGCACCCCGGTCCCGAGCCTCGGATGAGCGGGGTCACCCGCTCATGTTCAGCGATCCATCGACAGCCTCACTGCGGCGGCCTGACCCCGTCCTTGCTCACCTGGATCCGGGGCGCGGCGAGCGCGCCGTCGGCGCCCTTCTGCACGATCGCGAACACGTATTCGCCCGGCTTCAGGTCGGCGCGCGTCCCGGGGACTGCGCGCACCAGGCCCGCGGACTCCGGAACGATGATCTTCTGCGAACCACCCTTGAACTGGAGCGTGAGTTCGCGCGTGCCGGTCGCGGAGACGGATGCCGCCACATTGGCATTGGTCATCGTCGATCCCGGTTCGAGATCCCACGGCGTCTGGCCCTGGGGCACGGTCGGCGCCAGGTAGTGGACCTCGATCGCCACCATCGAGCCGTCAGGCTGCCGCATGGTGGCCGCGCCGACATAATCGCCCTGCTTGATGTCCTCGAACCGGATCGCCTTGGCCACGGAGACGGCGACGTTGTCGGGCATCCGCAGTGCGAGGTTCTCGCCCTCGCGCGAGCGCACCGAGAGCGTATTGCCCTCGACCGCGGTGATGGTCCCCCGCACGCGCGCGGAGGTCTGCGCATCGGCAACGCCAGTCACGAGCACGCCCAGAGCAAGCGCCGCCACGAATCCGATCTGTTTCATTTTCTCGTCCCCTCCTGGAAAGGCCCGACTCCGGACCTGGATTTTTCGAACCGCCACGGCCGACTCCCGCAGCGCGCCGGGTAAACGCCGCGGACGCAACGGCTATTCCCGCCGCGGTCTATTTCTGCGTGAGCAGCCTGACGACTTCGCCGTGGCCGCGCGAGCGCGCGAGGTCCACGGGCCTCTGCCCGGCCTTGTTGCGGGCCGTCGCGCGCGCCTTCGCCGACAGCAGGTACGCGACCAGGTCGGCGCCGCCGCTGGCCGCGGCCCCGTGCAGCGGCGTATTGCCGGCCGCATCGGCCGCCCGGACCGGCGCGCCGCGTTCGGCGAGCAGCCGCGCCACCGCGAGCGTGTCGCTCATCGCAGCCCAGTGCAACGCCGTCTCGCCGTCCCGGTTCGCGACGCGCACCTCGGCGCCGCGCTCGAGCAGCAGCGCGGCGAGCGCCGGCTCCTCGTGCAGCGCCGCGGCGTGCAGCGCGGTCTCGCCGTTGGGCGTGCGCGCGGTGACGTCCGCGCCGTTGTCCAGCAGCAGCGCGGCGATGGCGCGCTGGCCGCTCTCCACGGCGACGTACAGCGGCGATTCGCCCTCGGCGTTCTTGGCCGTGTAATGCACCCCGGCGCGCACCAGGCGCGCCACCTCCGGCGCGTTGCCCGCCTCGATCTGCTCGAAGAGCCGCTCGCGCAGGCTTTGCGCGCGGCCCGGCGTGCCGGCCAATGCGCTGGCCAGCACCAGCACCATGAGTAACAGCCTCGGGAACAGCCGCAGCATCGCTTTCATCGCCCCGCGTCAGGTTCGGAATCCGGAAGACTAGCAGAACCCGCCCGGAGCAACTCGCGCTGTGGCTGTCGAGCTGGCGATAACGCGCTATCATTCTCCGCAATTCCCATAGGCCAGAGGCACGCGAACGTGGGCTGCTGCCACCACTACTTCACCCAGACCCCCGAGGGCGACGACGCGTTCGTCGTCGATGCCTCGCGCATCGTGTTCGGCCCCGGGTGTCTTGCCGAAGCGGGCCACCACGCGCAGGCGCTGGGCATGCGCCGCGTCGGCGTGTTCACCGACCGCGGCGTGCTGGGCCATCCGTATGTCGAGACCGTCACCCGAGCGCTCGCCGCCGCGGGCATCGACTTCGCCGTCTACGACCAGGTGAAGGTCGAGCCCACGGACGGCTCGTTCCAGGATGCCGCGCGCTTCGCCACCGGGGGCCGGTTCGACGGCTTCGTCTCAGTGGGCGGCGGCTCGGTGATCGACACCTGCAAGGCCGCGAATCTGTATTCGAGCCACCCGGCCGATCTTCTCGCCTACGTGAATGCGCCGATCGGCGAGGGGCGCGCGGTGCCGGGGCTGCTCAAGCCCCACATCGCCTGCCCGACCACCTGCGGCACCGGCTCGGAAGTGACCGGCGTTGCGGTGTTCGGCCTTTCGGCGAAACATCTGAAGACCGGCATCAGTTCCAGGCTGTTGAAGCCTGCGCTCGCGCTGGTCGATCCGGCGGTCGCCGCGTCACTGCCCGCGACCGTGGTCGCCGCGAGCGGCTTTGACGCGCTGTCGCATGCGCTGGAGGCGTACACGGCGCTGCCCTATACGCGCCGCGCCCGGCCCGCGAACGCGGCGCTGCGCCCGGTGTATCAGGGCGCCAATCCCTGGAGCGACGCGAGCGCGCTGCAGGCGCTCGAGTCGATCGGCACGCACCTGGTGCGCGCGGTGCGCGACGCGGGGGATACCGAGGCGCGAACCGAGATGATGTACGCGGGCACGCTGGCCGGCATCGCTTTCGGCACCGCCGGTTGCCACATTCCGCACGCCATGTCCTACGCGGTGGCCGGGCTGGTGCGCGACTATCGGCCGCCCGGGTATCCGCAGGACCATCCGATGGTGCCGCACGGCATGGCGGTGATCCTCAACGCGCCCTCGGTCTATCGCTGGACCGCGCCGGGCTGTCCCGAGCGCCATCTGCACGGCGCACAGTGCCTGGGCGCCGACGCGCGCGGCGCGACCATCGTGGATGCAGGAGAGATCCTCGCCCAGCGGATCATCGCCATGATGCAGGAGACGCTCTTTCCCGGCGGCCTCGCCGCGATCGGCTTCGGCGAGGCCGACGCGCCCGCGCTCGCCGAGGGCGCTCACCCGCAGCAGCGGCTGCTCACGAATTCGCCGCGCCCGGTGGGCAAGGCCGATCTGGCCGGCCTGTTCCGCGGCGCGATGCAATACTGGTGATTCACGATTCAGGCGCGAAAAGCATGCGGTTCGCGCCTCGATTTGCGGCGCTGCCTGCATCCACGCCCCGGGAATCCACCGAGTGCGTGCGCGCGGAAATCGCCAAGTGGGCGAAGGTGGTGAAAGCCTCGGGTGCCCGCGTGGACTAGGAAGCCGGCGCGGCCAGGTCCGGCATGTCGAACCCGGCCGCGGTCAGTTCGGCCACCAGCGAGCGCTGCTCGCCGGCGGTAAGCTCAACCAGCGGCGGGCGCACGGTCGCCCAATCGGGGTCGCGCCCCCAGTGGCCGACGATGGCCTTCAGCGCCGAGATCATCGGGTACTTCTGCAGTATCGCCCGCGTTGCGATGATGCCCGCCTGCAGCGCGTCGGCCTCCGGCTTCTGCCAGTTCTCGTAGACGCGGTGGATCGGCCCCGGATTGACGTTGCCGGTGGCCGTGATGCAGCCCTTGCCGCCTGCGCGCATGGTGTCGAGCAGGAACACCTCGCTGCCGGCGAACACGTCGAAGTCCGAGTTTGCGTAGGCACCCAGCACCGCCTTGGTGTTGTTCCAGTCGCCGGAGGAATCCTTGATGCCGGCGACCGCGCCCGGATACGCCTTCAGCAGCCGCCCGATCAGCGCCAGGCTGATCGGCACCTGCGCCACCGGCGGGATGTGATACAGGTAGAGCTGCAGGCGCGCGTCGCCCACGCGCTCGATCACCTCGGCGAAACTGCGGTACAGGCCCTCGTCGGACACGCCCTTGTAGTAGAACGGCGGCAGCATCAGCACGCCCGCGCAGCCGAGCTTGACCGCATGCGCGGTGAGCCTGACGGTGTCCGTGAGCGCGCACATGCCGGTGCCGGGCATGAGCTTGGAAGCCGGCACGCCGCCCTGCACGAGCGCCTCCAAGAGCAACATGCGCTCGTCCACCGAGAGCGAGTTCGCCTCGCTGTTGGTGCCGAACACCGCCAGCCCCGAACAACCATGGGCGAGCAGCCATTTGCAGTGGCGCACGTAGCGCTCGGGATCGGGCGAAAGATCGCGCTTGAACGGCGTGACGACGGGAGACAG
>Ga0154717_1108_pt1 | contig 18047 bp, 19 predicted proteins | sample Rifle2008BG16ft_FD_105725 | JGI IMG/M metagenome (GOLD analysis project Ga0154717, IMG submission 105725) | Betaproteobacteria bacterium RBG_16_64_18
CGTTACGCGAAAGCGGATTCTCAACGTGAATCCGCAATTCACGATTCGGATCAGGGATATGAAGGAAGATGAAAGCAGCCATCTGCTCCAATTTCTTTATCCACAGGCGCTGGTGCCCGAATTTCAGCTTCGAGTCAAGTGGCAATCGAATACGGTGGTGATGTGGGACAACCGGTCAGTTCAGCACTATGCTCCCCATGACTATTACCCTCGGCGCCGCTTGATGGAGCGAGTGACAATCGTCGGAGACAGGCCCATCGGAGTAAGCGGCCCATATGCTGCTGAAAGTGCCCCGGACAAAGGTGGACGGAAACAGGTGGAGACCGGGTCAAAGCCGGGCCGGTCCGTGCGACGCGCCTTCGAGCGTCACTGAACACCGGCACGGCAGACGATGCCATCGCCGCATCGGGCAGAGACTACCCTTATTCGAATCGCAAAGCCGTGGGGTCACGTTTCCACTCACGACACGCTACTGCACGGCGTCGCTCTGATGCCGTAAAGAACGATTCGGTGGCCAGGTGTAGCAGAGCATTCATCCTCCGATCTGCTAATCGACGCGGGCGCCTGCAATCTTGACAAGCTCCGCCGCAGTCGCGATTTCTCCGCGGATGAATGCCGCGAACTCCTCGGGTGTGCCCGTCGCGGGTTCGGCTCCCCGAGGCACAAGCATGTCCCTGACGTCCGGCATGCGCATGATTTTCCCGATCTCGCTGTTCAGGCGGGAGACAATCCGGATCGGCGTTCCCGCGGGCGCAACGACGCCGAACCAGGTATTGACATTGAATCCCGGGAGCCCCGCCGCTTCCGCGATTGTGGGCAAGTCCGGCATGGCCTTCGAGCGCTCGCCGCTGACCACCGCGAGGGCGCGCAACTTGCCCTGGGCGAGGAGAGCGCGCACAGTCGGCATCTGGATGATCGTCACGGGCACTTGGCCGGAGAGAACGGCTGGTAGCACCATCCCCTGACCTTTATAGGGGACATGAACCATGTTGATCCCCGCTCTGCGTTTCAGCAGTTCCCCGGCGAGGTGGGCGCCGCTCGCATTGCCTCCGGAGGCGTAGTTGAGTTCCCCGGGGCGTGACTTCGCCAGGGCGATCAACTCACGCACGGTGTTCACCTGTAGCGACGGATGCACGACGAGCACCGCGGGGCTCAACACCAACAACGTGACCGGCGCGAAACTCTTCTCCGCATCGTAGGGCATATCGCTGCGCAAGCTGGGATTGATCGCCAGAGCTGGCGGGGCCAGGAGAATGGTGTAACCGTCCGGCGCCGCCTTGGCAACGATGTCGGTCCCGATGATGGTGCCGCCGCCGCCGCGGTTGTCCACCGTCACGGGCTGCTTCCAGCTCTCGGTGAGTTTCTGCGCGACGACGCGCGCGAGGACGTCCGTAAGGCCGCCAGGTGGAAGCGGAACAACGAAGCGGATCGCCTTGCTCGGATAGTCTTCTTCCTCGGCGTGCGCGACGCGCGCGAACACGCCGACAACCAGCACAGCCAGCACCATAAAGCGTGCAACGAATTTCATGATCTTTCCTCCAAAGGTAAACGACCGACACTCGAATCGCCCCGCGCTGCCTCCACACATGGGGAATTCACCGGAACGGTGAGCGGCCGCATCTTCGTGTTGTCGGCCGGAACCATCGTATGGGTAGCCGCCATGCTCCTCGCCGGTGACTTTCAGCCACTTTCCATCTGCCCAGAGGCAAACCTTGCACATCTGTCCGCGCGGCCGCCTGAGCGGCCGTTCGCTGGATGGAAACGAACCATCAACCCTAATCGACGCGGGCGCCTGCGAATCTGACAAGCTCCGCCGAATTCGCGATTTCGCTACGGATGAATGCCGCGAACTCCTCGGGTGTGCCCGTCGCGGGTTCGACTCCATCAGGCACAAACCGCTCCCGGACCTCCGGCATGCGCATGATTTTCCCGATCTCGCTGTTCAGGCGGGAGACGATCCCGCCCGGTGTTCCCGCCGGCGCGACGATGCCGAACCAGGTATCGAACTTGAAATCCGGAAGCCCCCCCGCTTCTGCAATTGTGGGCACGTCCGGCAGGGCTTGCGAGCGCACGCCGCGGGCGACCGCGAGGGCGCGCAGTTCGCCGCGCGCGATGATGGCGCGCACCGTCGGCACCTGAGCGAACATCAGCGACACTTGGCCGGCGAGAAGGCCCGTTACGGCCGATGCCGGGCCCTTATAAGGGATATGAAGCATGTCAATCCCGGCCATGCGCTTGAGCAATTCCATGGCGAGGTGGCCGCCACTCGCATTACCGTTGGACCCGTAGTTGATCTGGCCGGGACGCGACTTCGCTAGGGCGATCAACTCACGCAGGGTATTCACCGGTAGCGACGGATGCACGACCAGCACCGTGGGGCTCAACACCAACAGCGTGACCGGCGCGAAACTCCTCTCGGTATCGTAGGGCAGCTTGCGGTGCAAGCTGGGATTGATGGCCAGATTCGGCGCCACCAAAAGGATGGTGTAGCCGTCCGGCGGCGTCTTGGCGACGATGTCGGTCGCGATGATGGTACCGCCGCCGCCGCGGTTATCCACCGTCACAGGCTGCTTCCAGCTCTCGGTGAGTTTCTGCCCGATGAGGCGGGCGAGAAGGTCCACGATGCCGCCCGGCGGAGTTGGGACGACGATGCGGATCGGCTTGCTCGGATACTCCTGGGCGCGAGCACCGCCCGCTTGCATGCCAAGAGCAATCCCGGTTACGGCCAACGCCACAAAGCGTGCAATGAATTTCATGATTCCTCCGTAGGCAAACTTCCTCGCCGGCGACGACTGCGACAATGCGCCGCGCTGTTCACTGGACCTTGATCCCGAGTTCCTTTATCCGCTTCGCCCATCGCTCCTTCTCCGCACGGACGAAGACGCCGAATTCGGCCCGCGTCATCGCGGGCGTCACGAAGCCAAGCTGCTCGAGGCGTGTCCGCGTGCCTTGCTTCTGCAGGCTGCGCTGGACTTCGGTGGCGAGCCGCTCCACCGCCGCTGCGGGAGTGCTCGCCGGAGCGAACAAGCCAACCCAACCCGAGACCTCGAAGCCGGGCAGGGTCGCCGCGATAGGCGGGACGTCCGGGAGCAACGGGATGGCGCTCGCCAGGGGCGTAGCCAGGCCCAGCAACTTCCCCGATTTCACGTGCGTGCTGGCCATCAGAGCTTCGACGACCATGAGGGGGATTTGACCTGAAATGACGTCATTGATCGCCAGCGGGGTGCTTTTGTACGGGACCGCCACCATATCGATCCCGGCGAGCGCCTTGATCGACTCGCCGACCATCAGCGAGGTCGAGTTGGCGGTCCCGTAGGAGAGTTTGCCGGGATTGGCACGCGCGTAGGCGATGAGTTCCGGGAACGTTCGAAACGGTACCCTCGGATTGGCGACTATCAGCGACGGAAGACGCGCAACGAACGCAACCGGCTCGAAGTCCCGTACCGGATCGTAGGGAAGATTCCGAAAAAGGGTGACGTTTGCCGCATGGGTGCTGTTGGTGCCCGTTACCAGCGTGTAACCGTCCGGCGGTGACTTGGCGACTGCGTCGCTCGCAATCGACCCGTTCGCACCCGGACGGTTCTCAACCAGGACCGGAACTTTCAACTGCTCCGACAGGTCCTGGGCAATCACGCGCGCAATGGTGTCTACAGCGGTGCCCGCAGCAAAAGCGCAAATGATCTTGATCGCACGGGTCGGAAACTCCTGTGCAACGACGCTGCCCGCCGTAGCAAGCCAACAGGCCGCTGTCCACAAGACACCCAAGATCACTCGTCTCGCAACCATGAAGCCTCCTCGTCTGTCCCGGTTGGGGCTCGCGTCGCCGCGAAGCTCGTCGCTCCTATCGACCACGCCCGATCAGAAGTTGTGCATGATGCCCGCCCCGACGATGCGCGGGTCGGCGCCGACGCTCCCCACGCCGAGGCCGCTGCCGGCCGAAGTTACGCCACCGGCGATGTAGTCCATGTTGTACCTCGAGTTGTTTTTGACGGTGTTGTACGTCAGGTAGGCGGCGGTGCGCTTGGACATGACATAGCGCACGCCGAGCTGCCAGGCGGTGGCGTTGGTGTCGTTGCACGCACCCGCCGTGACGCAGCCGCTGACGTTCGCGGTCTTGCCCCATTGGGCGAGCGCCTGGATGTTGCCGAACAGATGCTCCCAACTCAGGCCCCAGGCGGTCTGGCTCAGGCGGGTCGCCGCGGCATCGGCGGTCGTAGCGCCGATGTTTTCCTTCACCGACTTGAGCCAGAGCAGGGAGATCCGGGCGCCGGGCCGATAGGCCCAGGCGACGCCCACCTTGTGGCCGGTCGTCGCGGCCTGGCCACCGGCCGCCGGGGAGTTCGCCGAGTTCTTCACCCAGTCGTAGCGTGCCCCGAAGGCACCCCGGGTGCCAAGCAACGACACGCCCCACAACTTGCCGTCGGTGTTGGCGGCGGCCGGCTGCGCTTCGCCGGTCGGCGCGTAGCTGACGGTGGCATTGATCCCTCCCACCCTCGGGCTGCTGTACTGTATCGTGTTGCTGACGCGGTTGATGCCGACCGACATGCCGCGGCCGAGCCCCCCGGTGAAGGATGGAACAGCGGTATAGACATAGGTCGAGCCGATCGGCTCGATCCAGCCGTTGATCCAGAACACGTTGCTGCGGCCGAACGTGAGCAAGCCCCAGGGTCCATTCAGGCCGACGTGGCCCAAGCGCGAGCTCAACGTACCGGTGTTCACGTTCACCGCGCCGCCCTGCCCGGTCGTGCCGCCGCTGTCGACGTTGACCCCCGACTCCATCAGGAAGACGGCCTTCAGCCCGTTGCCGAGGTCTTCCGCGCCGCGAAATCCCAGACGCGAGCCCACGTCGTAGATGCGGTTGCGGCTCTTCAGATCGCCGGCAGCGCCGGCGGTCGAACCGGTGGCCGAGTAGTTGTCAAGGCCGAGGTTGGCACGGCCGTAGATCTGCACGTTGCTCGCCTGCGCGAACGCCACCGCCGGCGCCACCACCGCGCCGACAACGGCAACTGCTATGAGCTTCTTATTCACGGAAATTCTCCTCCACAAGTTATGGTATGAGCGGTACCAGCCTGGCCCCGACGAGCCACCCCGAGATCCGCCCGACTGACCCCCTTTTTTTCTGACTTCCCGGGGCGACGGTGCATCGTTCCTACTGGTTCTTTCAGCCCTGCTACGCTCCTTCTTCTACGCTTGCGACGCCTGTCATTGGGCAACAGCGCGGGGACTCCGCTCCGGCAGGGCCGTGCCTAATCGGGAACTGTTCCCGCCGAAGCGGCCAAGCAGCGCGGCGGCGTTGCCCGTAAGTATCTTGTCGCGCTCCTGCTCGGTGAGGCGGGCCTCGCGAATCGCGGCGAGCGTCCAGTCGGTGCGAAAAATCGGGCAGTCGGTGCCCAGCACAATCCTGTCGGCGCCACATACGGCCACTGCAAGCTCGATCGCACGCGGGCCCAGCGAGGCGCAATCCACGAGCACGCGGCGCGCTCGACTCGATGGCAGAACGTCGCCCGGGGTGCGTAGTTTGGCCGCATTGTCCATCCGCTCGATCACGGCAGGAAACGTCCCGCCAAGATTGGCGACATGCACGGAGACGTTCCGGTACGCATCGAGAAAGTCGGAAAGAAGCAGGGTGATCATCGCCTCCCCGACCTGGGTTTGGACATCGAGCGCCCGCCGCGCCAATGCGTTGTCGAGCGGCGCGGCGTGAGGGACGCGAAGGATTTCGTCGGCTCGCCGGCCCGGATGAATAAAGATGTGGGCGCCGAGTTCTTCGGCCGCAGCGAACAATGGGCGCAGCTTCTCGGCCTCGGCAAGCGTGATAAAGGCGTTGACCGGCAGGATGGCACCGATCAGGCCAAGTTCCAGGCGCGCGCTGCGGAATTCCAAGACTGCCGCCGCCATGTTTGCCAGCGGCAGGGCGGCCAATCCCGAGAAATGCTCCGGGTGCCGCCGGCACAGTGCGGCAACGTCGTCGTTGAAAATCCGAACAAAGGCGCCGGCCTCGTCGAGCGGCAGGCTGTCGATGCCGAATAGTCCGGGCAGCGACAACAGCTGGCGCCTCACACCGGCCCGGTCCATGAACGCGATACGCGCGTCCATATCCAGGTAGTCCGCGGTGAAGGCCAGGGTGCCGACCGGCATATGCAGGCGTTCGGCCCCGCCGGAGAGTGCCTCGATGCGTGGCGGCGTGTGCCGACGTCGCAGGCATTCTGCGAGTTCCGCCGGAACATAATGGGCGTGCAGGTCAATCGGCATCGGTCGGTTCCTGGCAGGGCGGTTGCCGGCTCACGGTCGCAAGCGTCGGCAGCCCCGCCCGAGATCAGGCCATCATGTTCGGGTGGAAATGGAAGAAATCGGGCGCCTTGGTATCCGACTGGCGCAGGTAGATATCAATGTTGCCGAGGTGATAGGCGCGGTGCGCGTAAATCGCCCACAGAAAACCCATCGTGGACCACGTGCAGTCGGAAAAATGAATACTCTTGCGAAGATCATCCTCGGTGAAGGTGTCTAGGATCCGCATGTTGCCCTGGTGCAACTTCATCGCCTCGCCGACGAAGTCACCGCGCATAAGTTGAGCGGTGAGTTCGGGGTTCTTCGGTAACGGAATGGTTGCGCCTTCTCGGCACTGCTTCAAGTTGCGCATCCAGTGATGCTCGCCAACGGCGACGTGAACGTAGAGACTCTTGATCGTAACCAGGGACACGCGATCGCCGAAACGGACGTTCTGGTTGTCGACCGGAACCCACTCGAGCCTGTCCGGAGGCGTCTGGGAAATCCAGTCGTTGGTCACAGTGACAAGGCGGTCGAACAGAACGCGGAAACGATCCAGTTCGGGCAAAGGCGTCTGCGTCATATGGCGGCTTCCTCGGCGATGGGACAAGCAGACGCGGCGAAGTACGACCGCGGACACCGACTGCGGCTAGGCGGCACTGGTGCAGCCCTTTGCCGTCTCTCCGGCCAGCTCGATCCGGATGTCCGGGCGGTGCTCCAGCGTCTTGTGGATGCGGCACGAACGCGCGACCGCGAGCAAGACGGATTGCTGTTCGGCGGGGATGGCAGGATCAAGATGAAGGATCATCTCGATGCATCCGTATCGGTTGGCGGCGGGATCGAGTTTGCCGGATAGCTCCACCCTCAAGGCGTCAGTCGGCAGTCCCTTTCGGCTCATATAAGTGCTCAGGGTGCCGATCGTGCAGGACCCCAGCGCGAGTAGCAGCAGCTCAATGGAGCGGGGCCCCGTGTTCTCGCCGCGGTCGAGAACCAGGCTAAATTCACCCGCGGTAGCAATAAACTGCGAGCCGGTCGCGTTAGATTCGAGCGTTACGGTTGTAGTCGATTTGTCCGCCATGCATATTCCCTTGCTTTCCCTTTGCCATTTAGTTTTCCCGTCTTCCTCTTCCTTGGGTCTGCACACCCAAATCTATCCTATTGACATAATGTATCATTATCCATACGATTGCAACAGCAGCAGAATTTTGATCTGATCGAATAAGCAAGTTTGCGGCAGGACGAAGGCCAGCATTCGCGTCGCGGGGCCGAAAATCGGCATGGATGAACCGTCGGGAGCGTTAACGAATCTCAGCGGTGCGGCGAAGGCCGCGCCCGATATGCGCAAGCGCTTGATCGGCCACGGACTGGTACCGGTGGGCAGCACTCCGGAACAGTTTGCTGCGCGCGTTGGATCCGAAATTAATAAATGGGCCGGCATCGTGAAGCGTTCCGGCGCCCACATCGATTGATATCCGCGGCCCTCTTGGGAGCACCGTAGGATGGATGCGTACGCTGACGTAGCTGAAATACAGGGGGATTGAGCATGGATACGCAGCGAGTGGCCTATGGCTATTGCGATATGTGCAATCAGGTGCCGAAGTGCGGCATGAAGCTACACCTCGACGGGGATCGCATCGTGCGCGTTGAGGATCGGGAGAACTACCCGGCCGGACCGCTGTGCGTTAAAGGTCTCGCCATCCTCGAGGAGCAGTACCATCCCGACCGCCTTCTCTATCCCCTGAAACGCACCTCGCCCAAGGGAAGCCCGGATGCGGGCTGGACCAGGATCTCATGGGACGAGGCGTACGCAACCATTGCCGCCAAGCTCAACGGGGTCAAAGCAAAATACGGCCCTGAGAAGGTAGGCTTTTTCGTAGGGGATCCCAAAGAGCCACGTCCGGCGGTACAGCGCCTTGCCTACACGTTCGGCTCGCCCAACTACGGAACCGAGAGCTCGCTTTGTTCCCGAGCTACGGTGATGGCGTCGCAGCTGACCTTCGGGCTGGTCACCGGTGGCGGACGGCCCACGAAAGAGACCGGCACTTGTCTGATCTGGACGAGGAATCTGGCGCACACCGGTCCCTTTGAAATGGCGCGGCTGGAGCGCGCGAGGAAGCAGGGAGTTAAATTCGTTGTAATCGATCCGCGAATTACCGGTACGGTGCAGCAACTGGCTGACCTGCATTTGCGGTTGCGGCCCGGAACCGATGGTGCCCTGGCCATGGGGATGATTCATCTGATGGTGAAAGAGGGGCTCTTCGACCACGATTTTGCTTCGCGCTGGACCTCCGGTCTCCCCGAGCTGACCAAGTACGCAGAAGAATTTTCGCCCGAGGAAGTCGAGCGGATCACCGGAGTGCCGAGAGAGCAGGTTGCCGAGGCGGTCAGATTGCTTGCGGCGCACCGGCCCGTGACGTGGATCGGAAGCCCTTCGGCAACGGTTCATTCGTCCAATGGTCTGCAAAACCACCGCGCAATCCTGTGCCTGTTGGCGCTCACCGGTGACTTCGATGCGCCCGGGGGACTTACCATCCCCACTCACCCTCTGCCGGTAAATATGTTCGGTTCCAACACGGAATTTACGCGGGAGCGTGATCTTTTTCCCAAGCTGCGAGAGAAGCGTATCGACAAGAATCGTTTCCCGGTTTGGGCTCGTTTCAATTCAGAGATTCAGATGAATCTGCTTCCCGAGTATGTTCAGGAGGGGCAGATCAAGGCCATGGTCATGTTTGGCGCCAATGCCATGATGTGGCCTCAGAGTCGGCTCTATCAAGAGGCAATCGGGAAGCTGGAATTTTCCGTGGCGGCTGACTATTTTCTGCGCCCCTGGACGCACAATTTTGTTGACCTGGTTCTTCCGGCTGCCATGGCGCTTGAAAGGATGAACCCGGTGGCGATCTTCGGGCGCAAGATCTACCTTCGCGAGCCCGCGGTCCCTCCCTTGGGTGAAGCCAAGCCCGACTGGGTCATTGCCTTTGAGATTGGATCTCGCCTGGGTTACGGCAAGGAATTCTGGAACGGCGATGAGACGCAAGCCCTGAACTCAATCCTGGGTTCGGTGGGATTGACCGTAGACGATTTGCGCAAAGGGGGAGCAGAAGGTGTGACGGTACCCGCATCCGGGCCCGAACAATTCCGAAAATACGAATCAGGCTTGCTGCGTGCTGACGGCAAGCCCGGCTTCGAGACCCCGAGCGGGAAAGTCGAGCTTATGTCGCAGATATTGGAAGAGTACGGCTTTGACGGGCTCCCCCGTTACAAGGAGCCCGTGGAAAGTCCATTGAGTACACCAGAGCTCGCGCGGGAGTTTCCCCTGGTTCTCAACTCAGGCTCCCGGCTTCTCATGTTCACCCACAGCAAGTTGCGGGAACTCCCCTCGCTTCACAAGCTCATGCCATTCGCCGTGGTCAACATCCATCCCAAGGATGCCGGGGCGCAGGGGATCAGCCAGCATGATGACGTTGACTTGGAAAGCCCGCATGGATGCATCCGGCTGAAAGCGAACATTACGGAGCAAGTACTGCCGGGCGTAATCGATGTCTCCCACGGATGGCCAGATGCCAACGTCAACGAAATAGTGCCCAGGTACTTTGACCCTATCTCGGGCTTCCCCGCCTTCAAGGAAGGGCTCTGTAGGGTTAGGAAAGCAGGCGGGGCGTCCTAGCCATTGCCGCTCATACCATCATGAGCCACCCACCAGACCGCACGGATCGCATCGTGAAAGACGAGAGCGTTCATACAGTGACCCCGTGCGAACAGATTGCGTCCGCTGCGACGGTGAGCACTCATGCAGTGAAACCGGCTACCGCCGCTGTGAACATCGGCGGCGGCGGAGCGCGGCAGCCTGGAACTTGGCGCGAAGCCGACGCTAACTACCCGACCGACCCCGACAACCGCGACCCGATCTCCGGTTTCCGTATGCTCAAGTCTCTGCTACGCGAGATCGAGGATGGCGTCATGTCGACGCCCGAGCCATCGCCGCTTGCGAGTGCACTCGCGCTGTAAGGGCACATTAGCTGCCCTCCCGTTCTCTTAGTACAACTTTTGTAAGATTTCGTCATATTTTTTGGAGGCCCGATGAATATTGCCAAACGTTATGTGGGTGCCGTACTGCTTGCGGCGGCTCTTGGTGGCATGGCTTGGTCCGCGGCCGCCCAAGAGGCGGCCCGGGACTATCCGAGCAAGCCGATTCGCTTTGTCGTGCCCACCCCGCCTGGCGGTTTCTTAGATCTGCTAGCCCGGGTCATCGGCCAGAAGCTCTCCGAAAACTGGGCGCAGCCGATAGTGGTCGAGAATCGGACTGGCGGAGGCATCACGATTGGAAGCAGCGCGGTCGCGACCGCCGCCCCCGACGGTTACACGCTTCTCGTGGTTCCCCCGGATTTTGCCATCAATCCAAGCTTGTACGCCAAACTACCGTACGACACACTGAAAGATTTTGCGCCGGTGACACTCGTGGCATTTGGACCGAGCGTTCTGGTGGTGCACCCGTCGGTTCCCGTCCGCTCGGTCAAGGAACTGGTCGAACTCGCCAAATCCAAACCGGGCCAGCTCAATTACGCATCCGCCGGAAACGGCTCTGGGGGGCACCTCGCCATGGAGTTGTTCAAGACCATGGCAGGAGTCGATTTGGTGCACGTCCCGTACAGGGGTCTGGGGCCGGCTGTCATTGATCTGGTAGGCGGAAAGGTTTCGGTGATGTTCGCTCAATTGGCCGCGGTGCGGCGCCACATTGACGCCGGCAAACTGCGGGCGATAGGCGTAGCGGGCAAGGAGCGCTCGCAGGCGGTGCCGGATCTGCCCACTGTCGCCGAGTCCGGTTTTGCTGGTTTCGACGTCAATCCATGGTTCGGGATCGTGGCGCCCGGCGGTACCCCAAAGGACATCCTTGCCAAGCTCAGTGCGGAGATCGGTAAGATCACGCGCCTGCCCGAGGTAAAGAAAAAACTTTCCCCTTTCGGTGCGGAATTCGTCAGCAACACACCGGAGGAGTTCGCGGCATTTATGAATTCGGAAGTCGCGAAGTGGGCGAAAGTCGTCAAGAGCGCCGGGGTCCGTGTCGACTGAGTGACGCCAGATCCCGATGCAGCGTCTCGAAACGAGTTCCAGCAGCCCATCAAGGGAGAATAAGTGAGCATCCCCACTAACCTGAAATACGCGAATTCCCATGAGTGGGCGCACTTGGCCGGCGACGGCCTGGTCACTGTCGGCATCACCGATCACGCCCAGGAAGCTTTGGGCGACGTTGTCGTCCTCGACCCGCCACGGGTCGGCCGCAAGGTGGCCGCGGGCGAGGCATGTGCCGTGGTGGAATCAGTGAAAGCCGCCTCAGACATCCATGCGCCCGTCTCGGGCGAGGTCGTGGCGTTCAACGAGAAGGCGGTCAGCGCGCCCGAGTCACTGAACCAGGACGCGTACGGAACCTGGCTGTTCAAAATGAGGCCGGACAACCCCACGGATCTCGACCGCCTACTCGACGCGACGGCGTACCACAGCGTTGCCGAATCCGATGAACGCTGACAAGCCGCGCGTGCTGCGCGCCGGGACCGCTGTCGCACCGTGTGAACGTCCGTCCGCCTTCGACCAACAAAAACCGAGCGTGGCAACGACACCTAAAGCAGCAACTCCTGCTCAACGCACCATATCCGCCCTGCGTATCCCTATTTCCCGCTGTGAACCTCGAGGCGATCGAGCAGCGCCGCAGCATTGCCGGTAAGGACCATGCTGCGCTCGTTATCGGTGAGCCGTGCCTCATGGATGGCCGCAAGTGTCCAGTCCGCGCGGAAAATGGGGCAGTCCGAGCCCATGACGATCCTGTCGGCGCCATAGAACGCTGCAGCGAGTTCGATCGCGCGGGGCCCGAGGGACGCGCAGTCCACATGCACGCGCCTCAACCGGCTCGAGGGTAGAACTTCGCCGGGCGCGCGTAGCTTGGCCACGTTGTCCATCCGCTCGACTACCGCCGGCAACGTACCGCCCAGATTGGCGACTTGAACGGAAACATTCGGATACGCGTCGAGAAAATCGGAAAAAAGCAGGGTGATCATCGCGTCGGCCAATTTGGTCTGTACGTCGAGCGCCCGCCGTGCCAAGTCATTGTCGCGAGGCACCAGGCGCTGCGCCACTCCCGGGGTATTCGGGACTTCGTCGGGACGTCGGCCGGGATGAACGAAAACATGGCCACCGAGCTCATTGGCGGCCGCGAACACGGGACCCAGCTTCTCGGCCTCGGCCACGGTGACAAAGGCGTTGACCGGCAGGATGGCGCCGATCAAACCGAGTTCGCGCCGCGCTCGTCGGAACTCCGAAACCGCTGCCGCCGAGTCGGCCAGAGGCAGTGCCGCCAGCCCCAGAAAACGGTCCGGATAACGCCGGCAAAGGCCACCAAGGTCGTCATTGAAAGCACGGGTAAGAGGAGCGGCCTCGGCCAGCGGCAGACTGTGGATGCCTAGCAACCCCCCCAGCGAAAGTAGCTGGCGCTGCACACCGACCTGATCCAGGAAGGCAATGCGCGCCGGCATGTCCACGTACGCGGCGGAGAATGACAAGATGCCGATCGGCAGGTGCAAGCGCTCCGTACCGTCCGGCAGCGTCTCAATGCGCGGCGCGACCCGCCGCAGCCGCAAGTGCTCGGCGAGCGCTTGCGGCAGGTAGTGCGCGTGCATATCTATGGCCATCAATTCGCCGCTGGTATGGAGTTGAAGAAATTCGGCGCCGGGGTGTCCGACTGCCGCAAGTAAATGTCGATATTGCCTAGATGATAGGCGCGGTGCGCATACATGGCCCAGAGGAACTCCATCATCGTCCACGTACGGCCAGAAAAACGGACCGTTTTCTGCAACTGGGCGTCAGTGAAGGAGCGCAGGGTTGTCATGGCTTCCTCATGCGCAATTGCAGCCTCGCGAACAAGGTCTCCGTTCACAAGTCTTGCGGCCAGCGCCGGATCTTTCGGAATCGGGACGGTCGCGCCGTCGTCGCAGTCCTTGAGGAAGCGCATTCGGTGATACTCCTCGACTGCAACATGGGTGTAGAGGCTCTTGATAGTGACCAAGGAAACGCGATCGCCGAAGCGGACATTGGGGTTGTCGACTGGAACCCAATCAAGCTTGTCTTTCGGCGTTTGCTCGATCCATGCATCGGTCGCCTGGGCGAGACGGTCGAACAGAACTACGAACCGATCGAATTCCGTTCGGGTGACGAATTCCGCTCGAGTGACTTGCGCGGCTTGCGGCATGAATGACCTCCTCCTTGGTGAAAGATAGACAAGTCCTGACGACGATCATTTGTTATCGCCTGATCGCGGAACAATTCGCAGGTGCTGGCGGTAGCGATCGGCCCCAGATCGGTCTCAGCGCGCGCGTCAGCCCGGGGCGCAGCTTTTTCCGCAGGGACGTTGATTCGCTCCAGAATTTGGTGGGGCTCTTAATGCGAGGTGGCCGCTCGCGGCTCTTCGATTCCGCGCGCGCCGCGCGTCGCAAGAACCCAGTCATCGGATCTTGCCGCACGTTGGCGTTGGGAAATAAAAAAGCGCGCCCGATCACCGCGGTAGAGGGTGACGCCGTGCTCGACGGGTTGGCGGCCTCGCGCATAGGACGTCCGCGTGACTGACAGCAGCGCCGTGCCGGCGTTGACTCCTAGAAGGAAAGCTTGGCTGGTATCGGCCATCATTGCTTCGATGACTTGGTCCGCTTCTACCACCTCGACACGGCACTTGCGCGATAGGGTTCGCAGGAAGTGCTGGGCCGTCAGGTCTTTCGGCGCAAGCTTGGTGCCGATCGCTGGCGGTAAGAAGACCCGGGTAACCGAGAATGGCTTGCCTTCGATGGCCACGACGCGCAGAAAGGAGAACACCTCCTCGCCGGGAGTGAGCGCCAGGGCTTTGACCGCCGCGGGAGACGCCGGGACCAGGCCGGCCTCCGACACCCTCGTTTCTGCCGGAATCCCCAGGGCGATAAGGTCTTCCAGCAGGCAGGTCATCTTCAGGTCGGGCACCGCCCGGGCCGCCTCTTCTACAAAAGTACCTCGCCCGGGCTCACGCCGTAGCAATCCATCGCGCTCCAAGGTTTGCAATGCCTGCCGCACCGTTGCACGGCTTACTTGGAACATCTTGCAGAACTCTTCCTCCGACGCGACACGGCTGCCTGCGGCCAGTTCCCCGCTCGCCATCTTTTCGCGGAGAATGGCCTCGATCTGGTGATAATAGGGCATTGGCCCACGCTTCAGGGGCTTCATGCAGCCTCCATCAAAAAGCAAATTATACCATCCTTGACGTATTGTCTGGTCTTCCATACGATTGGACCAGATGATCCGTTCCAGCGACGACGATCGATCGCGGCACCCGTATCCGCAACGACATCGCTGGAGGGAGTGGGCGCGCATAGGCTGGGGCCCTGCCGATCCAACCAGAAAGTCGGATCCGCTCCGCCTCGGGCAGACCAGTACCATCACCATCGCACGACATGCCGTATAAGCGTTACTCGGACATCACCGAAGGCGAATTGTGGCGGTATCAAGCTTGTGTCTGGGCCGCATCATCGAACGCTCCCAGCGTTCCAACGCACGAGTACCACCCGTTTTGCCGCGAGTCGCAAAAGTTACGCTAGTGATCTGCCAAACCCGCTCTGCGGTACTGGATCGCTTCGGCTACCTGCGCCGCGCCAATGCGTTCCATACCCGCAAGATCCGCGATCGTGCGCGCAACCGCGAGAATTCGATGGTAAGCACGTGCTGAGAGCGTCAGTCGGCTGATCGCCTGCCTGAGCAGCAACGCGCCGTCTTCGTCCGGTAGGCAGAATTTGTCGATATCGCGCGTCGTCAGTTCTGCGTTCGCCTTGCCTTGACGCCTGAGCGCGCGATCGCGTGCCTCGACGACGCGCCCACGGACCGTTGCGCTTGATTCGCCCCGCGCGGCAAGTTGCAAGTCCTCCGGTCGCAGCCCTGGCACCTCGATTCGAATATCGATGCGATCAAGCAACGGGCCCGAGATCTTACTGCGGTAACGCGCGATCTGATCGGGCGTGCAGCGGCAGCGGCCGTTGTAGTGCCCCAAGTAGCCGCATTTGCAGGGATTCATCGCCGCGACCAGTTGAAAGCGCGCCGGGAATTCCGCCTGGCGCGCCGCCCGCGATATGGCAATGCGGCCGGACTCCAGCGGTTCGCGCAGCGTCTCAAGCACCCTGCGCCCGAATTCGGGGAGTTCGTCGAGAAACAGCACGCCGTTGTGCGCAAGCGAAATCTCACCCGGCCGCGGATCGCCGCCCCCGCCCACCAGCGCGACGCTCGAGGCCGAGTGGTGCGGAGCGCGAAACGGCCTGCGCTTCCAGTTATCGATCCGGAATCCGCCGCTGGCGAGCGACTGGATGGCGGCCGATTCGAGCGCTTCCTGCTCGCCCATCTCGGGCAGCAGCCCGGGAAAGCGTGCGGCGAGCATCGATTTGCCGGTACCGGGCGGTCCGGTCATCAGCACGCTGTGACCGCCGGCGGCGGCCACTTCCAGGGCCCGCTTGACCTGCGCCTGCCCTTTGACGTCGCTGAGGTCGGGATAGTCGGACGCGGCGGGGCATGGCGCTCTAACCGTGCCCTGCAGCTGCCCGTCTCCAGCCAAGTGGGCACACACCTCCAACAGCGATCCCGCAGCCAGGACGCGCGCACCGGCGGCGAGGCTACCCTCACCGGCGCTCTCGCGCGGAAGCACGAAGCTGCGGCCGGATTTCGCCGACCCCAAGGTCATGGCCAGCGCCCCGCGCACCGGCCGCAACTCGCCGGAGAGCGAAAGCTCGCCTGCGAATTCGTGGCCGCGCAAGCCTTCGGACGGTATCTGTCCCGAGGCGGCCAGAATGCCCAGCGCGATCGGCAGATCGAAGCGTCCTCCTTCCTTGGGCAGTTCCGCCGGCGCGAGGTTGACCGTCACCCGCCGCGCGGGAAATTCGAAACGGCAGTTGGCCAGCGCCGCACGCACGCGGTCGCGGCTTTCCTTCACCTCGGTTTCGGGCAACCCGACGATGGTGAAGGAGGGCAATCCGTTGGCCAGATGGACTTCGACCGTGACCGACGGCGCGTCCATGCCGACCAGAGCCCGGCTGTGCAACACTGCGAGGGACATGCGCCGACGACGAGGTCATCGGGACGAAGGACAATGCGATCAACGCACGCCCTGCGGCGCGGGTTGACCGGCCCGGCTAAGCTTCCGACTGCGGGGTCTTTTCCAACTCGGTGATGCGCGCTTCGAGCGCGACCAGCTTCTCGCGCGTGCGTGCGAGTAGCTTCGCCTGCACATCAAACTCCTCTCGCGTCACCAGGTCGAGCCGGGAAAAGGCTCCGGAGAGCATTGCGCGCAGATTCTTCTCGATGTCCTTGGCCGGACTCTTGGCCAGAACTTGGCTCACACGGGCGCTGATGTCGTCGAAAATTCGATTTTGGGGCATCGGAATACCTCTGGGCGGCAAAGTCTATCACAGCGAAAATCACCGACCTGCCGGTACCGTCTCGCTATGACCCGGTCGGGCACGGCGACGGTGCAGAAGGCCGGGTTCAGTGCACCGCCTTGGGGCGTCGAAGCGCCTGCCTGATGGACGACAAATTTCAACATGCTGATTATCATAGAAAAAAAACCTGGCATGCCATGTGCAGTAAGAGCGTCGTTCGTCTTCTCAACCATGAAAGGTACAGCCATGAAAAAAGTGCTTCTCGCTTCTGTCATCTCCGGCCTGTTCGCGCTCCCAGGCATGGCCAAAGCGCAAACCGCTCCTGCCGCCGCGCCGACGCCGGAACACACTTACACCGGCAACGCCACGCTGGTCAGCGACTACCGGTTCCGTGGCATTTCGCAGACCTTCAAGTTGCCAGCGGTCCAAGCCGGTTTCGATTATGCGCATTCAAGCGGCGTGTATCTCGGAACTTGGGCCTCGAACGTGACAAACAATGTCTATGCGAATGGCGCGGGCCTCGAATTGGACTTGTACGGTGGCTACAAGTTCGACGTCGCAAAGGATACTACCGCCGACATCGGCCTGCTCTACTACTGGTATCCGGGCGCGAAATTCAACAATCCAGGCCAAGATAAGTACAACAACACCGAGCTCTACGGCGCGCTTAGCTACGGCAGTTTCACGGCGAAGTACTCGCACACGCTCTCGGATTTCTTCGGCATGAAGACGGCGACGATGGGCGGGGTGTGCGGATTGAGCAGCAGCGGCGCAGTTACGACCAACTGCTTCTCGGCGACTCCAGGCGGCTCCAAGGGGTCGGGCTACCTCGACCTCGCCTACAACGTCGATTTGGGAGACAAGCTTACGCTGGGCCTGCACCTGGGCCATCAGGGAATCAAGAATCTCGGCAAGCTTGACTATACCGACTACAAGATCGGCCTGACCAAGGAATATGGCGGCTTTCTCTTCGGTGCCGCCGTCATCGCCACAAATGCGAACACCGAACTCTGGCGTGCCATGAACGGGGCGCAGGCGAACGGTTTGAAATTCATCGACCCGCGCGGAACAACCGTCGTTCTGTCACTTGGCAAGACTTTCTAGATCATCGCGACCGGCAGGGCGGCGCAACGCGCTGCCGGCGCTTCACTACTGGGAGCCTGTATGAAACTCGTTACAGCCATTATCAAGCCGTTCAAGCTCGACGAGGTGCGCGAAGCCCTGTCGGCGGTCGGCGTTTCAGGGATCACCGTCACCGAGGTCAAGGGTTTTGGGCGCCAGAAAGGGCACACCGAGCTTTACCGGGGTGCGGAATACGTGGTCGATTTCCTGCCCAAGATCAAGATCGAGGCGGCA
>Ga0154717_1065_pt2 | contig 17594 bp, 11 predicted proteins | sample Rifle2008BG16ft_FD_105725 | JGI IMG/M metagenome (GOLD analysis project Ga0154717, IMG submission 105725) | Betaproteobacteria bacterium RBG_16_64_18
CGCAATTTCTACATGCCGCACCGCGCCGACATGTTCTGCGGATTCCGCACGTGCTCAATCCAAGATGATCCGGAATCGCTGCCTGAGTGAAATCCGAGATTTGCAAGGGTAGCGATTTCAGCGCAGGCAGCTGGATAACGGCAAGCGTCCTAGTTTAGAACGCCTTCTCGCTGTCGGCGATGGCTTGCACTTCGTTTTGAGAGTGCGCTGGAAGATCAGGTTTGTTCCAACCGTCCAGATTCCAATTCCTACGAATCTCCGGCGAAAACTGCCATCCAAGGTCAACCGATTTGGATGCGCATTTGGACGCGCAATGAATGAACTGAGCACCTGTCCTCCTGCATGACCAACCGATCGCCGGAGATACGCCTCGTGTGGCTAGTCGATCGTCTCGGTTTCCATGAACGGAGCAGAACCCCTTACGGGCAGGAGATCCTCCCGGGGAACTCGTATCCAGGATAGCCAAGTACCATACCATAATAGGTGGCCGGTTCAGGTGTGGATAGACTTGCGGCTGACGCCGTGAATCTCACCGTAAAGGAAGTGGTCGCCGGCTGCCCGCTCTCGCGACGGCAACCTCTGTATGGAGCGAGGTCCTTCCATGATCCGCAGTTGTAGCTATCGCCGAAATCGCGGTCCATGCTTGGTATTTCGAGCTGCGTCCCCGAATAGGTACTCGTTCTCTCGCGACCAGTCGCGGTGCCCTGTATCGTGACGGTAAAATATAGCGGCGTACCGCGAAACGATTCCGCAACGCTGCAAGTGTACGTGAAGCTGCCGGTAAGGGTGACCTCCGGAGTTGGGGGAGTATATGTGCATGCCTGAGACAACACCGGAGTCCCCGCACATCCGGTCGGGCTCCTCGACGTTTCCGTCCGTGTCTGCGTGTTGTTCGACTGGCAGGCGGACCAGGCGGAGTAGGAATAGGTAGTACATGCCGGCGGCGCAGCAGGATTGACGACCGCACCCACGGTTGCGATCACCTCTAGGTCCGCCTGGAGCTCGGTATGGCTCAGCGGGAATACCATGGCTGTCACGCGTGCCGGATTGAAGCCGGCTCCCTCGCACATCGCGCTCGACTTCGGAATGACACCGTCAAACCCTTCGCCACCGAACCATGATTTGAGGTAGGTCCCGGTCGCGCGCATCGCCGGCGACGCTGTGAAGACGTCACCGGCGACGCAAACCAGATTCGTGGCGCCGAGCGTGGAATCCGCGCGGTTCAACTTGCTCGCCACGCAGCCGTTGTTGTAACGCAATATGTCGCTTCCCCGTTGCAGATCCGGAGCATACTGTCCTGTCAACAATTGTTGAGCGGTCTGCAATGTTGGCTGCTGATAGAGGGATTGTAGATTCAGCACCAAGGTGCCAAGCGGATTCACCAAGCCCACCAGGCCTAAGTTTGCCTGTTCGATCGTTCCAGCAGTTGCCGCCGGGGTGCCCGTCACCGGACTGCCCAACATCACGACGTTGCCAATCTTAATGTCATCGTTCCGGCAGATTGCGGAGAGCGTAACGGCCCCGCCCATGCTGTGCGCCTCGATATCGACCTTCTGGAGGCCCGCGGACTTGAGGGTCGTGAGGAATCTGCTGAGCGCAGCACCGCCATCATCCACGCCCTTGTAGAACTCGTAGTTGAACCCGAGGACCGCGTCGTACCCACCCGCCCGGCGTATCCCTTCCACGGTCTTTGAATCCGGGAATGCCTTCTCGGTCGCACTGAGGATGCCGTGGACAAGGACGAGATACTTCTTATTCGGGTCGATCTGGTAGACGCCATCACTCCAGCGATCTCCAGTCCAGGTCTTGTTGCCCAGTTGCGGCAGCGGCATGCCATCGGTAACCGTATTTACGGCGCCGACATGAATGCTGGGCGTGACCGGGAAGGACTGAATCGCGCTGATGGGCACGACGCTGCAGGTGCTGCTTGAATCGCAGGGAATGGGCACCAGGGCGGCGAAATTGTCATCGTCAACGATGTCGACGACTGGCATGGAACCGCTCAGTCGGGCCGGGGGAGTCGCACCATGATTCAGTGTGAATTGAATTCCCTGGGTCTGGCTCGTTCCCGCGAAAGGCTGCTGCGTGCTGAAGGCGAGCGACAGTGATCGTCCTACGCCAGTCATCAGCCCGCCGGGAGGCTGCTTCGGAAGGGACGAGAGCAGCGAGAGCGTGACAACCTGATCGCCCGCAAGGGCCCCCGGAGGTATCGTGACGCTGCTTCCGCTGGCAAGGGCGATCGTGCCGCCCGTCTTGGCGCTCAGGAAAGCGCTGATCGTTTCTTCCGCGACCGGCGCGGGGTGGACCTTGGTCGTGGTGGATCCGTACCCGAGCCTGTTGTCTGAAGTTGCCGGGTCATTGCCGGCGGGTGCGACGATCATGCTGAACTGGTAATTGCCGGGCGGAAGCCCGGTGACCACAGGCGTCTGATAGAAATCGGGTGCAGACACATCGGCAATGGGAAATCCCGCAGCAATCGGAGCGACTGCAGTCGTCCACTGCTGAGTCGGACCCAGAAAGTACACAGGCGGGCCGGCATTGAGCTGCGCCTGAATATAGACGTCCGCGACCTGTCCGGCGTAGCTGCCCGCCAGAATATTTCCGGAAAGCTTGAGCACCTCACCCGAATCGACAGTGTAGTTCGGTTGATTGGTGGAGATGTTGGCTACGATCGCCGATGGTGTCGCTATGTCCGATGCTCCAGTCGTGATCGCAACGGCGACGCTCTGTGCCGAACAGTTGCCCGCCACATCGCATGCCGCCACGGTGTAGATGTAGGCGCTCGACGCGGTCAGGCCGCTGTCGCCATAGCTTGTCGTGCCGGCGCTTCCGATGAGCGCGCCGTTGCGGTACACCTTGTACCAGGTCACGCCCGCGTTATCCGTCGACGCCATCCAGGAAAGGCTCATCTGGGTCGCGCCGATCGGCACCGCGGTAAGTCCGGTTGGCACGGCGGGCGCAATGTCGTCCCCGCCATAGCCAGTGCCGATCTGCTTGGGCAGAAGACTATCCGTGGTGCTGCCATCGCCAAGTTGCCCGGCAGCGTTGGATCCCCACGCCCACAGGCTGCCATCCGATTTCAGGGCGACCGTGTGGATTCGCCCTGCCGCAATAGCGGCATAGCCGGTGCCGATCTGCTTGGGCACGAGAATAGCAGCCGAGATGGTGTCGTCGCCGATCTGCGAGGAGTTGTTTCTCCCCCACGCCCACAGACTGCCGTCTAACTTGAGAGCGACAGTGTGTTCCACCCCCGCCGCAACGGCGGCAAAGCCGGTGCTGATCTGCTTGGGCACGAGACTATCCACAGTGGTGCCGTCGCCAAGTTGCCCGTAACCGTTGTCGCCCCACGCCCACAGGCTGCCATCCAATTTGAGGGCGACGGTGTGGAAGCCCCCTGCCGCAACCGCGGCATAGCCGGTGCCGATCTGCTTGGGCACGAGACTATTCACAGTGGTGCCATCGCCAAGTTGCCCGCCACCGTTGTACCCCCACGCCCACAGGCTGCCATCTGATTTGAGGGCGACCGTGTGGAGCTGCCCCGCCGCAATAGCGGCATAGCCGGTGTCGATCTGCTTGGGCACCTGACTATCCGTGGTGCTGCCATCGCCAAGTTGCCCTCGACCGTTGTCCCCCCACGCCCACAGGCTGCCATCCGATTTGAGGGCGATGGTGTGCCACCCACCTCCCCCCGCCGCAACCGCGGCAAAGCCGGTGCCGATCTGCTTGGGCATGAGACTATTCACCTTGCTGCCATCGCCAAGTTGCCCGTCACTGTTGTATCCCCATGCCCACAGGCTGCCGTCCGATTTGAGGGCGACGGTGTGGCTCGACGCCGCAATGTGCGTTGTCGCCGCTGAGCCAATCGGGAAGAGCAAGAAGAGAACGAGGACCGCCAAAATGGCCGGAAGGCACGCCTGAGCGGACTTGGACCCCGAGGAAAGAACCGACGCGCGAACCCCAGGGGCTGGCTCCGTAAGGACAAGGACCGTCGAAGATTTGATTGAAATCTCCCTGGGATGGCGTGTCCGTTTTTTGCCGATTGCCATCTCCCCTTAGTCCGCTTCTGCCTCTGCGTCAAGCCGCGCGGTCACGAAACAGCAACGATCCTATGCACAGTCTCAGGTCAAGACGCGTCTGATGCGCGATAATTTGCCAGTTTTGCGATGCAGCATCGCTTTGGAGCCGAATCATGAATGAGATGACAGCACCGGTCCGCCTCACCTCGCTCTCACACGGAGGCGGTTGCGGCTGCAAGATCGCCCCCGGAATTCTCACCGAGATCCTGAAGACGTCGCCGATCCGCGTGACTTCGCCGGAGCTGCTGGTCGGATCGGAGAACAACGAGGACGCCGCGGTCTACCGGATCAACGACCGCCAGGCGCTGGTGGCGACCACCGATTTCTTCATGCCGATCGTCGACGACCCCTACGAATTCGGGCGCATCGCGGCGACCAACGCGATATCGGATGTCTACGCGATGGGTGCCAAGCCGATTTTTGCGCTCGCGCTGCTGGGGATGCCCATCAGCACGCTGCCGATGGAGGTAATCCAGCGCATCACCGAGGGCGGGGAGTCGGTCTGCGCCGAGGCGGGCATTCCGATCGCAGGCGGGCATTCGATCGACACGGTCGAGCCCATCTACGGCCTGGTCGTGCTCGGGCTGGTGGATCCGGCCAAGGTCAAGCGCAACAACGGGGCCAAGGCGGGCGACAGCCTGATCCTGGGCAAGCCCTTGGGTGTGGGAATCCTCAGCGCGGCCCTCAAGCAGGAAAAACTGCCCGAATCGGGCTACCGCCGCATGATCGAATACACCACGCAGCTCAACACGCCCGGCATGGATCTGGTGGAAATGCCCGGCGTGCACGCGCTCACCGATGTCACGGGCTTCGGGCTGGCCGGGCATCTGCTCGAACTGTGCCGCGGCGCCGGATTGAGCGCGCAACTCCAGTGGGCCGATGTGCCGGTGATTCCCGAGGCCGTCGATCTGGTGCGCGCGGGCATCGTCACCGGGGCGTCGACCCGAAACTGGAACTGCTACGGCATGGAGGTCCACCTCGGTGCGGGCATCGAGGAATGGCAGAAGCTGCTGCTCAGCGATCCGCAGACCAGCGGCGGGCTGCTGGTTTCGTGCTCGCCCGAAAGCGAAGCCGACGTGCTCGCGATATTCAGGCGCCAGGGCTTTGCCGAGGCGCGCCGGATCGGTTCGTTTTCGGCCGGCGCGGGGCTATCGGTGGCGTAGTCGTATACAAGTCAGGTGTCTGGTATCCCTCAGCATTCTGCCCGTTGTAGAGGCGGGCCGAATGGCCCTGGTTGATGACGGGCACACGGTGGACGATATGCTCGTCGTCGAGCCCGCGCCAGGGCACACCCGAGGTCACGTCCGGATTCGGATCCGTTCCCGGGGACGTGAGGGTATCTTTTCAGGCGACATCATTCATCATCCGGTGCAGGTGCCTTTCCCGCAATTGTGCTCGATGTTCGACGACGATCAGCAAAGCGCCTTGCAGATGCGCTTGAAGCTGCTCGGCGAGTGCGCTGACCGCGATATTCTGCTTATGCCGACGCATTTTGCCGAACCGCACTGCTGCCGGATCGTAGGCCGGGGGGCAAGCTTGGAGTCAAATGGGTTTGAGCGGTCTACGATTTCGACAAGGATGCGCGGATACGTGCTTGCACCATCGCCTGCGCGCGCGAGTTGCGCACGCCGGCGGTCCATTCTGCTCGGGCGAATGCGGATCTCAGCTAGCGAAGGTAACTACTCGGGTGTCCCCGGCGAAGCTTTCCGATCGCATATCCCTGGACTTGCGCGGCGCGGGTGATCACGTGGAACTTGAGTTGCCATCCACCCCAGATCGCGACAATTCCGGCCAATGCCACGCACGGGACGCCCGCAGCCGGAACCACCAGGCCCGTCGCGAGCAGCGCGGCGGGCAGCAGATTTCCGGCCCCCAGAAAGCCCATGCTGATCGCGCGCAAAGCCTCGAGCCCCTGCTGCGGCGCCGCCGAGGCCGCGAGCTTCAGGCGGTATCCGTGCCAGGCCGCGGCGCGTAGTGCGAGGAGCGCGACCAGCGCGGTGGACGCGGCCCATGCCGCGGGCGCGCCCGAAATCGCGGCAAGGACGAGGTACAGCGAGACGCCTTCGGCCAGGCCCGTCGCGACGACGAGCGGCACGATTGCCGGTTCGCGCCAGGCGGGTATCCCCTTCGCGGCCTGGAGCATGCGCCCCTGGCAATACAGGAAACCGAGCGCCGTGGCGCCCGCGGCTGCCATCACCGCGGGGTTTTGCAGTACGAGACTCGCAACGCCCAACGCGAGCGTAACGGACGCCGCCATCGCCTCGCGCGTCATCCATGAGGTCCGCGGATGAAAAAACACGTTGAAGCCGCGCCAGGGCCTGCCGATTTCCAGCCACACCAGGGCCAGGCCGGCACCGATCAAGGCGAGCGCCGTCAGTCCGGGGACGATCGCGATCGATGGGCCCGCGATCGCGGCCGCAACCAGCAGCCCGCTGCCGGTGCCGCCGAAAATGAAGTTGCCGGCGGCGCGCCAGTCCCAGTTCGTCTGCAATACGGCGCCGAATCGGTTCACTTTTCATCCCACAGATAATAGAAGCCCGGATCGGTGCCCAGTTCCTCGTGCATGCGAAACCAGCTGTTTTCCGTGAGCAGGCGGGACACGTTGCTGGCGGGATCCTCGATGTCGCCAAAGTGCAGGGCGTCGGCAATGCACGAGTTGACGCACGCGGGTGTCGCCGCCGGGTCCACGCCCGGCGTCATTCCACGGCGCTTGCCCTCGTCGACCCGGTCGGAACAGAACGTGCACTTCTGGGCGACGCCAAGCCGCTTTTCGTCGAAGCGCATCGATTCGGCCGCCGTCGGCGTATCGCCGTAGGCGAAAGCGGATTTGTCCACCTTGTAGCGCGCCTGATAAGGGCAGGCCACAGCGCAATAGGCGCAGCCGATGCACAAGTCGTAGTCGATGGTCACGATGCCGTCGCCGCGCTGGCCGGTCGCGGTGCTCGGGCAGACGTGCATGCAGGGCGGATCGGCGCAGTGCTGACAGCCGACCGGCACGAACATCCTTTTCACCTCGGGGTATTCGCCTGTTTCCATATCGAGCACCTTGCGCCACTGCACGCCCGGCGGGGTCTCGTTCTCGTGCCGGCAGGCCGCGGTGCAGGTCTGGCAGCCAACGCAGCGGCGCAGATCGGCCGCCATCACGTATCGGGTCATGAGGGCGGCCCCGCGCGCGTGACGGCCACCTTCGCCGCGTCGTTTGACGAGCCGCCCCCGTCCATCAGGCCTATGTTCATCGGCACAAGCCTGTTGACCGAGGGCGTCCCGAAATCCTTCGCAAACGGCGTTTTCCAATGGCCGAACTGCGCCAGCATCAGGATCGTGTCGGGGCGTATTCCCTGCCGCAGCACCGCGCGTCCCCGCACCGAACCGATCGGCGAACTCACTTCGATCATATCCCCCTCGCCGATACCCATTTCCCGGGCCCGTCCGCCGTTGACGATGATCCCGTCGTGTCCGGCGACATTGCGCGCCACTTCGCGGATCATCTGGATGCTGACATTTGCGCCCCAGGCGTACTGCATGCTCCGGGCGGTAATCAGCCAGAACGGATACTTGGCCGGATCGACGGCAAGACTTTCCCGGTAAACCTCGTTCCACAACTGGCCCACATCCTTCCAATCGGGAAGCGCCTCGTAATCGCTAGCCTGACGATGCCACCAGCGGATATCCTGCTCGTGCAGGCGGTTGGAAAGTTGCTGGCCGGTGCGAAAGATGCGCTCCTGATAAGGCAGTTCGAACCGCAAACCGAGATCAAGCATCCTCGGGAACAGATACCAGTTGAGCATCGAAAACGGACGCACGCGCAAGGCGTGCTCCTTGAACCACGCCAGCCCGTCCTGTGCCGCGCCATCGGTGACCTCGGCGCTCGCGGCGCGGCACACGGCATCCCAGACTTCATCGGTCGAGTGGGCACGCGATTCGTCAAGCGAGAAATCGTGTGACGCCGATTTCAGAGGCAGGCCTGCCGCGCCTGCGTTCAGCATTCGGTTGTAATCCGCCAGCAAGCCCGTACGCTGTGCAAGCTGCGTCGCCAACTCGGTGAAATCGCGGGTTTCACCGCACGGCGCCACCACGGGTTGGCGCAATGCCCAACCCTGATGGTTCCAGAAATTTTCCTGAAAATGGGTGCCGCCGATGCGCACCAGTTGGGTGCTTTCCATGTCCATCGCTTCGGGCAGCAGCAGATCGGCATAGTGATTGGTCTCGTCCAGCGTATAAGCGAAGGACACGGTGTACGGAAACGAGGCCATGGTCTGCGCGAGCCGATCGGTTTCCGAAAACGATATCGCCGGATTGCAGCGGTAGACGAACCAGAGGTCCGGCGGCTTGGGCCTGGGCCAGGACTCGGCCGCCCGCCCCTGAAGACGCATCCATGCCAGGGTGCTCGACCCCAACGCCTGGCTGAAGCGACCGTTGCCCACCAGCGGAAGCAGCGACTGATGCGCGTGCCGGACATCGGGTTTCGCGACCCAGTGTTCCTTGTCCGTCGGATTCATCGGGAAGTCGAGGAAGCCGTCGGGGCCGGGCCTCACGCTGCCGATGCGATCGTGTTCCTCGCCGGTAATCAGCACCGCGGTTCCGAGCAGTCCGCCGGGTACCTCCAGAGCGCCGACGAGGACTTGCAGGACGGTTCGCGCCCAGACGCATTCGTACGCGCCCCACCCGCTGTTGACCGAGCGGCCGAGCGTCACGGCGACCGGCCGGTAAGGCAGCACGCGCCCCTCGATTTCGATGGTTTCGCCTATGCGCGCCTGCGTCAGAAATTCGTTGGCGATGCGGCGGATCGCCGCCGCGGGTACGTCGCAGACCGTAGCCGCCCACTCCGGCGTGAAGCGGGCAACGTGTTGCACCAGCTTTGCAAACGCGGTGGTGGCCGCGACCGCCTCATAATTCCAGGATTCGCCGTCCGCGCCGATCTCGACGGCTCGTACAGTGAATTCTCCCGTGAGCGCCAGGTCGGCGCTTGCAGTGTCGTGTGGAACCGCTTGCCCCGTCGTCTTATTCCACGCCAGGGGCTTGCGAGCGTCCGGATGCCTCAGAAAATAGCCGTGCGGACCTACCAGGTACGGTGACCCTGTGTGCTGTCCGAGGAACGCGACATCCAGCTCATCGATCCTGCGCTCGTGCAACAGCACGTGGAGCATGGCGTACAAGAAAGCCGAATCGGTCTTGGGACGTATCGGCACCCATTCCTCGGAGCATGCACCGGTGACCGACAAATGCGGCTCGATCTGAACGCGCCTGCATCCGCGTACCCTGGCATCGGCCTGCCGGCGCACGCCCATCACGCCTCCCGCCGCCTCGATGTTGGTGCCGAACGACACCAAGTACTGGCAGTGCGGCGTGTCGGCGCATGCCGTGAACGCGCGGTGCCAGAGTTCTCCGTACATGTGCTGCGCGTGGGTGCACTTGACCGTGCCGCCGGCGCCCAGACTCTTGTCCACAGGCCCCCACGCGGCGAGGAACGCGGGGAACGTTCCCATGTACATGAGCGGCGTGCCCGCGCCTCCCGTGGTGAATGCGACGCGCGGGTATCCGTCCCCGTCCACCAGACCTCGAGACCGGATGTCGTTGAGCCTCGCTGTGATCGCATCGAGCGCCTCGTCCCACGGGATCGGCGTCCAGCCGGGATCCTGGTCCCGGCCCTTGAGCGGGTTGGTCCGTTTCATCGGCCGCAGCAGGCGGTGCGGATTGTAGATCTTCTGCACCAGGCCATAGGCCTTGACGCACACCTTGCCCTGGGCCGGATGCACGTTCCCGGCTTCGAAGTTCGGCTCCACCTTCGTCGCCACGCCGCCGACCACTTCCACCGTGAGCAGGTCCGGGCCGTTGACGCACTGGTAGCAATAGGTGGCGACGCGCTTGCGCTCGTCCGGGGCGGGAACGGCCATGTTTTCGGCACCTCCGGTCGTACGAACCCCGCGCGAGCGGCGCGGGGCATTGCGGAAACGATTGCCGCCGCCCGGGGGCTCTAGTTCGGATCGGGCTGCCGGCAGCCGGGATGCGGCGAAATGCGACGAGGAAGGCTACGCGCGTCGGTTGAATCAGTCAACACTCGATTCGCTGGGGGCAGAAGGAGGAGCGGGAAAAGGTGCCCGCGTACTCTCGCAATGACAATCGCCATCCCGAGAATCTAATTAGAGGTGCCGAAAACATCTGAGAATTCTTCCATGCCATCTCCGTAATTGGTGATCCGATCGCAACGCGAAATCGGTCAGTGCGCGGAGCGTGCGGGTCGGCCGCGTCCTCAGCTCACTTCCTGTATGCCCACGACCCGCGCGGGCGAGCCGTCCATGCCCTTGAGCCTGAGCGGCAGCGCGATAATCGTAAACCTGGGGCCCATCCGGCCGAGGTTGGTGAGCATCTGGATCATCGGGATGCCGGCCTTCAGCCAACGCTTGTGATTTGCGCCCCGCTCATGCGGCTCCAGGGTCATGAGCCAGAACGGCTTTTCCGGAAAGCAGTCCATGGCGACCGCGGCCACGTCATGCCGCTCTATCCATTCGCCGACGCCCGGATCGAGATAGACGGTTCGGTCCCAGAACTCGGGCGTGCCCCATGCGCGATCGGTCCAGAGCGTCTTGATCACCGCGACCTGACCCGGCATCGGATGCACTCCGCTTCGCTCCAGATCTTCCGCGGTGACGCCTTCGCCCGCCGCCCTGTGGCTCGCGTCGATCACGACCGCCTCGCGCATTACCACGCGATCCAGTTGCAGGCGGTCTATGGACTCGCCGTCGGCATAGAAGTGGCGTGGCGCGTCGATGTGGGTACCGATGTGGCTGTTCATCGTGAACACCGTGTTCATGCTGTTCACCGCCTCCGCCCCCGGTAGCATGGCTACGCCCTCGCGCTGAAGCAGTGCCCGCTGCGCCTCGTCCACGACCGTCACCGCCTCGACCCTGACTGGGTGCTTTTCGTAAAATGCGATCCTGGGTATGCCCGCCATCCCCGACTCGATCGGCAGGGTCAGATCAACGATGTTCATGCATTTCTCCTCTGTACCGGGCACCAAGTCCGGGCCGCTGCCCGGCCCGCCGCGCCCCGCGGTTTCAATTCTTCTGCTGCTGGGTGGAGCCGTGATGCCAGGCGAGCACGCGGTTCTCGATGGCGAGAAAAACCCGGTTCAGCACATAGCCGATCACGGCGAGCGTGACCACGCCGGCAAACATCTCCCTGACCTTGAATCCGCGCTGGGCGGCGAGCACGAAATAGCCGATGCCGTTCGAGGCCGCGACCATCTCGCTGATCACCATGACGATCAGCGCGACGGCAAGGCTCACGCGCATTCCGGTGAAAATGAACGGCGCTGCTGACGGCAGCACGATCTGCCAGAGGAGCCTGCTGCCCTTGACGCCGAACGTCTTCGCCGTCTGGAGCTGCACCGGATCCACGCTGCGCACGCCGCTATAGGTGTTCAGGAGCACCGGGAAAAACGCAGAAAAGGCGATCATGAAGATCTTCATCTCGTCATCGATGCCGAGGAACAGAATGGCGATCGGGACATACGCCGGACTGGGAATGGGCCGGAGAATCTCGGTGATCGGTTCGAGCAGGTTATAGAACGTGCGGTATGAACCCATGAGCAGGCCCAGGAGCACGCCCAGTCCGATGCCGATGAAATAGCCGGCGAACATGCGCCAGAGGCTGGAGCCGAGTTCTGCCGGCAACTCGCCGGACCCTATCAGTCCCCATAGGGTGACAACCACCGAGCTCATGCGCGGTAAGGACAGCCGCGATACCCATTCCAGCATCCCGCTCAGTTCCCAGACGGCAAGCAGCAGCACGATGAACATCACCCCGAGCAGGCGGCTTTTTAGAATCCGGCTCATTAGCTCCTCCATCAATGGACCGCAGCCACGCTGCGCAGGCCTTCGTCGGCGAACAGCTGCGCAAGCAGCTGGTGGCGGTAATTGAGGTAGAGCGGCAGCTCGCGGGTGGTGATCTGGTCGCGCGGGTGCGGAAGCTCGATCGCGAGATCGACGCGCACAACAGCAGGCGGTTTGCTCAGGGCGATCACCCGGGAGGAGAGATAGACCGCCTCATCGGTGTCGTGGGTCACGAAAATCACCGTCAGACCAAGTTCGCGCCAGAGGCGCATCACGAGCTCCTGCAAGCCGACGCGGGTCAGCGCGTCGACGGAACTGAAAGGCTCGTCCATGAGCAGCACGTCAGGGCGGCAGGCGAGGGCGCGCGCGATCGCGACGCGCTGCTGCATACCGCCGGAGAGTTGCCAGGGATAGTGGCGCTCGAACCCGTCGAGCTTCACCAGCCCGATGTACTCGCGGGTGCGCGCCGCGATTTGTTCGCGCGACAGCCCGCCGCGATTCTCCAGGCCGTAGGCGACGTTGCCCGCTACGGTCTTCCAGGGATAGAGCGAACGCGTGTACTGCTGGAAAACATAGATGATCTCAGGCGGCGGCTCGACGACCCGCCTGCCCTCCAGCGACACCTCACCCTCGGTCGCCGGCACCAGGCCCGCCATAATCTGCAACAGCGTGGACTTTCCGCAGCCCGAGGGCCCGACGATGGAGACGAAAGAGCCGCGGACAATCTCCATCACGACGCCGCCCAGCGCATTGGTCGTGCGTCCGTGCCCGGTGTAGACCTTGTGGACGCCGCGCACGGCAATATAAGGCGCATCCGTCACGGTCCGAATACTCCCCGCGCTAGCGGATCACGAGCGCGCGCCCGACGAAGATCCACCGGCTCGTTCATCAGGCCGTATATGGGCATCGGTTCCATGTTCCTGCTCGGAAAGTGCTGGCCTGCAAAGATGTGCATCCCGGCACCCGCGCATACCGGGGCCGGCCGCCCAGCCGGGATAGAATCCACGGCGTCAAATCGACTCCGCAGCGTCGAGCGCGGTGCAGATTGACCCGGTGTCGCTCACCCAGCCGAGAAAAGTCTCCACATTGTAGATCACGGCATCCTGTATCGCCGCAGGCCCGGAGGGCTGGGTGGCGTCGCGCACGAACAAACAGAAGTACTCGCGGAAATAGGCATCGCGCAGCGTGGATTCGACGCAGACGTTCGACGCGATCCCGCATAAGATCAGGTGGCGGATGCCGCGCGAGCGCAGGATGTTGTCCAGGTCGGTCCCGCAAAAGCCGCTGTAGCGCGCCTTGGGAACGACGATATCCGCGTCCACCGGCTCGAGCCCGCCCACGAACTCGTAGTCCCAGGAGCCGTGGGTGAGGATTTTTCCGGCAAGTTCGGGCCGCTCGCGCATCAGCTTGAGCGGATTCGACTTGTACCAATTCGGCGAGTCGGTCCCGCCCGAGGTCTTGAGGGCTGCGTCCCAGCCGTTCTTCAGATACACCACGCTCAGGCCGGCGCGGCGTGCACTGCGCAGTAGCAGCTTGGTGTTCTCGACGACGCCCTTCGCGGGGCCGATATCCCTGCCGGCGATATCCCGGTAGCCGCCCTTCGAGGCGTAGCCGTTCTGCAGGTCGACCACGATCAGCGCGGTCTTGCGTGGCGGCAGTTCGATCGATTCGGGCGTCGCCTTCACGATAACGGTGCCCGCGTTGCCGCGCGGCGAGGGAATGATTGTTTCGCTCATTTGAGCTCCGCACCAGCCGTCAGATCCACCCAATTTACCACCAACCTGCTCCGGTCGCCCTTCGTCCCGGGGGTGTTTAGCGGAGCGGAATTGACGTAAGACGCATTGCGCGCGCATCGGGGCGGGTTCACGCACGGCATTGGGGCGTACCGGCAAGCCGCTCCGGCTTGTCTGCCGGATTGATTGGCTTTTCCCTGGGCACGAGACTTACCCTGCATCATCATCCTGATGTACGATCGTGTCCTGGACGCGCACATTCATCGAGCATTTTAATCCATGAAACCGGTGCCCGTTCAGCCGCGGAACCTGGCCGTTGACGACCCTAGAAGGGCATCTCGGTCCGAGCGGCTGCGACCCGCAACCGCACGCACCGATGAGAGGTTCGACCCCAAACCAGGCGACGGTCCCTTCGGACGGTTGTCGCTCAGAATTCCGGCGTTGAGGAACCATTCCGACGGATGCTTTCGATATGAGAAAAGCCAATCAGGTGCATAGCGTTTGCATGGCTGTTCCAACGGCAAATCGAGCACGGCACTTCTTTGTATGACCAGCATGCACGATAACGGAACCATCCGATGACCGACTGCATCGTCGGCATCGACATAGGCGGCACCTGCACCGACTGCGTCGTCATCGACGGCGAGGGCAGGATCGGCCTGGGCAAGGCGTTCACCACGCCGCCGGGATTCTTCGAGGGCATCCGCGGTGCGCTCTCGATGTCCGCCGCGGCCCTCGGCACCTCCGTGGCCGACGTGCTCGCGCGCACGAGCCTGTTCCTGCACAGCACTACCGTCGCCGAGAACGCCGTCGTCGATGGCGCGCTTGCGCCCGCCGGTCTCCTCACCACGCGCGGATTCGAAGACACGCTCTTCGCGACGCGCGGCGGCTACGGTCGCTGGTCGGGCCTGACCGACGACGAGAAGCGCAATCCCATCGAGACCGACAAACCCCGGCCCCTGGTCGATCGCAGGCTGATACGCGGCCTCGACGAGCGCATCGACGCTCGCGGCAAGGTGCACAAGGCGGTCGATCCGGGCGAGATCGATGCGGCACTGCAGGCGCTGCGCGCGGAAGGGGCCACGGCCATTGGCGTGTGCCTACTCTGGTCGTTCGTCAACCCGGCGAACGAAGAGACGGTGCTGCGCCACGTGCGCCAGCTGTGGCCCGGCGTCTTCGTCACCGCTTCGCACGAAATCGCTCCGATGCTGGGCGAGTACGAGCGCACCTCGACCGTGGCGCTGAACGTGTCGCTGGGGCCGGTGGTATCGACCTACCTCTCGAAACTCGAGCAATGGCTGCGCGACTCCGGCTGCCGTGGCGCGCTCCTCATAATGCAGGCGCACGGGGGCCTCGCTTCCGCCGCCGCCGCGGCCGCGCGACCGGTGAGCCTGCTCGAGTCCGGACCGGTAGGGGGCCTGATCGGCTCGAAAACACTCGGCGAGCGCATCGGCGAGCCCAACATCATCGCCGCCGACATGGGCGGCACGACCTTCAAGGTCGGCACGGTGCAGGAGGGCCTGCTCGACTACCAGCGCGAGTCCATGGTGCTGCGCTATCACTATGCGCTGCCCAAGCTGGACGTCGTCAGCCTGGGCCTTGCCGGCGGCAGCATCGTGTCGGTGGACGCGGCGACGGGCGAGCCGCGGCTCGGGCCTCGCAGCGCCGGCGCCTATCCCGGTCCGATCTGCTATGACCACGGCGGCACCGATCCGACCCTGACTGACATCGACGCCGTCCTGGGCTACCTGAACGGCGCGTTTTTCCTGGACGGGACGGCCGCGCTCGACGTGAAATCGGCGCGCGAGGCTTTCACGTCCAAGGTGGCGAGACCGCTCGGTATGGACGCGGAAACGGCCGCGGCGGCGATCTACCGCTTCACCAACAGCCGCATCTACGACCTGCTGCACAAGACCACGGTGCAGCGCGGGCTCGATCCGCGCCGGTTTGCGCTCTTCTCCACCGGAGGCACCGCCGGGATGCACCTGCCGGCCGTAGGCCGGAGGCTCGGCGTGCGCGCGATCGTCGTGCCGCACTCGGCTTCGGTTCACGGCGCCTTCGGCATCGCGACCTCCGATGTGGTTCACGACGAACTGGTGACGCAGCCCATGCACGCGCCGGCGGACGTGCGCGAGGTGAACGCAATCTTCGCGCGCGTGTCCGGGCGCCTCATCGAGCAGTTGCGCTCGGCCGGCTTCAGCGAGGACCAGATGGCCCTCGCGCGCTCGATCGACATGCGTTACCGGCGCCAGGTGCACCTGCTCACGGTGCCCGTGACGCAGACGCCCTCGGCGGCGCCTGCGCCGCTCTCCGACGCGGACCTCGCACAGGTGATGGAGTCGTTCGGAACGTACTACCGGCGGCGCTATGGTCCGGAGTCCGCATTCGGGGATTCCGGGGTGGAGCTGGTGACTTTCCGCGTGCGCGCGACCGGCAGGGTGGCCAAGCCCGATCTCGCGCCCGCACCGCTCGGCCCGGCCGACGCGGCGCGCGCGATCCTGGAGCGGCGCCGCATGTTCATCGAGGACGCCGGATGGCTCGACGAGGTGCCGGGCTACGATTTCCGGGCGCTGCAGCCTGGAAACGCAGTGCCGGGCCCGGCCGTGATCTGGACGCCGATCACCACGGTGGTCGTGCAGGCTGCCCAGGCTGCGGTCATCGACGGCCATCGCAACATCGTGATCCGTTCTGCGGAGAAGCGAGCGCCATGAATACGGCAGTAGACGCGGTCACTTTCGAGATTATCCGCCATCGCCTGAACCAGGCGATCGAGGAGGCCATCATCGCGCTGGAGAATGTTTCGGGCTCGCCAGTCACGAACGAGGGCCACGACATGATGGTGTCGATCTACGGTCCGGACGGCGGCCTCGCGGTGGGGGGGGTCGGCTTCCTGCATCACCTCACCAGCGCCGCGCAGGCGGTAAAGCACGTGATCGCCAACTTCTCCGACGATCCGGGGATCGGCGAGGACGACGTGTACATGCTGAACGACGCCTACACGGGCGCGCTGCATGCGCCTGACGTGTACATAATCTCGCCCATCCACTACGAGGGGGCGCTCACGGGATTCGTCGCCAACTTCGTGCACGTGACCGACATCGGCGCCATTGATCCGGGCGGTTTCTCTCCGAACGCACGCGATTCCTTCCAGGAAGGTTTCGTCACCCAGGGCCTGAAGCTGGTAGAGCACGGGCGGATGCGGCGCGACGTTGTCGGCACCTTTCTCAGGAACGTGCGCGATCCGGACATGACCGCGCTCGACCTGCGCTCGCAGATGGCCGCGAACCACGTCGGCAAGGAGCGCATGCGCCAGCTCTATGCCGATTACGGAGTGGAGACGATCAAGGCGGTGCAGGCGGAACTCCTCGTGCGCTCGGAAGCGCGCATGCGCGCGCGCCTGGCCGAGCTGCCCGACGGGACCTGGCGCTTGCGCCAGTACGTGGACATGCCGGGAAAACTCTCGCGCGTGGAGCTTGCCGCGACCAAGGAAGGCGACACGCTCGCCTACGACTTCAGCGGCACCGATCCCCAGCTCCCGTTCGGCATCAACAACTCCTACTGGGCGAGCTGGGGCGCGATGTGCGCGCCCATTTTCCCGCTGCTCGCGTGGGACATACCGTGGAACGAAGGCGTCACCCGGCCGTTGCGGATCAGCGCGCCCGAGGGGACATTGGTGCACGCCAAGCGCCCGGCGCCCGTGTCGGTGTCCACCACGGGAATGGTGCAGGTCGTGAACAACCTTTCGGTGCTTGCCCTCTCCAAGATGCTCGGGGCGTGCGAAAAGTACCGCGATCGGGCCACGGGCGTGTGGCACGGCAGCCACATCAGCGTCACCCTGAACGGGCTGAACCGCGACAAGAGCTATTTCGTCACCAACCTGACGGACAGCTTCGCCGGCGCGGGCGGGGCGCGCGCGACGCGCGACGGCGTGGACCTGGGCGGCGAAATTCCGA
>Ga0154717_1051_pt4 | contig 17541 bp, 21 predicted proteins | sample Rifle2008BG16ft_FD_105725 | JGI IMG/M metagenome (GOLD analysis project Ga0154717, IMG submission 105725) | Betaproteobacteria bacterium RBG_16_64_18
CGGCGTAGAGGCCGAAAGGCTGGATCCACACCACCCAGAACCACACCGGCTCGGTGAAATAGCGCAGATGCCGCGCCAGCACCAGCGCGAGCGCAACATGGAACATCCAGCCGAACAGCCAGATCCAGAGATTGGCCTTGAACAGGCTCTCGAACAGCGTCACCTCGCGCAGCATGCGCAGGACTACGCCGCCCGCGGTCGTCGGCGCGGGCGTGGTCGGGATTTTGAGCGGCGCCGGCGTCCGGGCGTAGTCCCGGATGCGCCATACGAGCCCGGCCACACCGAGCAGCGCGGCGGCGTAGAACAGCAGCGCAAAAACCACTGTCGCCGCGTTCATCTAACACTCATCTCAACGCGGCACGCGCGAAAGACGGCCCAAAGGACAAGCAACCCGATTCTCCCTGGCGTCCTTGGCGATGAAACCTCAGATGCACCCGGTCGGCTTGGGCAGGCCGGCGATCTTGCACGCCTGTTTCGCCGGACCGTAGGGAAACAGCTCATACAGGTACTGGCTGTTCCCCTTGTCCGGCCCGAGCTTCTTGCCGATCGCCTTGGTGAGCACGCGCACTGCCGGCGCGATCTGGAACTCGTTGTAGTACTCGCGCAGGAAATTGACGACCTCCCAGTGGCTGGGCGACATGTCAATCTTCTCCTGCTCGGCGATGATCTTGGCGATGTCTTCGTCCCAATCGGCGAGGGTGACCAGATAGCCTTCCTCGTCTGTTTCGTACGTCTTGCCGTTTACTTCGATAGCCATGTGTGCTCCTTGGAACCTGTTTCAAGAAATTAGAGACTAAAGCCAGGACTGGCAGTTCTTGTGCTGCGCCACCAGTTCGACAAATCCGGCGTAATCGACAAGCTTCACACCCTCGACCAGCGATTGCGCCATGCCGCGCGCCTCCAGATCGGGGGCGAGGACGTGGATTTCGAGATTTCCCAGCGCCGCGCGCAGCTTCGCCGCTGCGCTGTTGCCGCGCGTCGCGGCATACACGCCGTCCTCGATCAGCAGCACCGCGGCACCCGGCTGCGCGGCTGCGAGGCAACTATCGAGCGTGGTGCGTTCCAGCGGCGACTTGTTGACGATATGCAGCATGGTCTGCCTTTGATCGTTCCTGAGGGTGGCTTCAAAAACTCAGCAGCACGTCCTGCTGTTCCATCAGCTTGCCAATCTCAGCCGCGCTGAGCACCTCCACCGGCACGCACATATCCTCCTCCGACAGGCCGCGCGCTTCCAGCGCCTCTTTTTCCACGTACAGCTTGTTGACATCGTAGTCGTCGAGTGCGCGGTAGGTGGGCTGGAAATTCTTCACCTCGATGCCCTTGGTCTGATGACCTTTCTTCAGTTGATACACGCCCTCGTCCATGAACACCAGGCTCACTTCCTGGTCGAAAGCGGCCGCGATCAGCACCACCTCGAGCGACTCCAGCGCGTAGATCGTTCCGTACGGCGCCTTGCGGTTCACAACCATGATCTTCTTTACCGTTCCCTCGCTCATTGCGGTCCGCCTCCCGGGTCGGTCAGTCGCCGAAGGTCACCAACCGGTCGGCCTGGATGCTGGACTCGATCAGCTGGCCCAGTCCGGAAATGCGAAAGCCCGCCGCCAGGTTTTCGTCCTTGATGCCGCGCCGCAGCGCCGCCGCCACACACACGACCAGGTCGACCTTGTGATCCGCAGCGAGCTTCGACCACCGGTTGACGATGTGACGGTCGTCCTGCGGCGGCTCCGTCAGGCGCGTCGAGTTGTTCACGCCGTCGTGATAGAAGAACACGCGGTGAATCTGGTGTCCGGCGGCCAATGCGGCTTTGCAGAACTGGTAGGCGCTGTCGGACGCCTGGTGCGTGTACGGGCCTTCGCTGACCAGGATGCCGAAGTCCATGTCTAGAACCGGATGTGCGTCGAGGCGTTGAGATTGGCGCGGCTGCCGCGCCAGTCGTCGATCAGGTACTTGGTGAAGGTCAGTCCTGTCTTCTCGAAAAAACGCGGCCAGCCGATGCGCTCGACCCAGTCGGACAGCCGCTCCCACGGCCGTGCGTCGTCCTTGTAGACGTGCAGGATCTTCTTCACCACCTCGGCGACCTCGGGCCAGCGCGGCGGGTTGTTGGGCACGCCCGAGACGACCATCTTCATGAATGTCGGCTTGGCGCGGGCGTTGGAGTTCTTGCCGCCCACCCAGATCGCGAGCCTGGTGTGATCCGGATCGTTGATCTGCATCGGTGGGCAAGGCGGGTAGCAGGCACCGCAGCACATGCATTTCTTCTCGTCGACTTCGAGCGAGGGCTTGCCGTTCACGAGCGCCGGCCGGATGGCCGCCACCGGGCAACGCGCCACCACCGCCGGCCGTTCGCAAACGTTCGCGACCAGATCATGGTTGATCTTGGGCGGCTTGGTGTACTGCACGATGATGGCGATGTCGGCCTGCCCGCCGCAGTTGATCTCGCAGCATGAAGTGGACATGTGCACCCGGTTCGGCATTTCCTCGTGCCTGAACTCGTAGTACAGCTCGTCCATCAGCGCCTTCACCACGCCCGATGCGTCGGTGCCGGGAATATCGCAGTGCAGCCAGCCCTGCGTGTGGGCCATCATCGACACCGAGTTGCCGGTGCCGCCCACCGGAAAGCCGTTCTTCTCCAGCGCTTCGATCAAGGGCGCGACTTTCTTCTGGTCGGCGACCATGTACTCGATGTTGGAGCGAATGGTAAAACGCACGTGGCCGTCGGCGTACTGGTCGCCGATGTCGCACAGCTTCCTGATGCTGTGGACGTCCATCTGGCGCTGGGTGCCGGCGCGCACCGTCCACACCTCGTCTCCCGAGTGCGACACGTGGTGCAGCACGCCGGGGCGTGGCCGGTCATGGTATTTCCAGTTGCCGTGATTCGCGAGCAGGGTCGGGTGCATGTACTGCCTGCCGTCCGGGACCCCGGTTTCCTTGGGCTTGCGCATCTGCTGCTGTGGTTGAGCCATTGCTTGTCTCCAGGCGTGCTGTCCAGGACCGACTTCAGGCGGCTGCCTTCTTGGCCTTGATCTTGGCCACTTCCTCGTCCCAGCCGTCGGCGCGGACGTAGGGGTTGGTGCGCGGCGCCGCCACCATGTTGGCATCCACGTCGAGGCCGATGCCTTCTAGGAAGTTGACCAGGCCGATGCGCTCGATCATCTCGCCGGTGCGCTCGTGCTCGAGCGCGTTCTCGGCGAAGAAGTCGATGATCTTCTGCCCCAGCTCGACGATCTGCTCGTAGTCTTCCTCGCTCTGCAGCCGCTGGAACGGCACCACCACGGTACCCATCTGATCGCCGATTTTCAGCGTGCGCTTGCCGCCGCAGAGGATGGTGGCTCCCTTGTCCTTGCCCGGGGCCAGGGCACCGGTCATCACATTGATGCAGTGCATGCAGCGCACGCAGTCGCGGTTGTCGATCTCCAGGGCGTGCGTGTCGTTCAGCGCCACCGCGGAGATGGCCTCGTCCTTGCGCACGTCCTTGACTTCCTTCAGCTGGATCGCCTTGGTCGGACAGCGTGCGACGACATCGTTCACCAGCTCGTTCATGCCGTGCTTGGCATACCACTTCCTCGCCAGGGCCTCGTCGGTGCGTATGTTGTCGCGCCAGGTACCGATAATCGCCAGGTCGGCGCGCTGGATCGAGTTCATGCAGTCGTTCGGGCAGCCCGAGAACTTGAACTTGAACTTGTACGGCAGCGCCGGGCGGTGGATGTCGTCGAGGAAACTGTTGATCACCATCCGGTGCGCCTTGCCCTCGTCGTAGCAGGACTGTTCGCAGCGCGCCGCGCCGACGCAGGACATGGCGGTGCGCAATGCGGGCCCGGCACCGCCCAGGTCGAAACCGGCCTCGTTGATCTCGTCGAAGGCCTTCTGCACGTTCTCGCTGGTCGCGCCCTGGAACATGATGTCGCCCGACTGGCCATGCAGGGCGATGAGGCCGGAGCCGTGCCGTTCCCAGATGTCGCACAGCTTGCGCAGGATCTCGGTGCTGTAATGCATGCCCGCCGGCGGCATGACACGCAGCGTATGGAACTCGGCCGCGTCGGGGTACACCGGCTTGCCGTTCTCGTCCTTGATCTCGGTGAAGCGCGGGATGATGCCGCCGCCGTAACCATAGACGCCGAGCGTGCCGCCTTTCCAGTAGCCCTTCCTGGTTTCGTAGGAATGCTCGAGGTGGCCGAGGAGGTCGGCTACGGCGTTCTTGTCCTTAGCCAGACGCTTGAGGCCGGTGACGAAACTCGGCCAGGGTCCGCTTTCCAACTGATCGAGCATCGGCGTCGCGTGCGATTTTTTTTCCATGGGCTCCTCCTGTCCGCTTGGTCAACCTTGGCCCGCGGCGACGCTCGCCTGGGGCGGGGTTTTGTAATCCGCCCCCCGGAGGCCCGGTCCCCTCGGGCCACGAGCAGTGAACCCCCAAGCGCCCCGTCGGCGACGATAACCACGTATGCTACTGACCGCTGGTGGTCGGTCCTATCACTCTGGTCGGGTATCCATGATAAGCCTCATAGGGGATGGGAGCATTACCCAAATGGGCTATGGCATGCCTGCCTGCCGTGATTATGGACGTGGAGGCCCGGGCCAGCGCTCAATATCCGCTTCGCACGCGGCCTATGGTTGGGGTTGGCGGGTTTTCGGAGCCGGGACGTGTCGGTTCGTCGTCTTCGGGCGCCGGTCACGCTCCGGCGACTGGAGAGAAATATGGTGCAGATTACGCCGCTGGAGAGACTTCGGGTGCCGATAGGCGGCCAGGAAATCCAATTGCAGCAGGTGGACCATGAGGCCGGCGGCATGAGCATGCTTCGAATAAGGATACGCGAGCGATCGCGTTTCACAGTATTCGACATCGATCCGCTGACGGCGCGCCAATGGGGCGCTGCGATGACGCGTTGGGCGCAACTGCAGCCCGAGACCGGTGGTCCTGTCCGGCCTGCTGCAGGCGGGTCCGCGGGCGATGTCTGAGCGCACGGGAGCCGATGCAATGTCCACCGATGGCGACGGCGTCACGGTAGACATCGCGTTCGCGCTGGAGGGGAAGAACCTCGATCAGGATTACAGTTTCGCGCTCATGCGGGAGATTGCGCGCCGCATTCCCTGGATCGAGTCCGAACCCGAGGCGGGCATACATCCGCTGCGCGCCGCGAAGACCGACGCAGGCGCCCTGTTGCTCCCGCGGCGCGCCAAACTGGTGCTGCGCCTGACCCGGCGGCGGGTGCAGGAAGCCATGGCATTGTGCGGGCAGGACCTCACCGTTGGCGGCCACGGGCTCAAGGTCGGCGCGGCGAAGGTACGGCGATTGCTTCCGCTTGGAACGCTTTATGCGCATATCGTGACGGCCGCGAACGATGATGAACAAACCTTCATGAACGACATGGCCTCGAGTCTGCGGGCGCTGCGGGCATCCTGTGAACTTGTCTGCGGCAAGCGCCGCAGCTTGCGCGCCGAGACACGGGAAATCGTCGGCTACAGCCTCATGCTGCACGGCCTCGGACCGGAGCACTCCATACTGATGCAGCGGGTCGGATTGGGCGATAATCATATGCTGGGGTGCGGCATTTTCGTCGGCCATAAATCGGTCGCAGCAGTAGCTTGACGGCGAGGCCCGGGGAGCATCACCCGCGCCAAGTGGGCCAGCCGGATGACATCAAGAGGAAACGGGAAATGGGATATGTCGTTGACAGCGTGGAACTCAAAGCGGATGAGCAGGGTTTTCTGCTGGAACCGGATTACCGCGACGAAGCAGTCAAGGTCATCGCGGCGGCCGAAGGCATCGAATTGACCGATGCCCACTGGGAGGTCGTCAACTTCCTGCGCGATGAATACAAAGCCAACGGCCACACCCCCAATTTCCGCACCATGCTGAAGGACGTGCAGGCGATACGACCGGGCGCGGACAGCAAGGCGCTCTACGACCTGTTCCCCCTGGGGCCCGCCAAACAGGGAGCGAAGGTCGCCGGCCTGCCGCAGCCTCTGGGCAAGGGAGGTTACTAGCGTGAACACAGCGACCGTCATCAAGCCCGACGCGTCCCTGGATCTCAAGGGGCTGTCCTGTCCCGGCCCCCTGCTCGGCGCGAAAAAAATCATCGACGAGCTTCGGGCCGGCCAGGTATTGCTCTTGATTTCCGATTGCCCGGGCACCAAGGACGATCTGTTTTCCTGGGTGAAATACACCGATAACGAGGTCATCAGAACCGAAGCCATGCCGGAGGGCGGCCTGGGTTTCTACATTCGCAAGGGCAAGTCCAAACACCTGTCCCCGAACGCGGTGCTCGACATGCGGGGCATCTCCTGCCCCGGACCGATCGTCGAGGCGAAGAAGCTGATCAACGGGCTGCAGTCGGGCGAAGTCCTGAAACTGGTCAGCAATTGTCCCGGCATCAAGAGCGATATTGCCGGATGGACCCGTGCCACCGGCCTCAAGCTCCTGGACACCGTCGAGACCGCGCCGGGCGAGTACGAGTTCTTCATCGCCAAGGCGCGGCCGTGACAGCGGTTCCCGGACAGGAACCCTGAGTGCGCATCAAGAGCCGCTGGTTCAGGGACGACAAGCCCAAGAGCGCGCAGCAACTCGCGGGGGCCGTGGCGTTCATCGTCTGGCGTGTGGTGCAAAACGCGCTCAAACGCATGCGGGTGGCGCAGTTCGATATCGATCCGGGCCCCCAGTACTTCTCGTTCTCCGGCGAGTTCCTGGTGTTCCTGGTCCAGATCGCAGACCGCATCGCGTACCAGCGCATGGAAGCCTCCGAGCGGATCGCCTTCACGACCGCGCTGGCGCTGCGCCTGGGCGAAATTCTCGAAGACAACCAGACCGACCTGCTGGGCCCGGCGGGGGACCGCAGCTACCGGAGCCGGTTCATTTCGCTGTTCAACGAGCGCTCGCCGGACTATGCGCACTACGGATACACGGACGCGGGACCGGATTTCGCGTTCGTCCGCCATCTGGGAAACAGCTTGCTGGAAATCATGCCCGAAAAGGATCATTCCTGGGTGGTTTCGCAGGTGATGGAAATCGAGGCGCCCGAGGCGGTCGCGATGGTCCAGAAAAGCATGGCGGATCTGTTCCAGACCGGGCCGCGGCCGGCGCGCGCGCCCAGGGCACGGGTGAGCGGGGACTGAGCGATGCACGCGAGCGCACGCGCGGCACATGCCCTCGCGCCAAACCCTTTCGATCCGGAGAACGAATCGGCATACCGGCGATGGCGTGATCAGAAGCTGCGCAACCACCCGTCTCGGGTCGAAGAACTGATGGTCGAAGTCGGCGATCCGCGTGCGCTGACGGACGCCGAACACGAAGCCATCCTGCAGCGCTGCCGCAAAGCCAACATGGCGATCTACGCCGGGGGAGCGCGCGAAGCGGACAAGGACATTCCCCGATTGCTGGGGCGGCAGTTCGGGTTGCAGCGCCTGGACGCCAACTGGCTGGCGGACGACGATGGAATCAGCCAGCTGACGGTGTCCGGAACCGGCGAGCGCCGGGACTACATTCCCTACACCGACCGGCCCATCAAGTGGCACACCGACGGCTATTACAATCCGCCGGCGCGACGCATTTGGGCGATGCTGCTGCATTGCGTCTCGAGCGCCGCCTCCGGCGGCCGCAGCGGGCTGATGGACCATGAGATTGCGTATCTGCTGCTGCGCGACGCAAACCCGGATTTCGTGCGCGCCTTGATGGCGCCGGAGGCGATGACGATACCCGCGCGTTCGAACGATGCCGGGGTGGCCCGCCCCGCCCAGACCGGACCCGTTTTTCATGTGGATCCGAACTCCGCCCGACTGCACATGCGATACACGGCGCGTACCCGCAGCATCCGATGGAAGCAGGATGCGCCGACGCTGGCCGCCAGCGCATTTCTCGAGAACCTGCTGAACGCGGACTCCCCCTACCTGTTTCGCGCAACCCTGGCACCGGGAATGGGCATCGTCTGCAACAACGTCCTCCACGATCGCTCCGGATTCGCCGACGATCCGACGCATCGCCGCCTCCTGTATCGCGCGCGCTACTTCGACCGGATCGAGGATGGCGCCGCCGTCTCGACGGAGCCGGCAGCGTCTCAAGCTTCGCCGTGAAAAGATGACCCACTGGCTGACGTTGTCCCGCGCGGCGCACCTGGTGGGCGTTTCGCGCGGCGTATTGCAGGAAAAGATCCGCAACGGCGAATTGCATACGAGCGAGGGCACGGTATCGACCGAGGAACTGCTGCGCGCATTTCCCCAGGCCGAACTCGATGCGTCCGGCGCATTCGAGCGTGTCACGCTGATCAAGGAAAGAGCATTTGCGCGCCGCGTTCAGGAACACATCCTGCCCACGCAGGAACTGCTGGCGCAGCGGCTCTTCTCCCAGACCGAGGAACTCGCCGACGTTCGCCGGCACCTGGTGCGCTACCACGACCTGGTCGTCGCCTTGCAGGCACGGCTTCGCGCCCGTGCCGGCGACGCGGGCGATCCGGCCTTGCGCGCCCTCGAGGAATTCCTGGAAAAAGGTCTCTCCGACGTACTTGCCACCGAAAACGCCGATGTGCTCACCGTCATGGATGACATGCTGAAAGTGATGTCGGCCCGCGTCACGGTCCGTCCCAGCGGCCGCGAGTTTCTGGTCGAAGGCCACGAAACGCTGCTTCAGGCAGGACTGCGGGCGGGGCTGCGGTTCAACTATGGCTGCGGCAACGGCAGTTGCGGACTGTGCAAGGCCCGTATCGTCTCGGGTTCCGTCGCGCGGGTCCAGACGCTCGAATATCCGCTGTCGGAAGCGGAAAAACTGCAGGGTTATACGCTGCTGTGCGCGCATACGGCGGCCTCCAGCGACCTGGCCATCGAAACGCTGGAAGCCTCGGGGCCGCTGGAAATCCCCGCCCAGCAGATCGTGGCGAAGGTGCGAGCAGTCACGCCGCTGGCCGGCGACACCTGCCTGCTGCACCTGCAGACCCCGCGCACCAAGCGGCTGCGTTTCCTCGCCGGCCAGACCGTCACGCTTGGCGCCGCCGGCGCGGGCGACGACGTGCATGCCTCCTATGCGATTGCCAGTTGCCCCTGCGACGACCGCAATCTGCTGTTCTACATCGCGCGCAACCCGAACGACGCCTTTGCCCAGCGTGTCTTTGCCGGCGCGCTGAAGACCGGGGAAGCGGTGACCGTATGGGGGCCGCAGGGAGACTTCGTCCTTGCCCAGAGCGACCGCCCGCTGGTGTTCGCGGCGTGTGACATCGGCTTTGCGCCGGTGAAAAGCCTGATCGAGCACGCGATGGCGGTCGATGCCGCCGAATCCCTGTCGCTGTATTGGCTCGCCACCCGCGCCGACGGACACTTCCTCGCCAACCAGTGCCGCGCCTGGTCCGAGGCGCTGGACCAGTTCGATTATTCCCTGCATACGGATGTCGATGCGGCCGCTGGCGCAAAGCCCCTGTTGCAGGCGATGCAGGCCGACCTGTTTCTAGGCCGATGCGATTTCTATGTAGCCGGCCCCGAGCCGTTCGTCGAGGCTGCCGCCGGCGGGCTGCGCGCATCCGGCGTGCCCAAGCGGCAGATCATGACCATGATCGTCTGAGCAACGACGGCATGACTGCAGGAGCGAGCGTCCGTCCACCTGCCGGCGCACTGCGCCCGAAGCGAGCGAGCCCATGATTACCCGCCTGGATCGCCTGGTGGACGCGGTGCAGACCAACTGCCACATCGCCGACGCGCGCCATGCCGGGGATCTCACGCTGTGCACCTACCTGCTGGAGATGCGCGAGTTCTACCGCTGGGAACACGGCACCGCCTTTACCGAGCAGCCTGCGCGCGCCGAGATCGGCACCTGGATTGCCGAGCGCGAGACGCTGTGGGAATCGCTTGCGGACGCGGACTTCCTGCCGCTGCCGCTCGAAGGCAGTCAGTTCGAGCCGTTCGATTCGCCCGCGATCAACGAGGCGCTCGCGCCGCACGGGCTGGTGTATGGCGCCGGCGTCGAGCGTTTCGGCAAGCCGCAGTTCTTTCTCGGGGAGCTCGAGCGGCTGGAGCAGCGCCGCGGCCTGCGGATACTGATTGCCGGCTGCGAATACGCGCGCAATCTTTCGGCGGCGCCGGCCACGCTGCTCGACACCACGATCCAACTTCGGCGGGAATCGCTGCGGCGCTGGCTGTGGGAAAAATTCGAGGGCTGGGGTGTGAAAAAACCCGGCGGCGCCCTGCACGCAGCGCTGCTCGCGTACGGATTCGATCTCGACCCCGAGGCCGCGCTGGCCCGCATGGCCGACGCGGAAGGCGAAACGATGATCCTGCACGAACTGGGTGAATTCGAGGCGGGCCAATGGCTCGGCGGGGAATGGCAGGCTATGTGCGCCGGCTTCACCGGCCGTCGCGCCGAACTGGTTGCGCGCGCGCTGCGCGACAACCTCGCGGATTGCCTGGTCACCCTGCCGACGCTGCTGGATCGCGGCGCCGCCAGGTCCATCCATTTCTGGTTTTCCAATTTCGACGGCATCCGGCGCGAACTGTTTCCGCGCCTCGCAGATGCCTATGCGGCGTGGTGCGAGGGCAATCAGGGGGCGTTCGCCGCAGCCATTGCCGCCGGGCGCGAGCACTGGCTAGACAGGTGCGTGCTGGCTCTGTCGTTGCACCGCGACCGTGGCGCCGGCGCGGAATCGCCTATCGCGGGGCTGCTGGACGCCGCGGACGCACGCTTATGAACGCGCAACCTTAGCCCGCGCGGAATGAGACGCCGGGTGGCAACGTGAATACAGCTTCGTACCTCGGCCAGATCAGGCCTCGACCGGCAATCCGGACGCCTTCCACTCAGGAAATCCGTCCTCCAGCCGGCGCGCCTTGAAACCTTTCGTGCGCAGCAACGCTACCGCATCCACCGAAAGGAGGCAGTACGGGCCGCGGCAATAGGCGATGACTTCCCGCCCCTTGGGCAATTTTCTCAGGCGCTTGCCCAAGTTCTCGACCGGGACGTTGATCGCGCCCGGCAAATGCCCGGCGGCGAACTCTTTGGCCGGGCGGACGTCCAGCACGGTCACGAGCCCGAGCTTCGAGCGCTTGAACAGCTCGGCGGCAGGGACCGGCTCCAGGTCGTCGCGCGCGGTGATGTAGGTGCGCACCAGTTGCTCCATTTCGGCGAGCTGCGTCTCGGCGACGTGTCCCAGCGCCGCGATCAAAGCCACCACGTCCGAGCCCGCCAACTCGTAGAACACCCGCAGGCCCTCCTTGCGCGCCCGCACCAGCCCGGCGCGGCGCAGTTCCTGCAGATGCTTCGATGCGTTTGCGACCGAGAGCCGCGTCATGCTCGCAAGCTCGTCCACGCTGCGCGGCCCTTGCGCGATCGACTCCAGCAACTCCAGTCTGTTGCCGCTTGACAGCGCTTTCCCCACCCGCGCGAGCTGGGCATGCACGTCCTGTTTGAAATTGCCTGTTGACATCGCGGTCGTCGCCCCCTAGTATTCAACTAATCGGTTGAGTACTTGAATTATACCTGCCCGGCCGGGTCAGGCCAAGGTCCAAGTGGACGAGGAACAATTATGACATTTAACGAATGGGCGCTCGGCCACGAGCCGGCCGTCCGCCTGGGCGCATTCCTCGGCATGTTCGCACTGATGGCGATCTGGGAGGCGCTGGCGCCCAGGCGGGCGCGGTTGCTGCCGCGGCGGGTGCGCTGGCTGCACAACCTGGCGCTGGTGGTGTTGAACGGCCTGATCCTGCGCCTGCTGTTTCCGCTGGCGGCGGTCGGATTCGCCCTGCTCACCGCCGAACGTGGCTGGGGATTGCTGAACGCCTTCGATGTCCCGTTCTGGTGGGCATTCGTGCTGTCGGTGATCGCACTCGACTTTGCCATCTATCTGCAGCATGTCATGTTTCACGCGGTGCCGCTGCTGTGGCGCCTGCACCGGGTTCATCACGCCGACGCGGACATCGACGTAACCACCGGCGCGCGTTTTCATCCGATCGAGATCCTGCTGTCGATGCTGATCAAGTTCGCGGCGATCGCGGTGCTCGGGGCGCCGGCGGCTGCGGTACTGGTGTTCGAGGTGCTGCTGAACGCGACTGCGATGTTCAACCACGCCAACCTCCGGCTGCTCGAATCGGTTGACCGCTTCCTGCGGTTGATATTGGTCACCCCCGAAATGCATCGCATCCACCATTCGATGGAGGCGGCCGAGGCGAACAGCAACTTCGGTTTCAATCTGCCTTGGTGGGACCGGCTGTTCGGCACCTATCGCGACCGCGCACGCCTACCGCAGGAGAGCATGGCGATCGGCGTGCATGGGCTGACCGGCAGCGACGCGGCGGTCAAGTTCATGGGCTTGCTTGCGCTTCCCTTCGCCGAGGCGGGCAGCGGCTATGCGATCGGGAGCACACGCGAATCCGGTCATGAAGCCAGCCATGAAGCCAGGTAACGCGGCGCGCGTGAATCTGGCCCGTGACGCAAAAGGAGAGCAGCACCATGAAGAACCTATTCATCCTGAATGAAGCTCCATATGGGAATGAACGCAGCTATAACGGCTTGCGCCTCGCCGGAGCCCTGTCGAAGGCCGACGGCGAGGAAGTGAAGCTGTTTTTGATGGGTGATGCGGCGTCCTGCGCCAAAGGCGGGCAAAAGGTTGCCGAGGGTTTCTACAATATCCAGATCATGCTCGGTCGCGTTCTGCGCAACAAAGCCGAAGTCGGCGTGTGCGGAACCTGCATGGACGCGCGCGGGATCACCGATCCCGAGCTCTTGGATAAGGCCCGCAGAAGCACTCTCGCCGAGTTGACGTCATGGACGCAGTGGGCGGACAAAGTGATCATATTCTGAGGCAGCGATACTTTTGTTTGAAAGGAGCGAACCCGATGGGCAAGGCATTGATGATTCTGAACGAGCCCGCATACGGAAGCGAACGTGCTTACAACGGGCTGCGGCTCGCGGGCGCCATGGCAAAGCGCGCGGGTACGCAGATGCGGGTCTTCTTGATTGGCGACGCGGTGGCCTGCGCCAAGCGCGGTCAACGGGTACCGGGCGGCTATTACAGTCTTGAGGCGATGCTGGGCACGGTGCTCCAGCATCACGGCGAGGTCGGCGTCTGCGGCAGTTGCCTCGATGCCCGCGGCATCGCCGACGCCGACCTCACGCAAGGCGCGCGCCGAAGCAGCATGGAGGAACTTGCGACTTGGACCGGCGAGTGGGCCGACAGAGTGATGGTGTTCTGACCATGAGCCGAACCGCGCTGATTCTCGGAGCTGGTCTCGGCGGGCTGGTCGCCGCAGAGACCTTGAGAAAACTCCTGCCCGCCTCCGACCGCGTGATTGCGGTTGATCGCGCCGAGCGGCACTTTTTTCCGCCGTCGTTGTTGTGGCTGATGGTCGGCGAGCGGAAGCCGGAGGATTTCACCCGTTCCCTGGACCGGTTGATCGGTCGAGGCGTCGAGTTCCGCCACGGCGATGTCACCCGTATCGATCCGCAGCGCCGTGAAGTCGAGATCGCCGGCGAATCGCTCGCGGCCGACGCGCTGGTGATCGCGCTCGGGGCGGAGTACGCGCCGGAGGCGATCCCGGGGCTCGCGCAAGCCGGCCTCAACCTCTACACCATGGAAGGCGCGACAGCCATCCGCGACGCCCTCGCCCGCTTCGAAAGCGGGCGCATCGTCGTGCTCACCGCCGCGCCCATGTATAAGTGCCCGGCGGCCCCCTACGAGGCCGCTCTGTTGCTGGATTCGCACCTGCGCAAGCGCGGCGTGCGCGACAAGGCGACGATCGAGTTCTTCGCCGCCGAGCCTCAGCCGATGGTCGTTACCGGTCCCGAACTGGGCGCCGCCGTGCGCGGCATGATCGAGGCACGTGGCATCGCCTATCACCCCGAGCACCAGGTCAAGGACATCGATCCGGCAGCCCGCCGCATCGGCTTCGCCAATGGCGTCTCGGCCGAATACGACCTGCTGATCTACGTTCCACCGCACCGCGCGCCGGCGGTGGCGCGCGAGGCGGGCCTGACCAACGAAACCGGCTGGATACCGGTCGACCGTCATACGCTGCAAACGCAATTCGAGAACGTATTCGCGCTCGGCGATATCACCACCATTCCACTCAAAATGGGTCGTCCCTTGCCCAAGGCCGGCGTCTTCGCCCACGGCCAGGCCGAGGTCGTGGCGCATAACATCGCCCACGCCTGGACCGGCAAGGGCACGCCACGTCAGTTTGCCGGCGTGGGTATGTGCTTCATCGAGGCCGGCGGAGGACGAGCCGGCATCGGCAAGGGCAATTTTTACGCCGAGCCGACGCCGCAAGTGGATCTGCGCGGGCCAAGTCTCTTCTGGCACGCGGGCAAGATCCTTTACGAGAAGTACTGGCTCTATCGGCGCTTCTGAGTCCGGCGCGGGGACAGAGGCATGCAGCCGGAAGAGTACGACGCCTGGTACCAAACGCGGCGCGGCGCATGGATCGGTGGCATCGAGTATCGCTTGCTCGACGAACTCCTGACACCGCGTTCCGGAGAAACAGTGCTGGATGTCGGCTGCGGCACCGGCCATTTCACGCGCCGTTTTTCCGACAATGCGGCCCTCGACTGGACCGTGGGGGCTGACACCGATTTCGCCGCGGCGCGCTTCGCCGCCGGTCGCGGCAAGGCAGCCTATCTCGTCGCGGATGGGCAATGCCTGCCCTTTGCAGATCGCAGTTTCGATCTGGTGATCAGCGTGACCGCTCTCTGCTTCATGAGCGATGCGCGCCATGCTTTGCTGGAGATGCTGCGCGTCGCCCGCCGCCGGGTTGCGCTCGGGCTGCTCAACCGGCACAGCCTGCTCTGGTTCGGCAAGGGTCGCCATGGCGGCCGTGGCGCCTATCGCGGTGCGCACTGGCATACGCGGCGCGAGGTCGAACGCCTCTTTGCCGGACAGCCGGCGCACAACCTCACGCTGCGCACCGCGATCATGTTGCCGGGCGGCGGCCGGCTGGCGCGCTGGGCCGAGCCGCATCTGGAACGGGCGGCGCCCTGCTGCGGCGCCTTCCTTGCCGCAGAGGCCGATGTCGCGCCGGAGCTTCATTGAGCCGATAACTTATTCAAGCGAGCATGTCATGACAAAATTTTCCCTGGTTGAATTCTCCATCCGCCGTCCGAAATGGGTGCTGCTGCTTGCGGGACTGCTGACGCTTTTGTTTCTCACCCAGTTTCCGAAAATCCGCACGGACACCAACCCGAAGAACATGCTGCCGCAGACCTCGGACGTGCGGGTCTGGAATGACGAGGTGGACAAGACTTTCGCGCTTTACGAAGACACCATCGTCGTCGGCGTGGAAAACGATGCAGGGGTGCTCAATCGGGAAACCCTCGGTCGCATTGCCCGCATCATCGACGGAATTCTCGGGCTGGAAGGGGTCGCCTCGCGCGACGTCAACGGCTTCACCACCATCACCAACGTGACCGCGGAGGCCGGCACCCTGAAGGTCGGGCCGTTGATGCCGGCCGCGCCCAAGACGGACGCCGAGGTCGAGGCGTTGCGCACAGCCCTGTTTAGCAACACGCTGTTCGTCGATCGTGTCATTTCCAAGGACGGCAAGACCACCGCCATTTACGTCCCGTTGGAGAAAGGCGCAAACGGTGCCGAGATTGCCGGCAAAATCCGGGAAATCGTGGCGAAGGAAACGGGGCCGGAACGCTACTACATCGCCGGCGACCCGGTGGCGCGCGATACCTTCGGCGCGGAGATGTTCAAGCTGATGGCGATGTTTTCGCCCATAGCCGGCATGATCATGTTCGCGGCGATCCAGTATATGTTCCGTAACCTGGTGCTGTCCGCGGCGATGATGGGCGTGTCCATGGTGGCGATCATCTGGAGCATGGGTCTGTTGATCGGCGCCGGCTTCCCGGTGCATATCATGAGCTCGATGGCGCCGGTGTTCCTCATGGCGATCGCCACCGACAGCATCCATATCTTCAACGAGTTCTATTTCCGCTATAAGGAGCGCGGCGACAAACTGGCGGCGATCCGCGAAACCATGGCGGCGGTGAGCCGTCCGGTGCGCTTCACCGCGCTTGCGACGGCGGCCGGTTTCGCCGTGCTGCTGTTCATGAACATCATTCCGGTGCCAGTGTTCGGCGGCCTGATCGCCTTCGGCACGGTGGTCCTGCGCCTGCTCTCCTTCAGCTTTATCCCGGCGGTGCTTACCTTTGTGCGCGAGGACCGCATCGCCCGCGCCGCGGGGAGCGAGAGCGTGGAGGGCGACCGTGCGGCTCGGGCGCTCGGGCGCCTGGGCGCTCTCGGCGCTGCCCGGCCGGGGGCCACGGTGGCGGTTGTGGTCGTGCTGGTGGCAGCCTCAGTCTGGGGCGCGTCGAGGATCCACGTCAACAACAACCTGGTGGCGTGGTTCGCGGCGTCCAGCGACATCCGTGTGGCCGATGCCGCCATGAACCAGGCGCTGGGGGGCACCTCCCTGGGCTATCTGGTGGTGCAGTCCAAGGAGCCCGAGTTCATGAAGCGGCCCGAGGCGGAGCGCTGGATCGAGGGTTTGCAGCGCGACCTGGAAGCCCTGCCGGTGGTGGGCAAAACCTTTTCGGTAGCCGACTATGTGAAGCGCATCAATCGCGTCCTCCACGACGACGATCCCAAATACGATGCCGTGCCGGATACCAAGGACACGGTCGGCCAGTATCTCTTCCTGTTCAGCATGTCGGCCAAGCCGTCGGACTTGGACAACGTGGTGGATTCCTCTTTCGGCAAGGCGAACATCTGGGTGCAAATGAAGACCTGGGATGCGGACGCGATGCGCCAGGTGCGCGCAGCCGCGGAGCGCTACCAGCAGGCACATCCCCTGCCGGTCACGGTGAAACCGGCGGGTGTCGCCTACTTCAACCTGGTGTGGAACGACGAGGTGCTGGGCGATCTGGTGCGCGGCTTCAGCCTGGCGCTGGTGGTGGTATTCGCCATTCTGGCCCTCGACTTCCGCTCCGTGAAATGGGCACTGGTCGCCTACCTGCCGCTCCTGTGCACCATTCTGTTCATCTACGGCGTGGTCGGGTTCGTCGGCAAGGATTTCGACATGCCGCTGTCGGTGATGAGCACGCTTTCCCTGGGAATGGCGGTCGACTTCGCCATCCATTTCGTCAGTCGCCTGCGCCAGCGGCTGGCCGAGACCGGCGATGCGGATCTGCCCGGCGCACTCGCCTGGACGGCCGCCCGGCCGGGCAAGGGGATCATGCGTAACGCAATTTTGTTCGCCGCCGCCTTCTCGGTGATGATGTTCGCGCCGCTGACGCCTTACGTCGTGGTGGGCGCCTTCATCGTTTCCATGATGCTGCTCTCGGCACTGCTCACCATGCTGTTGATTCCGGCGCTGGTGATGCTGGGCCGGCGCTGGCTGTTCGTCGTACCCAAGCCGGCGGCCGCAGCGGCTGCCGCCCCTACGCAAGGAGACTGAAATGAAACGCTGGTGGATATGGTTGATCGCCGGCCTGCTGCCGCTGCAGGCCTTCGCCCTTACGGGCGAGGAAGTGATGAAGAAATCGCAGGCGGCTTTTCTCTACCCGGGCAAGGACTTCAAGGCGCGGGTGGTGATGAAACTCATCAACAAGGACGGCCAGGAGCGGGTGCGCGAGCTCACCATGCT
>Ga0154717_1113_pt1 | contig 16722 bp, 12 predicted proteins | sample Rifle2008BG16ft_FD_105725 | JGI IMG/M metagenome (GOLD analysis project Ga0154717, IMG submission 105725) | Betaproteobacteria bacterium RBG_16_64_18
GCAACTTCGCAACGGCCCGAAAACGGGAGATGGTGTAAGGCAAAATCAGCCAGGCCATTTGTTTCCGGCTATGCCGGGTCAGGGCAACAACACGTGAATACCGCTCAAAGCCAGAACACGCCGCCGGCCCCGGCTGCCACGGCGGCGCGGCTCGTCGACCTGGGGGCCTGCATCGCGTTCCTTGGCCAGACGGGCAATCTCGTGCGCGTGCGCTCGGAGGTGGACGCTCACCACGAACTGGCGGGAATCGCCAGGCGCTTCGAAGGCGCGAAGTGCGTGCTGTTCGAACGTGTGAAGGGCAGCGCCCATCCGGTGCTGGTCGGGCTGCTCTGGAACCGCAATATCGTCGGTTCGGTTTTCGGCGTGCCTACCGAGCGGGTGCCTTTCGTGATTGCCGATGCCATTGGTTCATGGCAGAAGGACAAGGCGGCCTTGCCGGCGCGTATCCTCGCCAAGGCACCGGCCAACGAGGTGGTCGAGGCGCAGGTCGATCTTTCCAGTCTGCCTCTTCCGGTGCACGCCCTGCAGGACGGGGGGCGATACCTGGATTCGTCGCTCGTTCTTGCACGCAATCCGCAGACCGGCGGCTTGAATGTGTCGGTTCACCGCATGATGGTGACGGGCAAGGATCGTCTGAGCTTCCTGATCGATCCGGGGCGGCATCTGGGCGATTACGTGGAATTCGCGGAACAGCGGGGTGAGTCGCTTCCTGTGACGATCAGCAACGGAATGGGGCTTGCGCCATGGATCGTCTCGACGTTGCCGCGGCTGGGGGACGGCAAGCCCGACATCGCCCATCACATGATCGGGCGCCCGGTGGACCTGATGCAGGCGCAGACCGGGGAGGTGCCCGCTTATGCCGATGCGCAGTTCGTGATCGAAGCCGAGATTCTCCCCGGGGTACGGGAGTTCGAAGCGCCGTTTGCCGAGGTCACCGGCTACTACGGCGGCCGGGACAAGCGTTGGGTGATGAAGGTGAACGCGATCACCCGGCGCGAAAAGCCGGTCTTTCACACCATTCTTTCCGGGCAGGAGGTGTGGAACGCGGTCGGATTCACCGCCGAGGCGGCCATATTTCACGCCGTCAACACCAAGATACGCGAGGTCAGGGCAGTGTTCCTGCCCCCCGGCGGGTGCGGCTTCTACGAGGCGGTGGTGCAGGTGGAAAACACGCGCCCCGGCATCGCGCAGGATGTGATCCGGGAGACGTTCCGCGCCTTTCGCTCGCTGCAGAGGGTCATCGCCGTCGACACGGACGTGGACATCTACAGCGCGGTCGACGTGGACTGGGCCGTGACGACCCGTTTCAACCCCGACACGGACCTGATGGTTCTGCAGGGGGAGGAAGGACATATACTGAATCCCATGGTGACCCTGGATCCGGATGGCAAGGGCGGCAAAGTCACCAAAGTGGGCATGGATGCCATGGTCCCCTATGATCAGAAGGGCGAGAAGTTCGAGCGGGTGCGGTTTCTGGAAGTCGATCTCGAACGGTACGACATCAAGTACGATTAGCCATGCCCGCATGGCGGCATCCGTACCCAAACCAGCCGCCGATCACGCGATATCCGACCGTGCCTGCGACGAGCATTGCGGCGAAACCGGTGTTCGGGTAGATCTGACGGTTGGAGACGTGCCGCGGCAGGTGGTCGCGGATCAATGGCGCCGCTGCGCGCGTCGCCGCCAGGCGCGGATCACGTACGCGCGCCAGGCCAACTGGACCAACAGGTAGCCGAGCGCGGCCAGCGCTAGGGCGAGGGCGACCAGGCCGATCCCGAGGGGCTTGCCCAGGGACAGCATCCAATGCGCGAACGTCTCCAGCCAGACGCCCAGATGCGACCAGTCCATGTCGGGTGGCGGCGTCGCCGGGGCGCCGCGGCCGCTGACCATGAGCCGGCCGATCTGGTAGGCGACCAGATACAGCGGGCCGATGGTGAACGGGTTGGTGTACAGCGTGGTGAACAGCGCCACCGGCAGGTTGACCTTGAGCACAACGCACAGAATCGCCGCAGTGAGCATCTGGAACGGCCCGGGCACCAGACCGGAGAACATGCCGATCGCAACCCCGCCGGCCACCGAATGGCGGTTGAGGTGCCACAGGTTCGGATGGTGCAGGAACGCACCGAAGCGCGCGACATGGCGGTTTTGCTTTACCGAGTCGTGGCTGGGCAGATATTTCCTGAAGAACTTTCTCGGCATCCCGTGCGCGGCGCGCCGTTTGGGCTCGGCGACTGGATCATTGTATCAACGCCGTCGAGGCTCGGGCGTTAATGCGGCAATGGTGCCCTCTGGTTCCCCGCCCGCATGCGCCTCGCGGTGATCGCCTTTGCGGCGGGCGTCTGGCTGCTCCAGCGTCAGGCTGCGCTTCCGGGCGCGGCTGCGCTCGCTGCGACGGCAATGGCCGCGGTCGGACTGGCTGCGCTGGCGCGCCTGCGCATGGTGTACCCGAGGGTGGGAGCGCGCGTCGCGGCGTTTACCCTGCTCGGATTCCTGCTGGGATACCTGTGGGCGGCGCTGTGGGCGCACGTGAGAATCGCCGACCGCCTCGATCCGGCATGGGAGGGCAGGGACATCGAGATCACCGGGGTGATCGCGGGCCTGCCGGAGCCCTTCGAGAACGGCGTGCGCTTCGAGTTCGACGTGGAATCGGTCGCGCCCGCCGGGGCGAGCGTGCCGCAGCGCGTGCTGCTCGCGTGGTACAACGGGCTCACCCGCGAGGAATACCAGGAAGTGGCGCCCGTGCGCGCGGGCGAGCGCTGGCGTTTTGCGGCCCGGCTGAAGCGGCCGCACGGGCAGTCGAATCCGGCCGGCTTCGACTACGAAGCCTGGCTGATCGAGCGCGGCATTCGGGCCACCGGGACGGTGCGTGTCAACCGCCGCGGGGCGCCGCCGGAGCGTCTGGACACGATGGTAGTTCGCCCGGGCTACGCCGTCGAGCGCCTGCGCGAACGCGTGCGCGAGCGCTTCTGGGACGCGCTGCCCGAGCACCGCTACGCCGGGGTGCTCACCGCGCTTGCCGTCGGCGACCAGAAGGCGATCGAGCCGCAGGACTGGGATGTCTACACCCGCACCGGCGTCAATCACCTGATGAGCATTTCGGGCCTGCACGTGACCATGGTGTCCGGGCTCGCGGCAGCGCTGGTCCTGCTCGGATGGCGGCGCGCGCAGGCGCTCGCGCTTCGCTTTGCGGCGCAGAAGGCGGCGGCGATCGCAGGATTCACGGCCGCGTTCGGGTATTGCCTGATCGCGGGATTCGCCGTTCCGGCGCAGCGCACGCTCTACATGGTCGGCGTGGTGGCGCTGGCGCTGGTGTCGGACCGCCTGACCTCGGCCTCGCGCGTGCTCGCGCTGGCGCTGCTCGCGGTGCTTGTTCTGGACCCGTGGGCGGTGCTGTCGGCGGGATTCTGGCTGTCGTTTGGCGCCGTGGCGCTGATCTTCTACGTCGGCTGCGGTCGCGCGGGCCCTCCGCACTGGCTCGCCCAGTGGGGTGCGATGCAGTGGGCGGTGACGGTGGGGCTTGCGCCGATGCTGCTGGTGCTGTTCCGGCAGGTGTCGCTTGCATCGCCGCTCGCCAATGCGGTGGCCATTCCGGTGATCAGCGTGGTGGTGACGCCGCTCGCGCTCGCCGGCGCCGTACTGCCGTTCGATTTCCCGCTGCAGCTTGCGCATGCGCTGCTGGAATGGCTGATGTGGCTGCTGCGCTGGCTGGCCGCACTGGATGGCGCGCTCTGGACGCAGCACGCGCCCGTGGACTGGACCTTGCCGCTTGCGGCCGCGGGCATCCTGTGGCTGCTCCTGCCGCGCGGTTTTCCTGCGCGCTGGGCGGGGGCGCTGCTGCTCATCCCGATGGCGAGCGTGATGCCGCCGCTGCTGGCGCACGGCGCGGCCGCACTGACGGTGTTCGAGGTCGGGCAGGGCCTGTCCGTGCTGGTGCGCACCCGATCGCATGCGCTGCTCTACGATGCCGGACCCGCCTGGAGCCCGGAGGCCGACAGCGGCAATCGGGTGATCCTGCCCGCGCTGCGCGCGCAGGGCGTGCGCGCACTCGATGCGCTGGTGGTGTCGCACGACGACAACGATCACTCAGGCGGCGCGCTGACGGTGATGCGGGCGCTGCCGGTTGCCCGGCTGCATTCGTCGCTGCCGGCGCTCGATCCGATCGTTCAGGCGGCGCGGTACCGCATTCCGTGCGCCGATGGCAGCGCCTGGGCCTGGGATGGAGTGCAGTTCGAATTTCTGCATCCGGCGATGGCGGGCTACGGCGATCCGGGGGAATCGGCCAACAACCTGAGCTGCGTGCTGAAGGTGTCCGGTGCTCACGGAGCGGCGCTGCTCACCGGCGACCTCGAGCGGCGCGGCGAAGCCGATCTGGTCGCGCGGCGCGCGGACAGCCTGCGCGCGCAGGTGCTCGTCGTGCCCCACCACGGGAGCAGCACTTCGTCCACCCCGGAATTCGTGCATGCCGTCGCGCCGCAGTTCGCGGTTTTCCCGGTCGGCTACAGGAACCGGTTCGCGCATCCCAGGCCGGAGGTGGTCGCGCGCTACGGGGAGCAGGGCAGCCGCATCGTGCGCAGCGACGAATCCGGCGCGGTCGGAATCATGATTGATGAGCGAGGCGTGTCGGTGCGCGGGCAGCGCGAGACGGCGCCCCGCTACTGGCACGGCCGGTGATGCGCCCGGGCTATACTCGCCGCCTCGGGGAATCGAGCCGCAGTTGTAGGGCGCGGGTTTACCGCGCCGCGCTCCGGCGCGCTGAAGCTGTGCTCCTGTGCTCTGGCGCGCTGAAGCTGCGCCCTACATCGTTCCGCCTCGGGGAATCGAGCCGCAGTTGTAGGGCGCGGGTTTACCGCGCCGCGCTCCGGCGCGCTGAAGCTGTGCTCCGGCGCGCTGAAGCTGTGCTCCGGCGCGCTGAAGCTGCGCCCTACATCGTTCTTGTCGCGCTCGACCGTAGGGCGGCGTTCCAAGCCGCCGCGGCAGGTCGGCAACTGATTGACCTACGGTCGAGATGATGGAGAAACAGATGACCGAACAGTTTCGCAGTCACAAGGTGCAGTGCCTTGCGCCCGGCGGCCTGCACCGCATGGCTTACCTGGAGTGGGGCGAGGCGGACAATCCGCGCGTGCTCGTCTGCGCGCATGGCCTCACGCGCTGCGCGCGCGATTTCGATTTTCTCGCCCAGGAACTCTGCGGCCATTACCGCGTGGTGTGCCCCGACGTGCCCGGGCGCGGGGATTCGGACTGGCTGAAGAATCCGATGGACTATGTCGCCGCCACGTACGTCAACGCGATGGTGGCGCTCATCGCGCGCCTGGGTGTGCAGACCGTGCACTGGGTGGGCACATCGATGGGCGGCCTGATCGGCATGGTGCTCGCCTCGCTCCCGGAGACCCCGATCGCGCGGCTGGTGCTGAACGACGTCGGGCCGGTGATCACCGTGGTGTCGCTCGAGCGCATCGGCACCTATGTGGGCATGGCGCCGCGCTTTCCGAGCATCGAGGCGGCCGAGCAGTACGTGCGCGCGGTGAGCGCGCCCTTCGGAGCGCACAGCGACGCGCAGTGGCGTTTTCTCACTGAGCACGTCGTGCGCAGCGACCCCGCCGGCGGCTACCGCATGCACTACGACCCCGCCATAGCGGTTCCCTTCAATGCGGAGAAGGAGCACAAGGACGTCGACCTGTGGAACGTCTACGACGCGGTCCGCTGTCCGACGCTGCTGGTGCGCGGCGAGCAGTCCGACCTGCTCACGCGCGAGACGGCGGCGCAGATGGCAGCCCGCGGCCCGCGCGCGAATCTCGCCGAGATCAAGGGCATCGGCCACGCCCCCACGCTCATGCACGCCGACCAGATCGCGGTGGTGCGGGAGTTTCTGTTGTCCTAAATCGGCGCAGCCGGAGTCGAATGTAGCGGCCGGTTTGCCTTTCCAAATCTCCCGATTTCAGGAAGTTGCGAATTCTGCAACTTCCTGAAATCGGGAGAAGGATGTAGACGCCCATGCTTCGCCGATCTGTCTGCTCTTGCACGGACGATGAGCGCCTATTTATTTGATTCGACAGGTGGAAGCACGCCCGCCGGATCCTGCCGGTAGTACTGCGCCAGTTGCGCGTACAGCTGCGGGTAGTCGCGCGCGAGGATCGCCGAGTCGGTGAAAAAGGTCTCGCTCATCACGGCGAAGAATTCGGCCGGGTGCTCGGCGGCATAGTCGTCGACGATGGTCGGCGCCCCCGAATCGACTTCGGCGCAGAAGCGCGCGTAGGCCCGCTCCAGCGCATCGCGCCACGCGGCCGCGTCCATGCCGGGCGCAGGCGCGGGAAAGCCCTCGTCGTCCCCGCGCAGCATGTGCAGCTTGTGGGCGAATTCGTGGATGACCACGTTATAGCCCGTCTCCGACATGCTCGCGTCCTGCCAGGACAGCACCACCGGACCGCCCGGCCAGGCCTCCCCCGAGAGCCCCTCGTCGATGGTGTGCACCACGCCGTGCTCGTCCATCTCCTCCTTGCGCACGCGGAATTCGCCCGGGTAGACGATGACCCCGATCCAGCCTTCGTACCAGTCCAGCCCCAGGTTGAGCACCGGCAGGCAAGCCTGCACCGCGATCGACAGGCGCGCCTCGTCGGTGAGTTCCAGCCCTTGGGCGCCGTGCATCTCCTTTTCGGCGAGAAACAGGATCGCCAAGTCGCGCAGCCGCGCCAATTCCTCCGCGCCGAGCCCCCTGAGGAAAGGCAATCCGGCGGTGACGCGCTGCCACAGCGCCGGGTCTATCCGCGTGCGGGAAAGGATTCGCCGGCGGCGCCAGGAGCGTATGAGTCCCACCGCTTCAGCGCCTCGAAGTGAGTATCAGCCCGGCAAGCACGAGCACCAAACCGGCAAGATGGTAGAGGTGGATCTGTTCGTCGATTACGAGCACGGCCGACAGGGTGCCGAACACCGGCATCAGGGGCTGGAAGAAACTCGCCGCATTGGGCCCGACGATAGGTACCGCGTGATGCCAGCAGAGGTAGGCGACGACCGACGAAAACACCGCGAGGAAGCCGATTGCCGAAACGGTGTGCGTGTTGATCACAATGGTGTTGCCCGACAGAATGTCGTAGGCGTAGAACGGCGCGCTGAACGCGATCGCGGCCACGATGCTGAAGAAGGTGAAGGAAAGCGGGTGCATCCGCGGGCGCCGGTCCAGCAGCACCGTGTACAACGCCCACAGTGCGACGGCGGCCAGGGCCAGCAGGTCGCCCGGATTGAGCGAAAGCGCGGCGATCGCGGCCGGGTCCCCCGCGCTGACGATGACCAGCGATCCGGCAAGCGACAGTGGGAGGCCGGCGAGTTGCCGAGCGCGCACCGTGTCCCGGCGTATGAGCCAGGCCAGCGGGATCATGAAAAGCGGCAGCGAGGCGTTAAGCAGCGAGACGTTGATGGCGGTGGTGTAGCGCAGGCCCAGGTAGCCGAGCATCGGGAAGGCGGCCATCCCGGAGACGCCGAAAAAAGCGAGCCATTTCCAGTGTTTCGCCGCGGCGGGCAGGTCCGCCCGGGCGTGCCGGAGGGCAAACGGGAACAGGATCACCCCCGCGATCGCCCAGCGCCAGAACACGAGCGTGAAGGGGGGGACTTCCTGGCGGACCGCGCGCGCCGCAGTCCAACTGGCGCCCCACGAGGCAACGGCGATGATCAGCAGCGCATAGGCCAGAAGGCGTGCTCGATGGGGGTGCGTGGTGGATTCGGTCGCAGGCATGATTTTCCGGGCAGGCCACGCATTATGGCCAAGCCCTTCGGATGCCGCCAGCGTGTGCGATAATCGATTCCTACGCGTTTCGCCGGCTATCGTCTATTGACTGACCGGACGCGTCAACGCAATGGTTTCCGTCACAGCACCCACCCTGCAATCGGCCCAGGCGTCGGTCGAGGGAATCGCGAGCGGCCTCGCCGGCCCCGAGCGCGAGCGGATCGAGCACGCGCTCGAATTCGCGCAATCGGCGTATGAAGGCAAACAGCTGGGCACGGGCGAAGCGCCGCTCGATCATGCGCTGGGCCTTGCCCGGAGCATCGCGGACCTCAGGCTCGACGCCGATGCCCGTGTCGCCGGGCTGCTGTTTGCAGTCCCATCCTATCTGCCTGAAAGCGGCGAGACCCTCGAGGCGGAATTCGGCGAGCACGTGGCCGCGCTGGTCGATGGCATCACGCAGCTGAACCGGCTGCGCGTGATCACGCGCGGCGTGGTCACCGGGAACAAGGGCGCAGCGCGCCAGTCGCAGGCCGAGGTGCTGCGCAAGATGCTGCTGGCGATGGTCGCGGACATCCGGGTCGTGCTGCTGCGCCTGGCGAGCCGCACGCAGACGCTGCGCTATCTGACGCGCGCGGACGACGAACTGCGGCGCCCGGTGGCACAGGAGACGCTGGATATCTATGCGCCGCTCGCCAATCGCCTGGGCGTGTGGCAGTTCAAGTGGGAACTGGAGGACCTGTCGTTCCGGTTTCTGGAGCCGGAGGTCTACCAGCGCATCGCCGGGATGCTGGATGAGCGGCGCGGGGAGCGCGAGCGGTTCATCGACGAGGCGATAGCATCGCTTGCGCGCGAACTGGCCGCCACCGGGGTCAAGGCGCAGATCAGCGGGCGCCCGAAGCACATCTACAGCATCTACAGCAAGATGCGCCAGAAGTCGCTCGACTTCGAGGAACTGTACGACGTGCGCGGCGTGCGGGTGCTGGTGGACAGCGTCAAGGACTGCTACACCGCGCTGGGTGTCGCACACAATCTCTGGCAGCCCATCCCGAAGGAATTCGACGACTACATATCGCGTCCCAAGGGTAATTTCTACCGTTCGCTGCACACCGCGGTGATCGGACCGCAGGGGCGCACGCTGGAAGTCCAGATCCGCACCCACGAGATGCACCGCCACGCCGAGCTCGGCGTGGCGGCCCACTGGCGCTACAAGGAAGGCGGGTTCGCAGCGCGGGGCGCGGCAACGGCGCGTTCGGACGCCTCGGACGAGCGGATCGCGTTCCTGCGCCAGGTGCTCGCGTGGCGCGACGAGATCGTGGATTCCAGCGACTGGGTGGAGCAATTCAAGCAGGCGGCGCTGGACGAGACCGTCTACGTGGTGACGCCGCAGGGCAGGGTGATCGACCTTCCTCAAGGGGCGACCCCGATCGATTTCGCCTATGCGCTGCATACCGACCTGGGCCATCACTGCCGCGGCGCCAAGGTGAACGGTGCGATCGTGCCGCTGGACTACCGGCTGAAGAACGGCGAGCGGGTGGAGATCATCGCCGCGAAGACGGGGGGGCCCAGCCGCGACTGGACCAATCCGGCGCTCGGCTACATCAAGAGCTCGCGCGCTCGCCACAAGATCCGCCAGTGGTTCAACAGCATGGAGCTCGGACAGACCATCGCCGACGGCCGGGCCGTCGTCGAGCGCGAGTTGCAGCGGGAGGGACAGACCGGCGCGGCGCTGGACCAGCTCGGCGCCAAGCTCGGCTATGAAAAAATCGATGATTTCTTTGCCGCGGTCGGGCGCGAGGACCTGGGCGTGCGTCAGATCCAGGTGGCCCTGCGAGGCGAGGCCGAGGCCCCGGCGGCTCCCGAAGTGCAGACGCATCGCAGCAAGGCGGCTGCGGGCGGGGGCGGCATCCTGATCGTCGGGGTGGACCGCCTGCTCACCCAGCTCGCCAAGTGCTGCAAGCCGGCGCCGCCGGACGCGATCGTCGGATTCGTGACGCGCGGGCGCGGCGTGTCGATCCACCGCGCGGACTGTTCGAGCCTCGCGCAGCTGAAGTCGCGCCTGCCCGAGCGCATGATCACCGCGCAGTGGGGCGTGCAGGAAGGGCAGCTGTTTCCGGTGGACGTCGTGGTGCGGGCGAACGACCGGCACGGGCTGCTGCGCGATATCTCCGAGGTCCTGTCGCGGGAGCAGCTGAACGTCACCGCGGTACACACGCAGTCGAAGGCCGGCGCGGCAACCATGTTCTTTACCGTAGAGGTGGACCGGATTGCCCGGCTGAAGCGCACGCTGTCGCTCATCGAGGACGTGCGCGGCGTGTATGAGGCGGCGCGGTGCTGAGGGGCAGACGACGCAGTGGAGTTGAGTTTGACGTCTGGCGCAGGATTCGGGTTGATATATATCTCCCTATTTCGACCCGTTGCAACTGCGCAACGGGTCGAAATAGGGAGATTGATGAAAGGCAAAATCGAGTCTGGGTGCCTGGTTGCCGAGCGTAGGGTTCGGGTTTATTCAAGTCTCCCGATTTCGGGAAGTTGCGCAGTTGCAACTTCCCGAAATCGGGAGAAGATGACTTGACGCAAAACAAACCTGGCCGTTGAGTGCCAACTTAGTGCCATGGAAACCGAGTTCAAGCTGCTGGTCGCGCGCGACGACCTGGAACGCGTCCTTGGCGCGCAGGCCGTCAAGCGGCGTGCGCAGGGCCGCGCGCAGTCGAGCGAGCTCACAAGTGTCTATTACGACACGCCGGAGCTCGACCTGTACGGTGAGCGACTGGCGCTGCGGCTGCGGCGCGTGTGCGCGAATTCGGGTGAGCGCTGGTTCCAGGCGCTGAAGGGCGGGGCGGCGAGCGCTGCAGGTCTGACCGAGCGCGAGGAATACGAATGGCCGGTCCGCGGCCGCAGTGTCGACCTGACGCTGCTCGATGCCACGCCCTACGGGCCGGTGTTCGCAAAGCGCAGCGTTCGGGAGGCGCTGCGTCCGGTGTTCACGACGCGGGTGAAGCGCACCCTGTTGCGGCTCGAGCTTGACCAGGGCGCGCAGGCCGAACTGTGCGCCGATCTGGGCGAGATCCGCGCCGCAGACCGCAGGTCGCGGGTCTGCGAGGTCGAGATTGAATTGAAGAGCGGCGGCTATGATGGGCCTATGGCCCTGTTCGCTTTCGCCGCGGAACTGCTGCACGAAGTGCCGTTCCGTCTGGGGGCTCTGTCCAAGGCCGAGCGCGGCTATGCGCTTTATCGCAACGCGCTGCCGCAGCCGCGCAAGGCGCTCCCGGTCGCGTTGCGGCCCGACATGAGCAGCGCCGAGGTCCTGCAGGCGGTCTCGCGCGCCTGCCTGGCGCAGATTCACGCCAACGAGGAGGGGTTCCTTGCCGGGCGGGACCCGGAATTCCTGCATCAGCTGCGGGTGGGATTCCGGCGCTTGCGCGTGGCCCTCGTTATGCCCGAAGATCCCGAGTGGCGCTCGGCGCTGGAGCCGCTGCGCGAGGAGATGCGATGGCTGTTCTCGGTGCTCGGGCCGGTGCGCAACTGGGACGTTTTCATCACCGAGATGCTCCCTCCCCTCGTGCGCCATTTCCCCGCCGACGACGGGCTCGCCCGGTTGCGCGAACGCTGCATGCGGTTGCGGCGCCGCCATGTCGCGCTGGCGCGCGCCGCGGTCGGCAGCCCGCGTTATCCCGCGCTGCTGCTGTCCCTGGGCATGCTGCTCTACGGCCGTCCCCCTGCACAAGCGCCCGCCACCGCGGCACCGGCGCGGGCATTCGCGCACGCGCTCATCGAGCGGCGCGACCGCACCCTGCGCAAGCGCGGCGAGGCTTTGTCTGCGGCCGGCGCCGAGGAACGGCACCGGGTGCGCATCGGCGCAAAGAAGCTGCGCTACTGTGCGGAGTTCTTCGCGACGCTTTTTCCGCAGAAGAAAGTCAGGCGCTACGTCGAAGCGCTCGCTGAACTGCAGGATGCGCTGGGCCTGATCAACGATGCCGCGGTGGGTGCGGCCATGGTTGCCGAACTGGGCAAAGGGGGCCGCATCGATCCCCGCGTGATCGGCATTGCGCAGGGCTGGTTTGCCGCCGGCGAGGCGCGCGCGATCGCGCGCCTGTCGCGGGTCTGGGAAGGATTCGACCAATGCAGGCGATTTTGGGATTGATCGACGCACGGTAGCAGGACGCAACGGGGAGGCCCTATGTTCGAGTCGGCGGATCTGGAGCACAAGGTTGGCAAGGACGAGTACAAGCGCGAGGAGCCCAAGCTGCGCGAGGCGCTGCTGAATGCGCAGTTCGATCTCGGGACGCTGAAGAAGTTTCCCGTGCTGATCGTCATCGGCGGGGTGGATGGCGCGGGCAAGGGAGAGACGGTGAATCTCCTGAACGAATGGATGGACCCGCGGCACATCGTCACCTACGCCTTCGGCCCGCCTTCGGACGAGGAGGCTGCGCGCCCGCCCATGTGGCGGTTCTGGCGCGCGCTTCCCGCGAAGGGCAAGATCGGCGTGTTCTTCGGCTCCTGGTACACCGTGCCGATCGTCAACCGCGTGCTGGGCCATTTCAGCGACAACGACCTGCAGAAGCACCTGGACGATATCTTCCGCCACGAGAAGATGCTGGTGGACGAGGGCGTGCTGCTGCTGAAGTTCTGGTTCCATCTTTCCAAGAACCAGCAGAGGAAGCGCCTGAAGGCGCTCGAAGCCGATCCGAAGACCAAGTGGCGCGTGACCAAGGAGGACTGGCGGCGCTTCAAGGTGTATGACAGGTTCCGCGAAATTTCCGAGCACGCGCTGCGCGAGACGAGCACGGCCGGCGCGCCCTGGATCGTGATTTCCGGCGCGGATGCGCGCTTTCGCGGCCTGACTGCGGGACGCATCCTGCTCGAGGCGCTCAAGAAGCGCGTGGCCGAGGGCGCCCAGAAGAGCAAGAGCGTCGAGGCGGTACCCCCGATGCCGCAGCTGGACAACCTCAAGCTGCTGCGCTCGCTGGACATGACGCAGCGGCTGGAGAAGAACCGCTACCAGAAGCTGCTGGAGAAATACCAGGGCGAGCTGAACGTGCTCTCGCGCAGCAAGAAGGTGCGCAAGCACTCCGTCATCCTGGTGTTCGAGGGCTGGGATGCAGGCGGCAAGGGATCGGCCATCCGGCGCATCACCAGCGCGCTGGACGCGCGCCAGTTCCACATCGTGCCGATCGCCGCGCCCACCGAGGAGGAGCGGGCGCAGCCCTACCTGTGGCGTTTCTGGCGCCACGTGCCGAACTTGGGCGGCATTACGATCTTCGACCGGTCCTGGTACGGCCGCGTGCTGGTGGAGCGGGTCGAGGGCTTCTGCTCGCAGGCCGACTGGATGCGCGCCTACTCGGAGATCAACGATTTCGAGGAGCAGCTGGTGCGCAACGGCGCCATCATGTTCAAGTTCTGGCTGCACGTCACCAAGGAAGAGCAGCTGCGCCGCTTCAAGGAGCGCCAGAAGACCTCGTTCAAGCGCTTCAAGATCACCGAGGAAGACTGGCGCAACCGCAAGAAGTGGCCCGAGTACGAGGCCGCGGTGTGCGATATGGTCGACCGCACCTCCACCGACATCTCGCCCTGGACGATCGTGGAAGCCCAGGACAAGCCGTTCGCCCGCATCAAGCTGCTGAAGACGCTGGTCAACCGGTTGGGCAGGCTGTAGGGCGGCATGCCCGGGCCGATGCCGGCGAGTTGTTATAATCGCCGGCACCCATGCGCATCCTCCTCAGCAACGACGACGGCTACTTCGCTCCAGGGATCGAGATTCTCGCGCGATCGCTGACCGGCCTGGGGCAGGTCACGGTCGTGGCGCCGGAGCGCGATCGCAGCGGCGCCTCGAATTCGCTCACGCTCGACCGCCCGCTGACGGTGCGCAAATCCGCGAACGGTTTTCTGTTCGTCAACGGCACGCCCACCGATTGCGTCCACCTGGCGGTCACCGGCCTGCTCGGGGAATTGCCCGACGTGGTGGTCTCGGGGATCAATCTGGGGGCCAACATGGGCGACGACACCATCTATTCCGGAACCGTCGCCGCGGCCACCGAAGGCTATCTGCTGGGCATCCCGTCGCTTGCGATTTCGCTCGCGAGCAAGGCAGGACGCCATTTCGAGACTGCCGCGCGCATCGCCTGCGAGATGGTGGAGCGATTCCAGAAGACCCCGCCCGGGGAACCGATGCTGCTAAACGTCAACGTCCCGGACGTGCCCTGGGACGAGTTGGGCGTGCTCGAGGTGACACGCCTGGGCAAGCGGCACAAGGCCGAGCCGGTCGTCAGTTCGACCACGCCGCGCGGTGAAACCGTATATTGGGTCGGCGCCGCGGGCAACGCGCAGGACGCGGGGCCGGGGACCGATTTTTACGCGGTGTCGGCGAGCCGTGTCTCGGTCACGCCGCTGCAGATGGATCTGACGCACCAGCAGCAGATTGCCACGGTGCGCGGCTGGATGGGGTCGCTGAAATGATGACCTCCAAGACCCGCGGCATCGGCATGACATCGCAGCGCACGCGCGACCGGATGGTCGCACGGCTGCGCGAGAAAGGCATCCATGACGAGGTGGTGCTGGCGGCCATGTCGCTGGTGCCGCGGCACCTGTTCGTGGAGGAGGCGCTGGCGAGCCGCGCTTACGAGGACACGGCGTTGCCGATCGGTTTCGAGCAGACGATCTCGCAACCCTTCGTGGTTGCGCTGATGATCGAGGCGGTGCGTGCCGGCCGGGTGCTCGGGCGCGTGCTCGAGATCGGCACCGGGTGCGGCTACCAGGCGGCGGTCCTGGCGCAGATAGCCCGCGAAGTCTATTCGATCGAGCGCATAGCGGGGATGCTGGAGAAGGCGCGCGCCAACCTGCGCGAACTGCGTCTTTCCAACCTGCGCCTGGTGCACGCGGACGGCGCGCGCGGGCTTCCCGAGGTGGCGCCGTTCGACGCTATCATCATCGCCGCGGCCGCGCCGCAGTTGCCCGAGGCGCTGCGCGCGCAGCTGGCGCCGGGCGGGCGGTTGATCGCGCCGGTGGGTGCGCACGACCAGGCGCTGTGCCTGATCGAGAGCACGCCATCGGGCTTTGCAGAACAATGGCTGGATCCGGTGCATTTCGTGCCGATGAGGATGGGTAAACAATGAGGCCAGTGTCTCGCATCGTGCTCCTGATGGCGGCGGCAGCCCTTGCCGCCGGCTGCGCCAGCAGGCAATTGGCACCGGTGATAGAGCGTGCGCCCGCCGCGCAGATTACCACCACGCCGGCCGCGCCTGCCGCGCGCGCCGCCCCCGTGGATCAGCGCCCGCAGACCTACACCGTGAAGCGCGGCGAAACCCTCTATGGCATCGCCCTCGACCATGGGCTGGACTACCGTGAACTGGCCGAGTGGAACGGCATCGCCAACCCGAACGTGATCCGCGTCGGGGACACGCTGCGGCTGCGCGCGCCGGCCGCACCGGCGCAGAGTGCCGTGCAGGTGAAACCGGTGACCACTGCCGGGGCGGTCGAATCGCGGCCGCTTGGTCCCGGCGGGCAGGCGGCAGGCGCAGCGAAGAGGCCCGACGAAGTCACGATCGCGCGCATCGAGCCGCGTCGGTCCGAGGTCAAGCCTGAGACCAAGCCCGTGCCTGACGCGCCGGCTCCCGCTGCGAAGCCCGAAGGCTCGCCTCCCGCGTCCGGGCCGCAGGCCCAGGGCGATGACGAAGACAGGGTCGACTGGTCATGGCCGGTGAGCGGAAAGCTGGTCGCGAGATTCGCCGATCCGGACAACAAGGGCGTGGACATTGCCGCCAGGCTCGGTGAACCGGTGCTGGCCTCCGCCCCCGGCCGGGTGGTGTACAGCGGTTCGGGCCTGCGCGGTTACGGCAAACTGGTCATCATCAAGCACAACCAGACCTATCTGTCGGCCTACGCACACAACGACAGGATCCTGGTGAAGGAAGGCCAGACCGTCGCCAAGGGGCAGAAGATCGGTGAAGTGGGCGCGACCGATACCGATGCGCCCAAGCTGCATTTCGAGATCCGGCGCCTCGGCAAGCCGGTCGATCCGATGAAGTTCCTGCCGGAGCGTCCGTCGTGAGCGCGGGTGGCGTTCACGGGCGCGAGGCCAACGAGGGCCCGAGCGAAGAGGCGCCCCCGCCCGAGGCCCGCGCGGACAATGGGGAGGAGCCGACCAGGCTCGGGGCGGAGGAGGCCGACGCCGCCGAACCGGAGCTTGAGCAGGCGCCTGCGGTCGAAGTCGAGATGCTCTCGGATGCGACGCAGGCCTATCTGCACCAGATCGGGCTGAAGGCGCTGCTCCGTCCGGAGGAGGAGCGCGTCACCGCGCGGCTTGCGGCCAGGGGGGACTTCGCAGCCAGACAGAAAATGATCGAGCACAACCTGCGCCTGGTGGTCAACATCGCCAAGCAATACCTGAACCGCGGCATGCCGCTTCTGGACCTCATCGAGGAAGGCAACCTCGGTCTGATGCATGCGCTGGAGAAGTTCGATCCGGAGCGCGGTTTCCGGTTTTCCACCTACGCGACCTGGTGGATCCGGCAGAACGTCGAGCGCGGCATCATGAACCAGTCGCGCACCATACGGCTGCCCGTGCATGTGATCAAGGAGTTGAACGTCGTGCTGCGCGCGCGGCGCCACCTGGGAATGCATGCCGAGCGCGAGCCCACGATCGAGGACATCGCGCATTTCACCGAGCGCTCCCCCGACGAGGTGCGGCGCATTCTGAAACACAACGAGCACACCGCCTCGCTCGATGCGCCGCTGGACATCGATCCGATGTTGTCGGTGGGCGAGGCCATAGCCGATGACCAATCCGCGGGTCCCGAGGCGCAACTGGCCTCGCAGGAGATGGAGTCGCTGGTCCGGGAGTGGCTCGCACAACTGAACCAGAAGCAGCGCATGGTGATCGAGCGGCGCTTCGGCCTGAATGCACAGGAGGTGCTCACGCTGGAACAGTTGGCGACGGAACTCGACCTTACGCGGGAGCGGGTGCGCCAGATTCAACTCGAGGCGCTCGGCGCGCTGCGCCGGCTGCTGAGGCG
>Ga0154717_1038_pt3 | contig 16691 bp, 16 predicted proteins | sample Rifle2008BG16ft_FD_105725 | JGI IMG/M metagenome (GOLD analysis project Ga0154717, IMG submission 105725) | Betaproteobacteria bacterium RBG_16_64_18
CTTCGCGGAGCACGTCTGTCACCGGAGTCTTTCCTTCCAGGAAGAGTTCGGCGTCGACCACACGTCGGGCGATCGGCGCCCCGGCGCCGATGGCGATGCGCGCGCCGCAGATCCGGCCTTCGCGCAGGGTGAGGGCTGCGGCGACCGACGCCACCGACAAGCCAAAACCACGGAATTTCGTGAGCTTGCAGAATGCCGAGCCCAAGCTCTCGCGCGCGTCAGGCAGTTCGATCTCCACGATGATGTCGCCGTCATTCAGACTCGTGCGGTAGGGAGCGACGACGAACTCCGAGATCGGAACCAGCCGCTCTCCCATCGCCCCCTTGACCTTGATGGTCGCATCGAAAACGAGCAGCGGCGGCATCAGGTCGGCGGACGGAACCGCGTACGCCACGTTCCCGCCTATGGTGCCGAGATTCTTGACCTGCGGCTCGCGGATGGAGCCGGAGGCTTCGGCCAGCGCCCGCCATGCTCCCTGCGTCAACGCGGAGCGTTCGAGTGTCGCGTGAGTGGCCATTGCCCCGATCCGAAGACTTCCACCCCGGCGAACGAGAGCGGCGAGGCCGTCGACTCGCGACAGTTCGATCAGGCAATCCGGTTCGAGCTTGTGGCGCGTCATCATCGGCACGATTTCCGTGCCTCCGGCAATGAAGCGCGCGCCATCCCCGTGTTGGCGTCGCATGGCGATCGCTTCATCCACGCACGACGGAATGAGATACCTGAATGTCTTCACTTGCGCCTTCATCGAAGCCGACTCGAGAAACAATAACATCGGGAAGCGGGTCGCTGACCCCGGTCGGCGTGATCCAGATCACGCTTATGCAGGGATTGCGCCTCGGCACCCCATCGAGCCGCAATGCTTCCCTCGGTTCTTGGGCGGCAAAAAAAGTCACCGAACGCACCATTGCCCGGAATAACCGGCAGGTGTCAGCTGTTCGGTGCAGGGAGGTGGCCCATGTGCAAGTACGCAATTCGGTGGCTTTGCGCGATTGCCCTGCTCGTTTCCGCCGGCACCGCGCGGGCGGCGTTTCATCTGTGGCAGGTGAACGAGATCTATTCCAATGCCGACGGGACGGTCCAGTTCATCGAGTTGATCGCGCTGGCGGGCGGCCAGCAGTTCCTCGCCGGGCATGCAATTTCGAGCTCGCAGGTCGCGACGACGCGCTCGTTCACCTTTTCCTCGGACTTGCCCGGAGACACTCAGGGCAGGACCTTTCTTATCGGCACCGCCGGATTCGCGGCGCTCGGCCTGGTCGCGCCCGATTACATCGTGACGAACGGGTTCCTTTTCACTTCCAACGGCAGCGTCAATTTTGCCGGCGTGGACAACGTTACATGGGCCGCCCTGCCGGTCGATGGAACCATGTCCATCAACCGCTTTGGCGCCACGGCGGTCAACTCGCCGAAGAATTTCGCGGGCTCTACCGCCGTCATCTCCATGGGCGGTGGCGGCCAGGCCGATCCGGCGGACTGCCTGTTCAACTGGGCGGAGAGAACTTATCCGGAGCTATTTGCCCCTGCCGCCTCTTCCAGCACCTCGGCGCCGTACTATTACCGGTACTACTCGCAAACCGGCGCCTATCTGGGAACGTCCTCTGCCGACAATCATGTGTACTACCTGGGCCCAATTTCCAGTGATTCCATCTTGGACGCGGGCGCGCTGTCGACTTGGCTGGCGACCGCGGGCTGCAGCCAGGTGCCGCAATCGCCGGCTGGAGCGGACGGATATGGATATGGGCCGTAGTGGTCGGTTACCATTGCTCCGTCCACCCCTAGCTTCTCCCGCAGCCCAAGCCCATTACAGTTTCAGCAGTCGCGTCGCGTTTCCATGCAGGATTTTGTCGACATCTTCCGAACACAATGGAATCGTCGGAATCCACGCTGCGGCGGGCGTGTTCAACACGAATGGGTAATCGACCGAGAACAGGATCCGATCCACGCCGATTTCCTGCATGCAGCACAGGAGCGCCGGGTTCGAGAAGAAGCCGCTGGTCGTGATCCAGAAATGCCGGCAGAACAATTCGCGGAACGAAAAAGACTCGTCCTTGTTTCCCTTGCGCGACAGCGCCTGGTTGATCCGCCAGAGCAGGAACGGCACCGTCTCGCCCATGTGGCCGAGGATGATCCGCGTGCCGGGGTACTTTTCCAGCACACCGGAGAGCACGATACGGATCGCCTGCGTCGCGCACTCGACGGTAAAGCCCCAGCCCGCGGTCAGAATGCCGGGAAAATCCTTGATGTAGTCTTTGTAATAGGCATCCGCGACCACCTGCATCGGCGTGGCCGGATGGATGTAGAGCGGCACGTCGAGCGCCTGGGCGCGTTCGAAGATCGGCCAGAAACGCCGGTCGTCGAAGAACACGCCGTTGGTCGGACCGTGCACCATCGCGCCCTTGAATCCGAGCTTGGTGACACAGCGTTCCAGCTCGTCCGCGGCCGCCGCCGGATCCGGCGTGGGCAGCGCCGCGAACGCCTCGAAGCGGCCCGGATGCGCGCTGCAGATGTCCTTCAGCCGGTCGTTCGCGCCCTTGGCGAGCTTCACGGTTGTTTCGGCGTCACCGCGCTGCAACGAAGGCGCGCCGTGCGAGAGCACCTGCAGGTCGATGCCCGCCTGGTCCATCTCCTTCACGCGCAGCGCGCTGTAGTCATACAGCCGCTCGAGGATGTGCGGCGCGCCGCGCATCGCGTCGTTCGAGTCGAAGGTGGCTGCAACTTCCTTGTCCCAGTAGTGCTCCTCGATGGCGATGATTCGGCGCTTCGGCTTTGTCGACATGGTTTACCCCTCAGGTTCTGTGTACTGCGACGGATGTTGTACCGGATTCTATCGAATGGCAATCGGTGCGCTCGCGGGTCGGTGCGAACCGGTGGCCGCAGCGCCGCGCCGGTACGGCCCCTGGCCACGCGCGGGCCGGATCACGCCGCGGTAGCCCTGCGCGTCGCCAGGCGGTTTGACACGAGCAGCGCTACCGCCAGGCACACCCCGATCACGTTGATGACCCGGGCGCTCTCAAAAGCGCCGAGCGGCACGAGCATGAACAGTCCCGCCATCGCGTGCCAGATCCGCATCAGGCCGCCCAGGGGTCGAATCGAGTAGCCGATGACGCCGGCGGCCCCGAACCAGACGCCCGCCACGGCGGCAACGAAGTCCACGATGATATCGAACGCGCTGCCCTGCATGAGCAGGGTGCCGGAAAAGACGAACAGGAACGGAATCACGAACACCGTCCAGCCGAATCGCACCGCCTCCAGCCCCGTCTTCATCGGATCGGCCCCTGCCAGGTTGGCTGCCGCGAAGGCACCGATCGCCACCGGCGGCGTAATCATCGACAGGCAACCGAAGTACAGTATGAACATGTGCGCCGCCATAGGCGCGATCTTCATCTCCACGAGCGCCGGCGCAATCAGCGTCGCGAGCAGGATGTACACGCCTACCGTCGGCAGCCCCATGCCGAGGACGATGCAGCCGATCGCCGCGATCACGAGCAACGCGAAGAGATTGCCGCCGGACAGATGCACCAGCGCCAGCGTCAGGCCGAAGCCGAGTCCGGACAGGTTCAATGCCGCGATCACCGTTCCGGCACCGGCGCCGATCATGAAAAGCTCGATCACGGTCAGCCCGGTGTCGCGCAGCATCGCGTACAGGTCGCGCAGCTTCGGCCTGCGGCCGCGGAATCCGAATGCGAACGACCCCACCAGCGCCGCCGCGGTCGCGAGCAGCGCGGCGGTCTCGGGCTCGTAATTCAGCCAGAACAGGGCGCCGATCAGGATCACAAACGGGATCGGGAAGAACCAGCCTTCCCGAAGCACGCTTCCAATTCTTGGAATGCTCGCCGCGTCCACAACGGCCAGTCCGGCGCGCGCTGCCTCGAGATCGGCCTGGATGAACAGCGCGGAGTAGAACAGCACCGCCGGAATCAGCGCGGCGAGCGCCACCTCGTAATAGCGCACCTGCAGGAATTCCGCCATCAGGAACGCGGCGATGCCCATCACCGGCGGCATCAACTGGCCTCCGGTGGAGGAGACCGCCTCGATCGCGCCCGCCAGTTCGGGCCGGAAGCCCCCCTTTTTCATCAGCGGGATGGTGACCACGCCGGTGGTCACCACGTTCGCGACGACGCTGCCCGAGATCGTACCGAACAGCGATGAGGCCAGGATCGCGATCTTGGCCGGGCCGCCGCGCTGCCGGCCCATCAGCGCCATCGATATGTCGGTAAAGAACGCCGAACCGCCGGTCTTGAACAGCACGTTGCCGAACAGCACGAAGCTCACCACGACGGTGGTAATGATCTGCATTGCGGTGCCGAGTATCGCGCTCGAATCCCAGATCAACGCGTACGTGAGCCGGCCGAGCTGCACTTGTCGCCCCGCGACCGCCTCGGGCAGAAGGTGCGCGGCGAGCGCGAGCAGGAAGAAACCGACCGCCACCGTGGTGATCGCGGTTCCGGAGGTGCGGCGCAAGCCCTCGGTGAACAGCAGACAGGTCAGGCTTGCGACGATCATGCCGTCCCAGGGCCGCTGCGATACCAGCTCCGAGAGAACCGGAAAGCGGACCGCGATGTAGGCGCAGGCCAGAAATCCAGCCAGCGCGGCGGCCAGGTCGTACCAGGGCACCGGGCCGATCCGGCCGCGGGTCGCGGTCTCGTCATCGAGCGCGGTGCGATGCCCGCGGCGGACCGGGACGTACAGGTACACCAGCGGCAGTGCGAGGGCGCACAGACCCGCGATGTACTGCTCGGTGTAGATTTGTAACCCGACCCGCCGGAACAGGTCCGCCGCCCAGGCGACGACGCCGGCGGTCAGCAGGGCCGCCATCACGTCGATCAGCCTGCGCATGAGTACCCTTGCCGGGTGCGGCGCCGATGCGTCGGCCGCCGCGCTAGTTCAGGCAGCAATTCCCTGACCGGCAAATGCTAGCCCTTCGGCGGCCACATGCTCTTTTCCTGGTAGAACTTGATGGCCCCGGGGTGATACGTGAGGTCGTCATAGTTCTTCGCCATGCCTTCCGGCTCGAACGCGTTCAGCGCGCCGAAAACGGCTGCCATGTCCTTCTTGTTGTCGTGTACCGCCTTGGTGATCTTGTAGATCGTCTGGTCGGACATGTCGGCGCGGGTGAACAACACGACGTCGTATGCCATCACGGGCATGGGGCCGGTGATGCCGTCCAGATTGGGATTGGGCTTGACCGTCGTGGGATACGAGCCGGGCACAAATTTTCTCAGTTGCGCCACCGCGTTCGGATCGGTGGGCACCGGCAGCGCGCGTATGCCGCCGACGCTCACGGCGACCTGCTTGACCTTGCCCGAGCCCAGCGCGAACACGAATGCATCGGTCTTGCCGGCCGCGAAATCGTCTGCCGCCTGCACGATGTTTCGCGCCGGCACGCCCTGCACGTCCTTTTCGGTCAGCCCGACCGCGGCCAGCAGCGCGAGCACGACCCGATGCACCGCCTTCTGCGCGCCGTAGCCGACGCTGATGCGCTTGCCCTTGAGGTCACCGAGCGATTTGACGCTCGAATCGAGGCGCACGTAAAACACGGTCGTGATCGGGACCAGGCGCGAGATCAGGCGGATGTTCTTTTTCGGACCCTTGCCTTCCCAATCGACGGTTCCGGTGACGTACATCTGCACGTCCGAGAGCGTCGCCAGGCTCACCTCCGCGCTGCCGTCATGCACCGCCTCCTGGCCGTGAGACTGCTGCGGCGAGACAGTCGCCCTCAGTCCCGCGTGTTCGACGATCGCCTTGGCCACCGCGTTCCCCACCGAATTGGTGAACGAGCCGGCTGGCGTGGTCACGATGCTGAGCGTCTGTGCCTGCGCGGCGCAGGCCAGAATGCCCGCCGCCGCCGCTATGATTGCGATGCTGAATCGTTTCATTTTTCCCTCTCCTTATCCTGGTGCACCTGACAAGTCATCTTCCGCCGCTGCGCCCAAAAAGCGCCGCCTGGCATGGCGCCCATGATCGTACCATCAATCGGCAGGCCGTCCGGGTGCGCCGAGTCGATCTCGACCGGATCGGCCGCAGGCCCCGCCGCTATGACACCACCTGGCAGACCATCTCGACTGGGGCGACGAGGCCGTGTTCGACGTCATGCATCATGTTGGAAATCTTCTTGCCGGCGTTGTCTCCCATAACGATGTGCAGTCCGAGCGGCGCCGGACGGCCGGATGCAGCCCGCGAGCGCATCTGCCGGAAGCTCTCCAGCGCGAAGTCCCGGCGGTTGCGTTCCTTGAGCACGTCGAATCCCGCCGCTTCGAGGGCTCGCCGATAGCTTGCGGCATCGGCGACAAAACTTGCATCGGGACTGCTCGCCCAGGGCATCGGATAGGACAGATCCCCGGCGCCGATGCGCATGACGTCATAGATCCCGAGCCTGCCCGACGCAGCGAGGACCCTGCGGATTCCGGCGAAGAGTGCGGACTTGTTTTCGATATTCATGCCGACATGCAGGAAGTAGACGGCATCGAAACTTTCCGGCGCGAAGGGCAGGGCGAGGGCGCTGCCCGGCTGGCAGCGGACGAGGCCGCCGAGTCCGACCCGTGCTGCCAGCGCGTTCGCAACGGCGACGTACTCCCCGGACAGATCGATTCCAGTGACCTGACAGCCGTGTTCATGGGCGAAATACCGGGCCGCCCCGCCCAGCCCGCAGCCGACATCCAGAAGCCGCATTCCGCCGTGGACGCCGAACTGGCCGGCGAATTCCACCGTCGCCGGCCGCCCCCCGATGTGAAACTCATCCACCGGGGCGAGGTCGGCCAGTGTAAGGCGGTTCACATCCTTGCCCGCGGCCGCGAGCGCATCCAGAATCGCCTGCTCCAGCGAACCGTGCGCATAGTGTAGGGCGACGACCTGTTCGATATCCATGAATTCACTCCCCCCGCTGCGGCTTGTACCACGCGGCGTAGTCTGCGGCGTCCATGCCGGATAGTATATGTGCCCGAGACGGTTCTGTTCGGGAAGCGGACCGGTCATTCCGGAATACAGCTATGTGATGGAACGTCACGGCCGGAACAGCGGGGAGAAACGCGATGCGCTATGAGTTGTATTACTGGCCTTCCATACAAGGCCGCGGCGAGTTCGTGCGGCTTGCGCTGGAGGAGGCCGGCGCCGATTACGTGGATGTCGCCCGCCTGCCCGGAAGAAAGGGGATGCCGGCCCTGATGCGTTTGCTGAACAGCGACGCGTGCCCGCCGTTCGCGCCGCCTTTCCTGAAGGTCAAGGCCGGCAAGCAGGTGATCGGGCAGACGGCCAACATCCTGCTGTTCCTCGGGCCGCGTCTGGGCCTCGCGCCGAAAAGCGAGGCCGGCCGGCTGTGGGCGCACCAGTTGCAGCTCACGATCGCCGACTGGCTCGACGAAGTCCACGGGACCCACCATCCGATCGCGGGCGCCCTGTACTACGAGGAGCAGAAGCGCGAGGCGAAGCGGCGCGCCGCAGATTTCACCGCCCGGCGCCTGCCGAAGTTTCTCGATTATTTCGAGCGCGTGAGCGCGTGCAATCCGGGCCGGACAGGCCGGCTTGTGAGTGGCAGAGTCTGTTACGTCGACCTGTCACTGTTCCAGATGATCGCCGGCCTGCTTTATGCCTTTCCGCGCGCGATGGCGCGCCTCGCGCGCAGGCATCCGCGACTGGTCGCGCTGCACGACCGGGTCTCCGCGCGGCCCCGCATCGCCGCTTATCTGGCGTCTGAGCGCCACATTGCCTTCAACCAGCACGGCATTTTCCGGCATTACCCGGAACTCGACGCCTAGGGAATGACTTATTCGGTAATTCCCGAGGGAGCCCGGCGCGTGTTTCACCGGCGTTTCGCTCGGGCGCTGCGGCTACAATGGGACAGGAGGAAAAGATGCTTGCGTGCGCGATACTCGACGATTACCAGGGCGTTGCAACCACCATCGCCGATTGGCGGGGGCTGTCGGGCAAGGTCGATGTCCAGGTGTTCCGCGACCACATCTTTGACCGCGCGGCGCTGGCCGAGGCGCTGCAGCGCTTCGAGATCGTGGTCGCGATGCGCGAGCGCACGGCGTTCGACGCGCCGCTGTTCGAGCGGCTGCCGAATTTGAAGCTGCTGGTCACGACCGGCCTGCGCAACGCCTCGATCGACCTCGTGGCGGCCGAGAAACGCGGCGTGACGGTGTGCGGGACGCAGAGCGCGGTCGGTTCGACCTCCGAGCTGGCGTGGGGGCTTATTTTTTCCCTGATGCGCGACATCCCCGCGGAGGTGGCCCGTTTTCGCGCAGGCGGGCGCTGGCAGGCCGGCGTCGGGCGCGGCGTGCACGGCAAGACGCTGGGCGTGGTCGGGGTGGGCAACCTCGGCGCGCGCGCGGCGAAGGCGGGCGTCGCCTTCGGCATGGACGTGTCGGGATGGAGCCGCAGCCTGACCGAAGAGCGCTGTCGCGAACTGGGCATCCGGCGCGCCGCGTCGCTGGACGAGCTGCTGGCCGGTTCCGATGTGATTACGCTGCATCTCACGCTCAACGCGCAGTCGCGCGGGCTGATCGGCGAGCGTGAATTCGGCCTGATGCGCCCGGGCGCAATTCTGGTGAACACCTCGCGCGGGCCGATCGTCGACGAGCGCGCGCTCATCGATGCGCTGCGCGGGCGGCGCATCGCCGGCGCGGGCATCGACGTCTACGATGTGGAGCCGCTGCCAGACGATCACCCGTTCCGCAGTCTGGACAACCTGGTCGCCACGCCGCACCTGGGCTATGTGACCGAGGAGTCGTACCGCGTGTATTACGGCCAGGCGGTGGAGGATATCGCTGCGTGGATGGGCGGAAACCCGGTCAGGGTATTGAAGCCGGCAGGCTAGCGCGGTGAACGATATTTTCCGGCGAGGCCGAGCATGAGTGTCGTCCGGACCACGGTCTCAGAACCGAAGAATCCCGCGCAGCGCCTTCACGCCTTCCTGCACTGCGTCGGCAGGCGAGGGCGGCTCGGTCTTCGCGGGTTCGGCTTCGCGCTGCGGTGCGGATTCGGCGCCGCGCTCAGGCGCGGGACTGCGTTCGCGCGCCGCGTCCGAACCGCGGCGCGCGCCGCCGCGCCGTTCCCCGCCGCTCTCGGCGAGCAGGGTCATCGCGGTGGATTTGAGCCGTAACTTCACCGCCCACACCTGTTCCCAGACCTGCTTCTGATCCTTCGGACGCGGCGGATGCACCAGGTTCAACTCGCCGCCATAGGCGATGAAATTGAGCATCGATCCCTCGCCCTTGAAAATTCCCGCGGGTACGATGCACTCGGTGGTCTGGGGCGGCATCGCTATTCTTTCGCGGATCAGCCGTTCGACTTCCGCCGGTGCAATGTAGTCCATCAGCGTCTGGCCCATCACCTGCACGTCGCTCGATGACCACATCACGATGTCGGTCTGATTCTCGCCCTGGCCCATCGCCGTGGCGAAGTAGCCGGTCGCCGTCGGCACCGATTTCCATTTCACGTCGAACGCGCCGCCCGCGGTCTTGGTCACCGGTTCGAAGGCGACGGCGTCCATGAAGTCGTGGCGCTCGCCGACCGCGAAGCGGATCTCGGGCGAGTAGTTGCCGGCGATCACGTGGTCGCCCCTGAGCGATCCGTTCGCCGGCACCGGGCGCGGGTCGTCCTGGTTGGGCCAGGTGCCGTACGTGCGGTTGCGTCCGGGGGCGGGCCCGCGCGGACGAGAAACGGAGACACTGCGGAACGCCCGTGCCGCATCCTGGGGATTCATGTTCGCGAAATCGAAGATCACCGGCTGGCCGGCGCGCACCTGCTCGCCGCAGCCCCAGTAGATCAGCATGCGGCCCTTGGGGCGCTCGAATTCCGGCTCGTCGTCATCGCGCTCGCGAACCGGCGCGCGCTCGGTGCGCGGCGTCACGAGCGGCAGACTCTGCCCCATCGCAAGCGCGGGCGGAATGGCATGCGCGGCGCGCGCTTCCCCGCTCGCCGCCTGCGAGGAACCCAGATCGAGCTTCATCCGTTTGCCGCCCGCCATCCCGGGCGGCAGCATGCCGGCCATCCCCGGGGGCAGTCCCCCCATACCCATGGCCATGCCGCCGGCGGTCTCCACGCTCATCCAGTACACCGCAATCGGCGGTCTGATCTTCTGCTGCGCCTGCTGCGCGGCGGCTGCGAAGGGGAGCGCCGCGGCAATCGCGGCGGCGAGCATGCGGACGGTCATGGAGGGCTTCCTTGTTTTCGAGTGGGCGAATGATGCATTTTCGCACGCCGGCCTGGCTCACGCCGGGGGCGGGTCCTCCGCCGCGGCGTCAGTCTCTTGGTCTCATGCAACCCAAGCGCGGCCAGCATTGGAGGTGAATTTGGGGTTTCGTAGGTCTCCCGATTTCGGGAAGTTGCAACTTCGCAACTTCCCGAAATCGGGAGATGGATAAAGGCAAAAGCGAGCCAAGCTGGTTGCGCGCGACTTGAATCGGCGATCATCCCCTCTTCGACACTTTGAGCAGGCGCTCCAGATCCTTTTTCATCCGGCTCGGGTCGGCTTCCTTCGGAAACCGCAGCATCAGGTTGCCCAGGGGGTCGATCAGATAGATGTGATCGGCCGCGTCGCGCTCGGCCGGCAGGGCTGCGATCGTGGCGCTGCCGGCGCGCGCGACATGGGTGCCGTCGTATTCGCGCAGCAGCACGGTTTCCACGGGGCCGACGTCGCGGACCAGCCAGACTCGCTCGATGCGGCCCATCTCGCGTCCCTGCGTGAGCCTCACCTGACGCATATGGTAGAGCTTGCGCCGGCACGCCTGGGCGCAGCCGCTGGCATCGACCTGCAGCATCACCCATCGTCCCTTAAGCTCGGCGAGCGAGAAGCGCGATCCGTCCAGGCGCGCAAGCGGCGCGGCGGGCAACGGGCGCGGTTCGATCAGCGCGCCGTAGTTCATTCGCGACTGCGGCGGCCACAGGTAATAGACGAGGTAGGATGCGACGAACGGGAGCACGCACACCGCGAGAATCAACGCCGGGGTCCAGCGCCCGCGGCGCCGAGGCAATTCAGGCGTCGTCATCGGTGCGCCTCAGGTTGAGCGTGAAGTACAGGATCACGATGACGACCCCCATCGCGTACCACTGCAGCGCATAGGCCCGGTGGGTGTTGACCCCGAGGTCGGGCCGCTCCCAGACGCGCGCGAGCCCGTCGGGAGTGTCGCTGGTCTGCTGCAGCACGATCGGCTGAAACTTCAGTCCGGTACGCTCGGCGATGCGCGCCGGCACCAGGTGCTGCACCAGCGGCCCGGTGCCGCGGTCCTGCGCGAGTTCGTACACATGCTCCGGCGGGACGACCGCCAGTCCTTCCAGCACCAGTTCCCCGGTCGGCGTGCGTATCGGCGGAAACTCGGCGCGCGTCGGGCCGATCCCGACCCAGCCGCGGTTTACCAGCACATGCCTGTCGCCGCCCGAGATCTTGAGCGGGGTCACCACGTGGTAGCCGGGCAGGCCGCGCAGCACCCGGTTGTCGACGTACACCGTGTGTTGCGGTATGAATTCGCCGCGAACCGTGACGCGGCTATGCGCGTAGGCGCCGGCGGCCACCGGCGCCGAGGGCAATGACAGCAACGGCCCCTGCGCCAGCGCGTCCACACGGTGTTGGAGCGCGAGCTTCTGCTGTGCCCGCCCGGTCTGCCAGTTGCCGAGCAGGATCATGCACACGGCCGCGGCCAGCGCGAGCAGCGCAAAACCCGGCCGGAACGTGAACCGCCAGGCGCGGTAGCGGAATTCATTCATGCCGATCACCCCGATCGCCGCTGTTGGGCTAGACTGGCCCGAGCGATCGCCCCATGAAAATCGTCGTCATCGTCTTCATCGTGCTCATCATCGCCAGCCTCGGCTCGGCGCTGTTCTTCATGCTCACCCACCAGGGCGACAGCAAGCGTGTGGTGAAGGCGCTGGCGCTCAGGGTGGGGCTCTCGGTCACGCTGTTCCTGCTGCTGATGGCCGGATATTACTTCGGTCTCATCCCGGGCAGGATTTCCTGACGGGAAACGCAGGCGGCGCCCATCGCGTCAAACCACGATTGAGGGGGACGCGTCGCAAAAAAACGGGCGGCCTGAGCCGCCCGTTTCGCCGGCGCCGTGCCGGGAAGATCAGGCCGCTTTGCGCCCGAAAATGCCGAACAGCGCCGAGACCGGACCTGATTTTGCACGCTCGGTGGCGGGTTTGTCCTGGCGTGGCCGCTCTTCGCGCTCGACCTTCTTGTAGTGCTGGGCCTGCGCGATGCGTTCGACTTCGTCCGGACGCCTGGCGTCGACGCGTTGCTCCGGACGGCGTTGGCCGCTTGCCGGCCTGCCACCAGTGGGCCTGCCGGCGACCGGCTTGCCCCAGCGCGATTCTGGACTGGATTTGCCCGGACCCGGACGTCCCTGGCGCGAGGGCGAATTGGTCGAGGGCCTGCGCCCCTGACCCTGGCGCTGCTGCGGCCGGCGCTGCTCGGGCACATGCCGCGCCGTCTGATACGCCTTGCTCGGCTCGAAGCCGACCACCACGCGCTGCTCGATCTTCTTGTTGATCAGCCGCTCGATCGCGGCCAGGAGCGGCCTGTCTTCGCCCGATACCAGCGACACGGCCTCGCCGGTCACGCCCGCGCGGCCGGTGCGGCCGATGCGGTGCACGTAATCTTCCGAGACGTTCGGCAGGTCGTAGTTCACCACATGCGGCAGCGCATCGATGTCGATGCCGCGCGCGGCGATGTCGGTGGCCACCAGCACCTGCAGTTCGCAGTCCTTGAAGCGCTTGAGCGCGCGCATGCGCTGCGGCTGGCTCTTGTTGCCGTGGAAGGCGTCGGCGTCGATGCCATCCTGCCCGAGCTGCTCGGCGAGACGGTTGGCGCCGTGCTTGGTTTTGGTGAACACCAGCACCTGCTGCCAGCTGTTCGTTTTCACCAGATGCGAAAGCAGCTCGCGCTTGCGGTCCTTGTCCACCGGGTGGGCGACCTGGGCGATGAGCTCGATCGGCGCGTTGCGCCGCGCGACCTCGACCGTGGCAGGGTCGTGCAGAAACTGGTCGGAGAGTTTGCGGATCTCGTCCGGGAACGTGGCCGAGAACAGCAGGTTCTGGCGCTTCGGCGGCAGCAGGCCGAGGATGCGGCGGATGTCGTGGATGAAGCCCATGTCGAGCATGCGGTCGGCCTCGTCGAGCACCAGGATTTCGACCGAGCGCAGGTCGATGGTTCGCTGCTGCACGTGGTCGAGCAGGCGGCCCGGGGTGGCGACGACGATGTCCACGCCGCGGCGCAGCTCGTTGATCTGCGGGCCGATGCCGACGCCGCCGAAAATCACCGTGGAGCGCAGCCGCAGGTGCTTGCCGTAGGTGCGCACGCTGTCCTGCACCTGCGCCGCGAGCTCGCGGGTCGGCACCAGGATCAGTGCCCGCACGGGATGGCGGGCCGGCGACGTGCTTGCCGAATTCTTGTAACTGGCGTGATGCGTGAGCAGATGCAGCATGGGCAGCGTGAAGCCCGCGGTCTTGCCGGTGCCGGTCTGGGCGGCGCCGAGCAGATCGCGGCCCGACAGCACCACGGGTATGGCCTGCGCCTGGATGGGGGTGGGTTGGGTATAGCCTTGCTCGGCGACAGCGCGGAGCAGCTCGGCCGATAGGCCGAGATTGTCGAAAGACGAAGTGATAGATTTCTCCTGAAATCGGCCTGCGAAGGACGAGCCTTCCATAACCGGTTCAGGCAGATGAATTAGATTGAAAAATTCGGGGAGCTTGGGAAGAACCGCGAAAAGGCTGAAACGCTAACCGGATGACGCGAGACAGGAACCTTGGGATGCATTATACACGGATTCGAACGGCGCGTCCCGACATTCACTTCTTGTCCCACACCGCCATGTCTGACATCTGGATGTCGTAGCCGACGTTCTTCGGACCCGAGGCCGCCCGGAACACTTTCACCTCCTTATGGAATGTCTCGGCCAACTCGAAGCTGAGCTTTGCCAGAGCCTCCGGCGGGGGCTTGATCACGGCGGCGTTTTCGACCCTGAGGAACCCGCGGCCGACCAGCTCGACGTAGATCCGCGATGCAAGCTCCTCCACGGCGTTTTGCAGGGCTGGGGATTTTTCGTCGGCGGACATGATCACTGAATTCGAAAGGAACGACGGCACATATTACGCCGAATTGCCTGACGTGGATGGGTGCACAGATAGGGGTGTGTGAAGCATGCTGCCGCCGCGCAGGCGTGCTATAGGCCGAGCAGTTTTTTCAGGTCCGCGGTTTCGAGCGCGCCCGCGAACGAAGCCGACTCTCCGGTGGCCGGGTTCTTGTAGACCATGAACGGCACCGAGTCGGCGCCGATTTCCTGCATCAGGCCGGTGTTTGCGGTTACCTTCGCGAGCAGTTCCGATGAAATTTCGGCAGGCGGGACCAGGCCGCCCCGCTTTGCGTCCAGGCTGCGCTCATGTGCGTCCATTTCGGCGACCGGGTCCTTGGCCAAGAGCAGCACCGCGCCCTGGCGCCCGCTCAGGTCGCCGGCAAAGCGGACCGGCGCCCAGACCATGCGGATCTGGCCCAGCAACGGCTTTGCGGTCTGCCAGAGCCTGCTGCAATGCGGGCATTGCGGATCGAACATCACGTAGACGACGCGGGTTGCCATCATGTTGCCGATGGTGAACCCGGTGGCCTTGGCCGCCACCGTGTCGTAGATGGCGCTGGCCGCAACGCGGGCCGGCTGCGAGGCTGCCTGTGACGGCGTCGCGTCGGAGGGCGTCTTGCCGCAGCCTGCCAGCGCCAGCAGCACCGATAATGCGATCGCCACGGTAGGCGCCAGAGCGGGAATGTTCATCGTCGGTCTCTCCAATGCGTTCGGTTTAGAACTTCCGGGATTGTAGCGGCTACGGCGGTTGTTGCGTACCTGGGGCCGATAATCCGGAGTGAAAAGCACGTGATTCCGGAATCGCGTGCCGAAAGTCACGGATGATTTCCCGAGGCTTGGAAGGGCCAGCACCACACTCGTAACAGGGGTATTCGCGTGCCGCCGGCCGGTTTCGCAGCAGCTGACGCATCGATGGTGTTGGGCCTATACTTCGCCGCTTGGTCTCCGTTCCCGCGGCGGCTGTCCTGTGGAGTTCGTTCATGGCGCGCATGGTCAATTGCATCAAGCTCGGGCGCGAAGCCGAAGCGCTCGATTTGCAGCCCTATCCCGGCGAGCTCGGCAAACGCATTTTCGAGAACGTATCGAGGCAGGCATGGCAGCAGTGGCTCGAGCACCAGAAGATGCTGGTGAACGAGAACCGGCTCAGCCTCGCCGACAAGAAGGCGCGCGATTACCTCGTGCAGCAGATGGACAATTATTTTTTCGGCAGCGGCGCCGATGCCGCCGCCGGCTACACGCCGCCGATGCAGAAATAGGCCTTTGCGCCGCACCTACACTTTCGTCGAGTCGCCGCTATGGATGCCAATTCGCCGCAGCCCTCCGAAATCAAGCTGCACCAGAAATCACGGGTGCTGGAGATCTCATTCGCCGACGGCAAGACGTTCCAGCTCCCGTGCGAGTTCCTGCGGGTCTACTCGCCTTCGGCTGAAGTACGCGGCCACGGTCCGGGGCAGGAAGTGCTGCAGATCGGAAAGAAGAACGTGGACATCACGCATATCGAGCCGGTGGGCAGCTATGCGATCCAGCTTGTCTTCTCCGACGGCCACGACACCGGGCTCTACTCCTGGGACATTCTGTACGATCTCGGCGTGCACCAGGACGAGATGTGGCAGCAGTATCTCAGGCGCATGGAAGACGCCGGCGCGAGCCGCGAGCCGGGCCCGGTGCCCTTCGAGCAACGGCCGAAATCGAAATAATTGAACCGTCACCTGCACGCACCCTCGTTCCACTGCATTCGGAACACCGTCGGCGGCTTCGCCTTTCACGGTGGGTCCGTCCGTTCCGGTTCATGATGCTGTCCCAGGTCGCGCCGCCTCCCGCGCTCGGCGCGACGCGTCTGTTCAAGGTTGTCCTCATCAACCCCTATGAGTTGGGGCGGCAGCCGTTTGCATTGGCCGAACCTGCCGCGTGGCTGAAGCGCGACGGTTTTGCGGTGACTTGCCTCGATCTTTCGCTGCAGAAGCTCGATCCTGACAGTCTCGAAGACGCGGGCCTGGTAGCTGTTTATGTGGGCATGCACACTGCCACCCGCATCGCGGTGGCGGCGCTGCCCCGCATCAGACTTCTCGCGCCCAAAGCGCACATCTGCGTCTACGGGCTTTACGCACCCATGAACGAGGGGCTGCTTCGCAAACTGGGTGTGGGCACGGTGCTGGGCGGGGAGGTGGAGCCCGCGCTGGTCTCGCTTTGCCGACGGCTCCGGACGCATTCGACCACAGGCGCGGGAACCGCGACAACGCCAATCGCGCAGAGCGAACCTGTCATCAACCTCGGCAAGGTCCGGTTCGAGGTGCCCGATCGCGGCGTGCTGCCCAAGCTCGCCCGCTATGCCCATCTGGTGCTGCCGGACGGAACGACCCGCATGGCCGGGTTTGCCGAGGGCAGCCGGGGCTGCAAGCACCTGTGCCGGCACTGCCCCGTGGTCCCGGTGTACCAGGGGGTGTTCCGCATCGTTCCCGCAGACGTGGTGATGGAGGACATCCGGCAGCAAGTGAAACAAGGGGCAACCCATATTTCTTTCGGCGACCCGGATTTCTTCAATGGCCCGGGCCACGGGGTCAGACTGGCGCGGGCCCTGCGCGCAGCATTCCCGGAGGTCACCTTCGACGCCACCATCAAGGTCCAGCACAT
>Ga0154717_1020_pt4 | contig 16439 bp, 18 predicted proteins | sample Rifle2008BG16ft_FD_105725 | JGI IMG/M metagenome (GOLD analysis project Ga0154717, IMG submission 105725) | Betaproteobacteria bacterium RBG_16_64_18
GTGAACCGGCGCCCTACCGCAGCGGACGGATCAGCTTGACGTAGGGCACGGGTTTACCGTGCCAGACGATCGGCGCGGTGAACCGCCGCCCTACCGCAACGGACGGATCAGCTTGACGTAGGGCACGGGTTTACCGTGCCAGACGATCGACGCGGTGCCTGCCGCGCGCACAGCGGCGCACACGACACGTTTGCCTCGGGTATAGTCTGCGGCCTCCACGAAGATTCACGATCAAGGGAGAACGATGCGCATCGCCGTACTGGGCGGCGGGCACGGCTGTTACGCCGCCGCCGCCGATCTCACCGAGCAAGGCCATGAGGTGCGGCTGTGGCGACGCGATGCCGCTGCGATTGCGCAACTCGCCGGCGACGGGCGCCTTTTCCTGATGGACGTTGCCGGCCGGCGCGAAGTTCGCATCGCGCTCGCGACGCCGGACATCGGCGCCGCCGTGCGCGGCGCAGAACTCATCCTCGCGCCCGCGCCCGCATTCGCGCAGCAGGACATCGCGCGCGCGATCGCGCCCCACCTTCGCGACGGGCAGGTGGTGTATCTGCCGCCGGGGACCTTCGGCAGCTACGTGATGGCGAGCGCGGTTCGCGCTGCGGGCTGCGAGGCCGAGGTCACCTTCGCCGAGACCGGAACGCTGCCCTATCTTGCGCGCAAGCACGGCCCCGCCGAGGTCGCGATCACCATGCGCGCCAGGCGCCTGCCGACGGGCGCCTTTCCGGCCAAGCGCAGCGCGCATGCGTTCGAGGTCATCCGCAGGGTCTATCCGGCCATGGAGCCCATCGAGGACGCGCTCTCCGGGGCGCTGATGAACTCCGGCCCGATCATTCATCCGCCGCTGATCCTGATGAACGCAGGGCCGCTGGAGCATTTCGAGAAATGGGACATCCACAACGAAGGCACGCAGCCTTCGATCCGGCGCGTCACCGACGCGCTCGACGGCGAGCGCATCGCGCTGCGCGAGTCGCTCGGCTACAAGCCCTATCATTTTCCGCTGCGCGACCACTACGAGAGCGACCGCTGGATGTACGGCGATGCGCACGACCGCCTCACCGAATCGGGGGACTGGCGCGAGCACATCGACCTCAAGACCCACCGCTACATGCGCGAGGACGTCCAGTACGGACTCGCGCTGCTGGTCTCCGTGGCCGGCTGGGCCGGCGTCGCCGCCCCAGTCGCCACCGGCCTGCTTGCCTTGGGCGCGGCAGTCGTGGGAGAGGACTTGCGCCACGGCCTGCGAACGCTCGAATCGCTCGGCCTGTCGAAGCTCTCCCGCGCGCAGATGACCCGCCTGCTGCAGGAAGGTCTGGGTTGAGCACGCTGCCGGTCATCGCGTCATTGGGCGCCGGCCGAATGGGCCGCGGCATCGCCCACGCGTTCGCCTACGCCGGCCACGAGGTGCGGCTCATCGACGCCAAGGCGCGCGGCGCGGCCGACGCCGAGCGGCTCGGGCGCGAAGCGCTGGCAGAAATCGACGCAAACCTGAAATCCGTGGCCGAACTGGGCGCATTCGACGACCGCGATCGCGGCGCCATCCTCGCGCGCGTGCGTTTCGTGCCGCGCGAGGCGGCCGCGGCGGCGCTCGCAGGGGCCGGTTTCGTCTTCGAAGGCGTGCCCGAAGTCATGCAGGCCAAGCGCGAGGCGCTCGCCTTCGCCTGCGCTCACCTGCGCCCCGACGCCATCGTCGCCTCCACGACTTCGACATTTCTGGTCAACGAGCTTGCCGCGGGCGTGCCGCAACCGGATCGATTCCTCAACGCGCACTGGCTCAATCCGGCCTACATCATCCCGCTGGTCGAACTCTCGCCGCACGCGCTCACCTCGCCCGAGGCGAGCGCGCGGCTGAAATCGCTGCTCGAGGCGATCGGCAAGGTACCGGTGGTGTGCAAGGCGTCGCCGGGCTACATCGTGCCGCGGCTGCAGGCGCTGGTGATGAACGAGGCGGCGCGCATGGTCGAGCAGGGGGTCGCCAGCCCGGAAGACATCGACCGCGCGTGCCGCTACGGCTTCGGCTTTCGCTACGCGAACATGGGCCTGGTGGAGTTCATCGACTACGGCGGCAACGACATCCTGTATTACGCCAGCCGCTATCTGGCCGAGGCGCTCGCCGACCCGCGCTTCGCGCCTCCGGACATCGTCGTGCGCCACATGAACGAAGGCGCCAACGGGCTGCGCGACGGCAAGGGCTTCTACGACTGGGCTTCGGTGGATGCGGCAGCCTACCGGCAGCAAGTGCTCTCGCGACTGGTGGGCATGCTGCGCTACTCGGGGCAGCTGCGCTCACCGGGCAGCGCGCTCGCAAAAAAATAAGCCGGTTCAGCCGAATCGCGCCAAATGCGGCGTGCGTCATGCGCGCGATCCGAGACATTGCGCAGCGTCGGCTTTCGGCGATCTGCGCCGAAGGTTGGGCTTGGCGCCCCTTTTCAAAGCGCGGCGATCGCCCGGCGCAGCTCGAACTTCTGCACTTTGCCCATCACGTTCTTGGGCAGCGCGTCCATGAACACGACGCGGCGCGGGTGTTTGTAGCGCGCCAGGCGCCCCTCGAAGAGGGCCATCACGCCGGCCGCGTCGAGCGCGCTGCCCGGGCGGCGCACCACGGCGGCCACCGCGATTTCGCCCCATTTCGCGTCCTCCAGGCCGATCACCGCCGCCTCGGCGACCTGGTCACAGTCGGCGAGCACGTTCTCCAGCTCGGCCGGATAGATATTCTCGCCGCCGGAAATGATCATGTCCTTGGAGCGCCCGACCACGAAGTAGTAGCCTTCCTCGTCCTGGAAGGCGAGGTCGCCGCTGCGGAACCAGCCGTCGCGGAACGACGGGTTGTCCGGGTCCTTCCAGTAGCCCTGCATCACGTTGGGCGCTCGCACGAGGATCTCGCCGACCTTGCCCTGCGCCACGTCGCGATCGTTCTCGTCGACCAGGCGCACCTCGGCGTGGACGGCGGCTTTTCCGGCCGAGCCGGCCTTGCGGCGCGCATCCTCCGCGCGCAGGTAGATCGACACCGGGCCGGTCTCGGTCGAACCGTAGATCTGGGTCACCGTGAGGCCGTGCTCGTGGAACGCCGCGATCAGCGAATCGGGAATGGTCGAGGAGCCGGCCGCCGCCATGCGCAGCGACGCGAGATCGGTCTGCTTCCACGCCGGATGGTCGACGAGCGCGCGCATGACCGCCGGAACGAGCAGCGTGAGCGTCGGCCGCCGCGAGGCCACGTCGGCCAGCCACGCGCCCGGATCGAAGCGCGGATGCAGGGTGAGCGTCGCCCCGGCGTGCAGCGCGGGCAGCGTCTGGATGCACAGGCCGCCGACGTGGAACATCGGCAGCACGGTGAGCACGTGATCGGCGCTGGTGAGATCGTGATAGTGCGTGGAGTTGACCGCGTTCCAGAGCAGGCCCGACTGCGTATGCACCGCGCCCTTGGGCTTGCCCGTGGTGCCCGAGGTGTACACCATCAGCACCGGGTCGGCGTCCGTGCCGCTCGAATCGGCGCGCGGCCGCGCCGGCTGCAGCGCGTTCCAGTCGCGCCAGCCCTCCCGTGCGCCATCGAGGGACAGCAGCATAAGCCCGGGCAGCGCGGCGCGCAGCGTGTCGCCGTGGGCGCAGAAATCCGGCTCAGCGAGCAGGCACTTCGCCCCGGAGTGCGCGAGGATCGCCTGGTGCTCGGGCGCTGCGAGCCGGAAATTGAGCGGCACCAGCATCGCCCCGATGCGCGCCAGCGCGAACAGCAGCACCAGGATGTCGGGACTGTTGTAGCCCAGATAGGCGACGCGATCGCCGCGCCCGACGCCCAACCCGCCAAGGCGGATGCCCGCCTGGTCGATCCGGCGCCACAGCTGGGCATAGCTCAGATCGCTGCCGCGGAAATGGACCGCGGTCTTGTGCGGCTGGAACGCGGCCCAGCGCTCGACGATGCGGGAGAGATTCATCGCACGCGGAGGATAAGCCGGAATCCCCTGGGTCAACAAGCGACGCGAATCACGGCACCGGCCCGCTCACGTAGCGGCCGTGAACAAACACCAGCGGCCGCTTGCTCGAGGCCCGGTGACGCTCGACCTCGCCGATGAACAGCATGTGATCGCCGCCGCGCTGCCTGGAGTAGATGCGGCATTCGATATACGCCGCACAGCCCGCGATCAGCGGCGCGCCGCCGATGCCGGGCTTCAGTTCCAGACCCGTGAACTTGCGCGTCGCCCTCGACGAAAACAAGCGCGAGATCTCGACCTGTTCGTCGGCGAGAATGTTGACGGCGAAGTGCTTGGCCTGCTCGAAAGCCGCCAGCGACCGCGATGCCGAGGTGAGCGACCACAGCACCAGCGGCGGATCGAGCGACAGCGAGTTGAAGGAATTGACCGTGAGGCCGACGTACTCGCCGTTCGGCGCGACCGCGGTCACGACCGTCACGCCGGTGGGAAAGCACGCGAGCGTCCTGCGAAGCTCGCGCCGATCAATTGCTGGTGCGGACACGTACTGCCCTCCTGGTTGGGCGACGACGATTTCCGGCGAATCTTGTTCAACGTTTGCGCCTGCGGGCGAAGCCCAGTTAGCGCCGGGCGATGTTAGCATTGGGCCGATCTCATGCGCATCGAAAATATCCGTCAACGGCTGCGCGCTCGCATCGGCCTGAGCCGGCGGCACCATCCGCGCCGCCACCGCAGGGCATCCGCATGTCTGGAATCGAATGCAGCGCGGGCGTGAATCCGCCGCACTCATCCGGACCCCGCCGATGACGGCCTGACACTGACTTGCCGGCGCTGCCGCGGCGGCGCAGAATGGGGTGCGGCCTGGCAGGGCGGTTTCGCGAAGATCGGCTGCTGGCGCGGGTTTCCGGCCTGCCTCCGTGTTGATAACCGTTGCGCGCAGGGGTCCGGAAAGGGCACCCGGCGATGCGCGCGGCGACGGTCCTCGCTGCGATGCTTTGCGCCGGCTGCGGGCCGAAGAGCCGGCGCCAGCACTGGTATGATTCGCGGCAATTCTCACCTGCTGACGGGAGGTTCTGACATCGAAGCACTGGAAATGGCTGAGCGCGATGCGGGACCCGGCGCGCGAGACTCTCACCGTTCGGCGATGGAGGAAGATCTCTCCATCCACGCGAATCTCACGAAGATCGTCGAACATCATGCCGAAGAGTGCAAGAAGCTGGAGCGTCGTTTCGAAGACAGCGAGAACAGAGCGCACGCCCTGGTTGTCCATGCCCAGCGCTTGATCGCCGAACATCAGGCCACGGTGGAACAGTTCAACAAGACAACGCGAAGGATCGCGTTGTCCGCCTTTGTGATGGTGATGGTTCTGCTCATCCTGATGGAACTGTCCTGGTGGGCGGCATGACGCGCAGGTCGCGTCGTCGCGGATAAGAGGACAGCATGAGTTTCGCCGAGGAATACATCGCCCAGCTCGAACGCTTCGCCGCGCGCTCGGCGCTCCCCCGCGTGCGCGCGCTGCACCTGCCTCCCGAGGTCGTTCCCGGGGCGGACAACAAGGGGGAGTTCTGCGCCCTCGAACTTGAGGACGGATCGCTGGGCCTGACCTTCGTGCTGATCGGCGACACGCTGGAGCAGTTGCGCGCCGGAAGGGATGCATTCGAACTGGCCGGCGCGGACGCCTTTGCGCTGGCGCGCCGCTACGCGCAGGGCGAAGGCATCGCCCGTACCCTGGGCTTTGCGGCGGCCAACGTGCTGACACGCTGCTTTTTCGATCGCGCCGCGTATCTTCCCGAACCGAGCGCCGATTCCATCGGCCGACTCGATCCGCAGCCGGGCGAGCGCATCGGCATGATCGGATTGTTCACGCCCCTGGTGGAGCGCATCGTAAAGGCGGGGGCCGAGCTCATCGTGGTGGAACTGAAGACAGGGCTGGCAGGGGACCGGGGGCGCTACCGCGTCACGCTCGACGCGAGCGAGCTGGCGTCCTGCAGCAAGGTGATATCGACCAGCACCCTGCTGCTCAACGACACGCTCGACGCGATGCTGGCACACTGCCGCCAGGCCCGCTGGTTCGCGATGATCGGCCCCGGCGCGGGGTGCCTGCCCGATGCCCTGTTCGCGCGCGGCGTCACGCTGGTCGGGGGAAGCTGGGTGCTCGACCGCGAAGGATTTCTCGATGCGCTGTGCCGCGGCGAATCGCACAGCCGCCACACCCGCAAGTTCGCCATCGACGCCGCGGGCTACCCGGGATTCGAGCGGCTGCTGGCGCGCCTGTAGCGCCCCGGATGTCCGGCCGGCTTCGTGCCACCGGGCGACGAGCCTGCCGCACTGCGCCGCATGCGTCCTGCCGGCCAGCGCGATATCATGCGCGTCCCGGTCTTGCGTCGTGCACGGACACAGCACCGGATCTGACCTTCCACGCCGGGCAACAGCGGTACTAGACACGAGCGGAGCATGCACATATGAATGGCAAGATTGCGTTTGAAGAACACTGGAGCCTGCTTGAAACCCTCGAGGACTCGCGCGGATTCGTCGGCGGATCATCGCATTGGGAAACCTTTCAGCGCCAGATTCTCGACCTGGGCGATGAGCGACTGCGCGAGATGGACAGGAATGGCATCGAATATCAGATCGTTTCGCTGAACGCGCCTGCGGTTCAGGCGGTCCTCGATACCCGCAAGGCCGTCGATCTGGCCAGGCGGGCCAATGACAAGCTGGCCGAACTGGTGGGCAAGCGCCCGGACCGCTTTGCGGGCTTCGCTGCGCTGCCGATGCAGGATCCCGAGGCCGCCGCCGCCGAACTCACCCGTTGCGTCAGCGATTTCGGCTTCAAGGGCGCACTGGTCAACGGTTTTTCCCAGAAGGACAAACCCGATCCCGGCATCTATTACGACATCCCCGCGTACCGCGGCTTCTGGGGACGGGTATCCGAGCTCGATGTGCCCTTCTACCTGCACCCGCGCGCGAACCGGGAGGCGTCCTATGACGGCCATCCCTGGCTGACGACCTCCCCCTGGGGTTTCGCCGCCGACACCGCCCTGCATTCATTGCGCCTGTGCGGCTCGGGCCTGTTCGACGATTATCCGAACCTGAAGATCATCATCGGACACATGGGCGAAGGCATCCCCTACAGTTTGTGGCGCATCGACGCGCGCATGCGTTTCTCGCCGCGCGGCTACACCGGCAAGCGACCTCTGGGCGAGTATTTCCTCGACAATTTCTACATCACCACCAGCGGCAATTTCTACCAGCCTACATTCCAGTGCGCGCTGTCGGCGGTCGGAATCGACCGCCTGCTGTTCTCGGTCGACTACCCGTTCGAGGACACCAAAGACGCCGCCTCGTGGTTCGACGGGCTGCAGATGGCGGAATCGGACAAGCTGAAAATCGCGCGCACCAACGCGATCAAGCTGTTCAAGCTCGATCTCAAGTAGGCTGCACGGGCATCGCCGGCGGGCAGGGATGCGAGAATCAAACCGGCCGGGAAGTCTGAACGGCTTGCCGGCGCGCCGCAATCCGGTGTTTGAACCCGCCCCGGACCTTCGCCACTACCTACTCCGTGTGCAGCGTCACCCCGCGCATGGTCTTCAAGACAAGCAAGCGGCCAAAGTATTGACGCCCGTGGACGAAGGCCCTGTGACCCAGATCACGCTTTGTCCTATACCTCCCCTGCGCAACCGCAGGCCGCCGCAAAGCACGCTGAGGCGAACCATCCCCGGGCCGTTGCATGCGCGGCCTATCCCAGGGATAAGACCATGTGGATGCTGATGGCGGCATTCTTCTTCGCGAGCGCGTATGTCGCGGTGCGGCAGAGCATCAAGAACCTGTCGGTGGCGGAAGTCGCCTTTTTCCGCGCGCTGATGGCCGCGCCCGCGAGCGTGGTCATGCCCTTCAATTTCCTCCAGCTTCCCATCGCCGCCGTGTTCGGCCTGGTCCTGTTCGGTGAGATGTCCGACCTCTGGACCTGGGCCGGTGCCGTGGTCATCTTCAGCAGCAGCTATTACATCGCACGGCGCGAAAACAGGGACGCGCGGCGGATAGCCGCCGAGATACAGTCGGGCTTGGGCTCGTCGTAGTCGCCGCGCCCCGGAGCGACAGGTGTGCTTATCCGAGAAGGAATGCCGCCCCGCATCGCCGCTACGACAGCGGCTACACGCCGTAGTTCTTGCTGAGGATCATCCCGCCAAGGTTCACGACCACGAAGACCCCGAGCACGATGATGATCCATCCCGCAGCGCGGGGGGAAGCCTGAACCCAGCGATCGAGGGTCAAGTGCATCGCATCCATGTCCTTGTCGAATTGGCGCGCTGAATACCAGTGGTCGGCTCGCGCTGCGAGCCTTGCGAAAACATCGGGAAGGAAAATCAGCATCAGGCCGGCAACCATGGCGAGCGCGTTGCCAACGACCAGGAACCACTTCGCACCTTGTGCCGCCATTTCCAGGAGCACGGGCGGCAGGGAACCCCTGAACAGCGCGGTGACGGCGGCCACCTCGTAGGTTCTCAGCAGCGCAACCATCGAGATCGAAGCGCCGAAGGAAAACGTGATCCCGAGCAAAAGCGGCCCCCATGTCGACCCGATTTCCAGATTCCGCGGTATTTCCACCGGCCTCAATGCTTTGCGCATGGACACCCAGCGGTTCATCAGGCCGAAGAACCGGAACATCGATTCCGCCCGCAGGATCATGCCCGCGCCGATCAGGATCGCAACAAGGTTCCCGGCGAACAGGAAGATCAACAGCGCAGGAAACAGCAATTGCAGGAGCGTACTCTGGAAAAGGGTCATGCTTTCCCCTCGGGGTGAGTGTCTGCGTTCTGCGCCTGCGCCCGGTTCGGGCGCGGGCCGTATCGCTTCCCATGCGCGCGAAGCGCAGGAATATTACCGCCTTTCGCCCCCAGCCACGCAAGCTGGATTGCACGATCGGGCCAAACGCCCCAGGAGGTCGCCGGTGCGCCCGCCGGATGGGAACGACCGGTGCCGGTCGGTCGAACGCGCTGGCCGGGCGGTGGTTTCGTGCCGATTTGTCCCAGGAGGGACAAGGCGGGATACGGAGAATGAAGGTGACGGAAGGAGGGGCGGAAACAGCGCAGGCCGTGAACCCCATGCTGCCGCGCGAGCACGGTGCGCGCTTGGAACTGGCGCATGAGGTGCATGCGCGTCGTCGACCCGGTACCCTAACCCCAGAGTTCCCTGGTGGCGATCCTCGCGCCTTCGGCCAGGGACTCGAGCTTGGCCCACATGATGGTCGGGTGAACGCGGCGGTAAAACGGTCCCTGCGCGAAGCCGCAGTCGGTGCTCGCCATGACGTTCTCCCGGCCGACCAGCTTGGCCAGGCGCACGATGCGCTGGGCGACCAGTTCGGGATGCTCGACGACATTGGTCGCGTGGCTGATCACGCCGGGAGCGAGCACCTTGCCCGCAGGCAGCTTCACGCTCTCCCAGACGCGCCATTCGTGTTCATGGCGCGGGTTGGCGCCTTCGATCAGGTAAGCGCCTGCATTCACCTTCAGCACCAGATGCGCGATGTCCTTCAGCGGCACGTCGGTGGTATGCGGGCCGGGCCAGCTGCCCCAGCAGACGTGATAGCGCACTTTTTCCTCGGGGATGCCTTCGAGCGCGTGATTGATCACCTCGACCTGTTTCGCCAGCCAGTCGAGGTAGTCCTTGTGCGATGCGGGCGGCACCATCCGGTCGTAGGTGACCGCGGCGCGCGCATCGTCCAGCTGCACCAGGAATCCGGCATCGACGATCATCCGGTATTCGGTGCGCATGGCTACCGCGATCGCCTCCAGGCAGGCGTCCTCGGTCGGGTAGTACTCGTTGATCCGGTCCGGTATCACGCTGGAGGGCGCGGCCACGGGCAGAAACGCCTCCTCCCTCGGAGATTCCTTCAGTGCCGCGCGAAAATTGTCGATGTCCCGCTGCAATTGCGGCTGGCCGGTATAGCTGATCGGTCCGACGCAGACCGAGTCCGCCGTGGTCGCGACGCCGTCGTGCTTGTCCATCTCGTCATAGAAAGCCGCGAAGCGGGCGCGGTCGGCGCCGCGGGCGAAGGTGTTGGCTCCCGGCTGGAAAGGCCGGCGCTCGAATCCCGAGAGGCGCTCCAGCGCATATTGCGACCAGCTGATCGCCTTGCCGCACTCGCCGTCGCTGACCACGTCCACGCCGGCCATTGCCTGTTGGCGGACGATCTCGGCAACCGATTCCCTGAGTACGCGCGCATAGGTGGCATCGTCCACCGGCTTGCCAGCCTGTTTCGCGCGCATGCAGTCCAGCAGCGGTTCGGGCCTGATCAGACTGCCGACGTGGGTGGTGAGGATGCGGCTGGTGCTGTGCTTCACTGAGGTTCTCCGTTCGATGGGGCATTGCGCGCCCTAACCCGCCGCGAACGGCGCTAAAACGCATCTTATGTTAATTTCGCTCACCATCGCAGGAGCACCCGAGCCATGATGCCGCCTATTCATTTTCCGCAGTGGCTGGAGGACAACGGCCACCTGCTCAAGCCGCCGGTCGGCAACCAGCAGATCTGGGAAGACACCGACTTCATCGTCACCATCGTCGGCGGGCCGAACCAGCGCACCGATTTCCACGACGATCCCTACGAGGAGTTCTTCTGGCAGTTCAAGGGGAATGCGTGGCTGGCCACCATGGAGAACGGCAAGCCCGGACGCATCGAGCTGCGCGAACAGACGATGTTCCTGCTGCCGCCGCACGTGCGGCATTCTCCGCAGCGCCCCGAGGAAGGCAGCCTGTGCCTGGTGATCGAGCGGCGGCGGCCCGAGGGCGCCCTCGACGGCTTCGAGTGGTTCTGCCCGTCGTGCTCGGCGCTGGTGCATCGTATCGAAGTGCAGCTCAAGTCCATCGTGCGCGACCTGCCGCCGCTGTTCGAGCGCTTCTACGCGAGCCCCGAACTGCGTACGTGCAAGAAATGCGGCACCGTGCACCGGGGCAGAAAAGCATGAGCGGCCGCATCAATGCGCGCCTCGCTGCGCTCGGCATCGAGCTGCCTTCCCCGCCGCCGCCGCGCGCCGCCCGCATCCTGATGGCCAAGGCCGCCGGCGGGTTCCTGTTCGTGTCCGGCCAGCTGCCGTCCTGGAACGGCGAGCTGCGTTACGTCGGCAAGCTGGGGGAGGAGTTCGATCTGAAGGCCGGGCAGGACGCGGCGCGCCTCTCGGCGCTCAATGTGCTCGCCCACGCGCGCGCCGCGCTGGGCGGCGATCTCGACCGCATCGCCGAAGTCGTGATGCTGCGCGGCTACGTCAATGTCGCGCCGGAGTTCACCGAGGTCTCGCAGGTGGTCAACGGCGCCTCCGATCTGATGGCCGAAATCTTCGGCGAAGCCGGCGCCCACGCGCGCACCGCCATCGGCGTCGCGATGATGCCCTACAACGCCGCCATCGAAGTGGAAGCGCAGTTCCTGATCGCCTGAGGGAGAAAGCCGTGCTCTACATCATCTACCAGGAAGACCGTCCCGACGGCGCAGCGATCCGCGCGGCGCAGCGCGAAGCCCACTTCGCCTATCTCGAAAAACACAAGGACATCCTCGTCCTCGGCGGCGCAACGCTCGCCGAGGACGGCGCCACCCGAACCGGAAGCGTCCTGATCATCAACGTGCCTGATCGCGCCGCAGCGGATGCGTTCTCGGAGAACGAACCCTTCCGCAGCGCGGGCCTGTTCAGCACGGTGAAGGTCTCGCGCATGCGCCGCGGGCAGTGGAATCCCGGTGCTGCGCCGAACTCCGCCGAAGGAAACTGATCTGCAGGTCCGTACTGCAGGTCAGCGCGCCGTCGCCGAGCACTGGCCCGTCAATGCCCGGTTCCGCCCCCGGTCGTGGAGCCACTTATGGCACGAACCTCGCTGGCGAAGCGATAGGAAAAGCAATCCGGCTGGAGCCGTTGACGATCAGGATGCGCGAGCGAGAGGCGGGGTCCTTCTGGCGTTTTTCGGCGGCTTCGATGCTGGCGCGGGTCTGCAGCCATTCGACGGGAAGCTTTTGCTTCGGGTCGGCGTAGCCCGGGCCGGCCGGCTGCTGGCGCGGAGATTTGCGGTAGACGATGTAGCCATCCCAGGCCTTTTCGAACACCTTATCGAGTTCCGTACGGACCGCGTCGAAAGCGGGGTCGTAGAAGCGGGCGTAGAAGCGCTCGCGGAATTGTTCTTTGGTGAGCGGGACGTAAGGATCCTGGCGCCGGACGGTGGGTTGCGGCATGAGTGGCCTCTCCTGGTGAAGGTGGGCCGGGTTAGTCTACGTCCGGACGGGGAGGCGGTGAGGGCGTGGGCGATGAGTTGGGGCCGGGTTCGGGCGTGAACCGAGACGGTCTGCGGCAATCCTGAGCGGCTGGTGGCGCTAGCCGTCTACGCTCTTTGTTCGAGCCCTGGTCGGGGAGCCAAGCCGAACTCGAACTCCGTAGCTGTCCGACCGCTTTGACCATTCGCATATCTCTGGTCTTGGCCCATCGCGACGCTGTCTCCACGATGCCAAATTGCCCGGAGAGCAAATAGGGACGGGCATCTTCGGCACATTTGCCATCGACGATCGCCCGCGGCGGCCTTCGAAACGATGGTCGGCAAAGGATTGCCGATCTGCGGGCAAAATCCAAGGGTTCAGAGCGAGGTATCCCGGGGTCCGTGGAAACGCTTGAAGGTAGACACGACCGGCTCAGGTGTCAGATGGGCACGGCGCTCGCGAAGGGCACCCCGGGGCGTAAGCCCGCACCGAGGTGCCCTTCGTTGACCTGCCAGCGGTCAATCGCAGGGCCGCTCAACCTCGACGGTGCCGATCGACGTCACGGCCAGGTCTTTGATATTTCTGTTTTCGATGTTGTTGCCAACCGCCGTCGACCCGGCGGACGTCGCAGCCAGACGAGCCTTGCAGTGGGCGCGGACGCTCAGCGTCCCCACGATGCTCAGCATCGTGCGCATGCAGTACCAGCCATTGGGGTTCAGCAATTCGATGGTGGATCCGCCCATGACATTGAAGCTCGGCTCGATCAATACCAGGGAAGGAGCACTCGTGGGCTCCCTGTCGCCGGCTTTTCTTCCGATTCCAAACGCCGTCAGCGATCCCTCCAGGGACTTGAACTGCGGGGCCTCCCCGAAGGGATGATCGCCCCAGGCTTTCAGGCAGGCGGCGATCGAGCTGTCGACTTCCTTGGCCGACACGGCCGTCGGGAAGGACAGCGCCAGGCAGGTCACCAGCAGAGCGACAATATGGGTGGTCATTTTCGGTGATTTCATTTCGAGGTATCTCCCAGCATGTTTGTAGGCTCTTTCGTATGCGGGGCGGCTGGAGGAAACCGCCGCGTCCGCAATTTCCGACGTGCTGCAATTCATTGCTCCCGGCGAACTCGCTTGGTTCTGGCTGCCGGATCAGGGCTATACACCGGGTAGGCTAGCCTTGCGGTTTGGAGCGCATGTTGAGTTTGGTCAATGGACGGTCATTTGAGCCGACGGGCCAAATGGTCCGGGCGACCGGGATCGCCTGGTGCGCAATCTGGGCGGGGTTCACGCACGCGATTGCGGCGCGCCGCCAAGCCGTTCAGAGTTCACGGCCGGATTGATTGTCTTATTCTTCGCATCAGCTCGATACAATCTCTCCATCCTGTATCACATCGACTCTGCCAATTGAAACGGCGTGGATGGAGAAGTCCAAATGCCGTTGCACTACAGATCTTTCATTCCGCCAATTGGAACGCCCTTGAAAATCTCGACCCTCCTGCTCGGCATGACCCTCGCGCTCGGCGCAGCTTGCGGATTCGCGGCCGAAGAGGAAGCGAAAATCACCGAGGAGACGCCTTATGTGCAGTCCCCCACGGTCGTGGTCGATACCATGCTCGAGATGGCGGGCGTACGGGGGAGCGACTTCGTCATCGACCTGGGATCGGGCGACGGCCGCATCATCATCGAGGCGGCAAAACGCTTCGGCGCGCGCGGGCTGGGCATCGACTACGACGAGAGGCTGGTGAAGCTCGCCACCGAGAATGCCGTAAAGGCGCAGGTCAGCAGCAACGTGCGCTTCGTGCAGCAGGATATCTTCAAGTCGGACTTCAGCGCCGCCTCGGTGATCACGATGTATCTGCTTCCGGAATACAACATGGTCCTGCGCCCGCGGTTTCTTGCAATGAAACCGGGTACACGCATCGTCTCCCACGATTACGGAATGGGGGACTGGAAGCCCGATGCGGAAAAGACCGTGCCTGTGCCCGACAAGCCGGTCTGCGTCAGGAAGGAAAGCGCGATCTTATTCTGGGTTGTGCCGGCGCGGGTCGAGGGGCGCTGGCGGTCCAGATTGCCGCAGGGCGGCCGCAGCGTGGAGTTCGAGCTGCGGCAGAAATTCCAGGAGCTGTCGGGCACCGCGAAGATCGCCGGCCGCAGTATTGCGCTGGAGCGCGCCACGCTGAGCGGCCCCTTCCTGTCGTTCCGGGTGCAGGACGGCAAACGCACGCTGCGTTTCAGCGGCTACGCCTCGGCGGGCCGGATCAACGGCCAGCTTGGCGTCGGCGATCGCGCCTATCGCTGGCGCGCGCTTCGCTCCGATTGAAAGGCTGCTGCCGTTTTCATCCCTCGCTCACGGGGTGATGAGCGGGACCAGGTGGTCGCCGTCCCGCTTCACTGCTCGGGCGCGCTCCAGTTCGCGCACCAGCCACTCGGCGAAATTCTGCGGCGTCAGGGCGAGGAAACGGCGGTTGATGTCGCGCAGGATGCCGGTGCGCTCGACGTAATCGGGCAGGGAGGCGATGGGCAGGTGCCGCTTTTCGAGCAGCGCGAACGTGAGCATCACCCGGGCGGCATGGCGCGCCAGGCGGGCCGGATCCTCCTCAAAGGCGTGCAGCCGTGAATACGCCCGCTCCAGTGCCGCGTCGACGGCTTCGAACGGCTCGCCATGCCCCGGTATCACCATGCGCACGTCGAGCGCGGCGATCGAATCGAGGGTGCGGCGCGTCTCGGCAAACGTGCCTTCGCGGCCGAACAGCTGCGGGAAGAGCACGCCGAAGCCGTCTTCCCAGAGCGCATCCCCGGAAATGAGGATACGCTCCCGCGGGGCGTGGAACATGAGCGCATGGGTGTCGTGGCCGGGGGCGGCGATCGCCACCCAGTCGATCCCGCCCATGCTCAGCCGGTCCCCGGCGGCAATCGTCGCATCGACCCGAAAGCGTTCGGCGCGCTGGTCCGCGTAGGCAAGCAGCAGCGCATCCTCGTCCCAGCGTTCGATGAGCGGCGCCTCGCCGATCGGAACGCTGGTGTGGCACTGGTAGCGCCGCTGCAGCGCCGCGTTGCCGCCCATGTGATCCGAATGGCAATGCGTATTGACCAGCCGATCGAGCGGGCGCCCGCCCGGGTTTCGATCCAATAGCGCGTGCTCGACCAGCGCAATCGTCTGCGGGGCGTGCGCCCCGTAACCGGAGTCCACCAGCACGGTGTCTTCGGGGGCGATCATGATTATGTTGTTGCTGGACAGCCAGCCGCGTTCCAGCACGCGGATCGCAGGGGGTAGCTTCAACGCCGTCCCTTGCGCGCCGGCAGCCGCGCGAGCACCGCTCGCTTCTGGTTGCCGGAGTACTGCGACCACCCGGCGATTTCGCCTATGGTGCGCAGGCAGCCCTCGCAGTATCCGGTGTCGCGGCTCATTCTGCAGACGTTGATGCAGGGGGAAGGAACGACCTTTTCCAGGACCGTGGGCGCGGCTGCCGCTTTCATGCGCTGGATTTCGCCGCGAGCGCCTGGGCGACCTTCGACGCCGGCGCACGTCCCAGTTCCGCGCAGATATAACGTCCTGCCGATGCGAGCTTGTCCAGATCCACGCCGGTCCTGATTCCCAGGCCGTTCAGCATGTACACCACGTCCTCGGTGGCCACATTGCCGCTTGCGCCCTTTGCATAGGGACAGCCGCCCAGACCCGCCACCGCGCTGTCCACGACCGCGACGCCGAGTTCGAGCGCGGCGTAGATGTTCGCCAGCGCCTGGCCGTAGGTGTCGTGCAGGTGCACCGCGAGCCGATTCACGGGAACGCGTCCGGCCACGGCGCGCAGCATGGCCTGGATCCTGCCCGGCGTCCCCACGCCGATGGTGTCCCCGAGCGAGATCTCGTAGCAGCCCAGCGCGAGAAGTCTCTCCGCGACCGAGGCCACCGCGGCGGGCGCCACCTCGCCCTCGTAGGGGCAGCCCGCGACGCAGGAGATGTAGCCGCGTACGCGGATGCCTTTGGACTTGGCCGCTGCCGCGACCGGCTCGAACCGCGCCAGGCTTTCCGCGATCGAGCAGTTGATGTTCCTGCGGCTGAACGATTCGGAGGCGGCGCCGAACACGGCGATCTCGTCGGCGCCCGCGGCCGCGGCGGCTTCGAAACCCTGCAGGTTGGGCACCAGCACCGGATAGGCGACGCCGGGTCTTCTGCGGATGCCGGCCATCACCTGCGCGCTGTCGGCCATCTGCGGCACCCATTTCGGCGATACGAAGGCCGTGGCCTCGATCGCGGTCAGCCCGGCATCGCCAAGCCGGTCGATGAGCTCGATTTTC
>Ga0154717_1039_pt2 | contig 16416 bp, 19 predicted proteins | sample Rifle2008BG16ft_FD_105725 | JGI IMG/M metagenome (GOLD analysis project Ga0154717, IMG submission 105725) | Betaproteobacteria bacterium RBG_16_64_18
CGTCGCCCATGCCGGTGATCACCAGCGAGCTTTCGCGGTCGGCGACGGCCAGCATCGCCTCCAGGCGGCGCAGGATCCTGTCGGTGCGCCAGTCCTTGGCGAGTTCGACCGCGGAGCGCAGCAGGTTTCCCTGGTGTTTTTCCAGCTTCGCCTCGAAGCGCTCGAACAGCGTGAAGGCATCGGCCGTGCCGCCGGCGAACCCGGCGAGTATCCTGTCGTGATAGAGGCGGCGCACCTTGCGCGCGCTAGACTTGATGACGATGTTGCCGAGGGTGACCTGCCCGTCACCGCCCAGCGCGACCTTGCCGTCGCGGCGCGCGGAGATGATGGTGGTGCCGTGGAATTGTTCCATCGCAGTCCCTCGAAAGACGTGGCGCCCGCGTGCCACGCGGTTTGGCGTATATGGTGCCTCAGCTAGGGAAATCAAGCCGGAACCCGCGGTTTCCGATAATACGCGCGACCTGCCGCATCCCCGCCGCGTCGAACAGGCGGCCCGTTCGTTCGCCCCCGGCGAATCCGGACGCTCGCCCCGGCCTGATGCGGCCTGATGAATGCGCAGCCGACCTGCCTTGCACGCCGCAACCGGACGCCTCCTAAGCGCTCCCGCGGCGGCCGAGCCAGGCCACGACCCCGCCCGTGATCGCCAGCGCGCAGACGATCATCGCCCCGGAGGGCAGGTCGGTCGTCGCCGACAACGCCAACCCGGCCGCATAAGCGATCAGCCCGACGGCGTAGGCCTTCAGGGTTCGCCAGTTCGTGCTGTAGTAGGTCGCGAGCGCGGGTATCACCAGCGTGGCAAATACGAGATAGAGCCCTACCAGCTGCACTGAAACCGTCACCGCGCCCGCGAACAGCACGTAGAACCCCACACGGCCAACCCGCGCGCCAAGTCCGTACCATATGGCGAGAATCGCTGCCGCGATGAGGACCTGCAGCGGCAGGCGCTCCGGACTGACCCAGAGAATCTGGCCGAGCAGCAGGTCCTTGAGGTGCTCGCCCCCGCGCGCGTTACTCGCGAGTAGCAGGAGCGCGAAGCTGGAAGCGAGTACGAACACCACGCCGATGATGGCCTCCTGCACCTCGGGCCAGCGCCGCTCGGTCCAGGTGAGCAATAACGCACCCGCAAGCGCCGCCGAAAGCGCGGCGACCTGCACCGCGACGCCCTGCGGCTGCCAGCCGAAGGAATCGGCCAGGATCACCCCGACGCCGGCGATCTGCGCGACGGCGAGGTCGATGAACACGATGCCGCGCGCAAGGACCTGCATGCCCAGCGGCACGTGCGTCGCGGTCACCAGCAGACCGGCGATGAACGCCGGCCACAGGATGGCGAGGCTGGCCGCGTCTAGGTTCATTTGACGACTCCGAGCAGGCGGCCGATGAGGTCATCGAAAAAGCCGTACAGGTCTTTCGCCTTGTCTGTTCCGCCGACGCTATACGGCAGCATCACCGCGGGGATCTTCGTGCGCTCGGAGAGGAATGCGGCGGCCTTGGGATCGTTGTAGGTGGAATAGACGATCGCCTTCGCGGGCTGACGCCGCATCGCCTCGACCAGCCCGGCAAGGTGCGAGGGCGTCGGGGGAATGCCGGGGATCGGCTCGAGCGTTCCGACTTCCTTCAAGCCGAGCCAGGCCACGAGATACACGAAGGCCCTGTGGTGCTCAACGATCGGCATGCCCTTGAGCGGCGCTGCCTGGCGCTCCCACTTCTCGATCGCGGACCGCCAGCGCTCGAGGAATGACTTGCCGCGCGCGCGATACGCGTCGGCATTCTCCGGGTCGATCTGAGCGAGGCGCTGCGTGAGCGCTTCGGCCACCTTCGCGATATTGCGCGGGTCGGTGTGTATGTGCGGATTTCCGGCCGGATGAATGTCCCCGAGCGAGCGATCGACGACGCTCGGCACCTCCAGCTTGGCGACGAACCGGGACGCTTCGAAATATCCCGGACTTCCGGGCTGGATCCTGCCGTTCCCCGATTGCGTGAGCAACAGCGGCAGCCAGCCGATTTCCATCTGGGAACCGGTGCAGATCAACAGATCCGCGGACCGCACGCGCGCGATCAGGCTGGGCCGCGCCTCGATCCGGTCCGCATCCTGCATCGCGGTCGTCGCCGAGTACACCGACACGCGGTCCCCGGCGAGCTCTTGCGCGAGCGCCGCCCACTCCGGCTCGCAGGCGAACACCCTGAGCGCGGCCGACACCGGCCACGAGAGCATCGAGAACGCCAGAACGAGGAGAAGCTTGATGATTGTCTTCATTGTCGGCACCTCAGAATTTGTCGGCGCCGTGCGCGCCCAGGCTCATGATGTACTGGAGCAGCACCTGATTGTCGGTGGCACCCAGCCGCGATTTGTCGCGCGCGAACTGCAACCGGATGCGGCTGAACTCGCTCGGGCTCCAGTCGGCCATCACGGTGTGGCGGGTCGGGTTGTACGCGCTCAGAATCGGGAAGTCCGCGGCGGCGAGCGCGCCCGAGGCGACCAGGCCGAGTTCGGTCGTGCCGGCGTTCAGCCGGTCGTAGCGGTAGCCGGCGCGCCACCTGCGGACAAACTGGTACACGCCCTGCAGGTACCACCCCGACTGCCGCGAGGCGAACGCGCCGGTCTGGGTCCCGAGCGATTGCGCGAGGGTGTCGTAGGTCAGATCGCCGTCCTCCCTGCGCCTGAAGTACTCGCCCTGCAGCTTGAAATTGGTGGTGGTCGGGTTCCGGTTCGGCGCCCATTTCAGGATCCCGTCGAGCGCCCAGAGCCGGCCCCTGCCGTTATAGCTGTTGGTCACATTCGTGCCGGTGGAGTCAGGATCGTCGAAGCGGCGGTCCCGGGGCGAGGTGCTGAGATACGAAATTCCGGCCTGCCATGCGGTGCCGGTCCCGATGTCCCCACCGATATGCGCGAACAGGACGCCGGACCCGAAACCGTTCTTGTTGCGCCCCCCGTCCGGGCCGCCGGGAAACTTGCGGCCCCGGCCCAACTCGAGTCCGACGTCGACATACAGGTCGGTCGGCGCGATCCACCTGAACTGCACGCCGTCTTCGGCGAGCCGATCGCCGAGGAAGACCTTGTTGGCGAGCGGCGCGTCGGCGAAATTCCAGGCGTGCGCGTGCATCTGGTTCAGGTAGCCCACCCCGGAAAAAAAGCGCCCCGCCTTGATCGTGAACCCGTTGGAAAGGGAAAGCGTCTGAATATAGCCCTCCTCGATCTCGGCGCCGTTAGTGTCCGGCGATACCGACGCGATCAGCGTTCCCCGGAAATACGGGTCGATGTTGGCGGCGAATACGAGCTCCGACTCTCCCAGGCTGAGGCCGCGCACCGGTGGACCGATTTCGCCCATCGTCGGAACGAAGCCGTCGATCCTGAAACCGCGCGGGTCCCGCGAAAGATTCGCATAGACGCTGTTCAGGACGAGCGACACGCCGGGATTCAGGGCATTCTCGGCCACCGGGCGGCTGCTTGCCTGGACCGCGGCCTGGACCGCTGTCTCTTGCGCCTTGCCCGCGGCCGCTTCGGCCTTGCCGGCCGCCTGCTCGGCCTGCTGCAGCCGCCGCTCCAGCGCTTCAATGCGCTTCTCGTATTCCAGCTTCATCTGTCGCACCTGCTCGCGCAGATCCTTCAGTTCCTGGTCGCTCACCGCGAAGGCGGAATTCGACAGGCCCAGCGCCGCCGCAACGGCGAACGCCATGAGTCGGGGTCGGTTCATTCGATCTCTCCTTGACTTGCACTCGCGGACCGAACATCGCCCGCACAGCCGTCGCCGCTCGAGGCGGCTCGTTGCGATTGCTGCGCTAGGACAGAACGGGCGGCGCGCGCGAATCGAACGCGATCCGCGGGGAGAACGGCAGGGGCAGGGTGAAAGGAGCGGGGGCCAGAAACGCCACATGGTGCAGGTCGAGAGTGGGAGCGAGGCCGCTCAGCGCGCTGTCCATCGCGTGAAATGCAAGGCATTGTGCGGCCGGATGACCGGCGCGGCATGGGCCCTTTTCCGCGCCCTCTGCGCAGGCGAGGTCCTGCCCGAGGTGCGAAAGCGCGTGGGACTGCGCCGCCTGCTGACATAACAGCAGAACCAGAACTATCAGCAGGTGGCCTAGGGTGCGCAGCATCGAGTTCGGCGTGACTCGCGGGTGGCGGATTTCGATCGGGATCTGCGCCGCAGGCGCTGTGTTGGACTAGTTGCCGTAGAGCTTCTGCTTCAGTTCGCGGCGCGCCTGCGCCTCGATGGTGAGCGTGGCCGTCGGACGCGCCAGCAGACGCGGGATGCCGATCGCCTCGCCCGTCTCCTCGCAATAACCGTAGCTGCCGTCATCGATGCGACGCAGGCTCTGTTCGATTTTCTTGAGCAGCTTTCGCTCCCGGTCGCGGGCGCGCAGCTCGAGCGCATATTCCTCCTCGATCGTGGCCTGGTCGGTCGGATCGGGCTCGATGTCGTGCTCGCGCAGGTGCTCGGAGGTGAGGTCCGCCTTCTCCAGCAGTTCGCGCTGCATCGCCAGCAGCCGTTCGCGGAAGAACGCACATTGCCCGCTGTTCATGTACTGGGACGCCGGCGCCCGCAGGAGTTCGGACTCGGTCATGCCTGCGTAGCGCTCCTCGGATTTCGGCGCCGTGGATTTCGGCGCAGATTTCGGCACAGATTTCGGCACAGATTTCGCGACCGGCTTCGTCGCGGCGTGCTTCGACACCGGCTTCGGCGCGGGTTTCGACGAACGGACTGCGGCTTTGGCCAATTTCGCCACCGGCTTGTTGTTCCTGGCCGGCTTGCGCGCCTTGGGCGCAGCGGTCCTGGTGGCAGCCTTCTTCGCCTTTGCCGAGGTCGCCGCCTTCACCGCTTTGACGACGGGTTTCTTCTTTACTGCGGTTGCACGAGACATTGCTCAAGCCCCTTGATAAATATGTCCTCCGGCAGATTGCGCCCGATGAAAACGAGCGTGCTTTGCCGACTCTCTTCCTGGCCCCAGGCCTTGCCCAGATCGCCGCCCATCAGCATGTGTACACCCTGAAACACCACCCGGTGCGCATTATCTTTCAGATATACCACACCTTTGTAGCGCAGCATATCCTTCCCGTAGACCTGGATCAGCCCGGACAGAAACTCCTCCAGGCGCACGCCTTCGAACGGCCGTTCGGAGCGGAACACGAAGGAACTCACCTCCTCGGCGTGCTCGTGCTCGCCCTCCTCAAGGAATTCCGGATCGATCTCGAGGACGGCAGTCAGGTTGAACCCCCGGATGTCCAGGATCTCCCCGATCGGCGTCTGGCCGAAATGCACCTTTCGGATCGGCGCGCGCGGGTTGATGTGCACCAGGCGCCTGCGCAGGCGCTCGGCGTCATCCTCGGTGACGAGATCGGTCTTCGATAGAAGGATGCGATCGGCGAACCCCACCTGATCCTGTGCCTCGCGGAATTCGTCCAGCTGCCGTTCGCCATGCATGGCGTCGACCAGCGTAATCACGCTGTCGAGCAGGTAATAATTGCCGATGGCCTGGTCCAGAAAAAAGGTCTGCGCCACCGGACCCGGGTCGGCCATCCCCGTGGTCTCGATGATGACGCGGTCGAACCCGATCGCGCCGGCGTCGCGCCGGTCCTTCAGATCGCCGAGGATGCGCATCAGGTCGCCGCGGATCGTGCAACAGACGCAGCCGTTGTTCATCTCGATGATCTGCTCTTCACCGCCCCGGACCAGAATTTCGTTGTCCACGCCCGCCTCGCCGAACTCGTTCTCGATCACCGCGATCCGGTGGCCGTGCTGCTCGTTCAGGATGCGGTTCAGGAGCGTGGTCTTGCCGCTGCCCAGGAAACCGGTCAGGATCGTGACCGGTACCATGTTGCTTTCGGCCGCCCCGTTCTCGGCCGTCATGAGTGATCGTTCCCATGCGTGGCGCAGGCCGGACGCGCCCGGCAAACCACCGGGACCGCGACTGACATAGCGATGTCCAGCCTGTTCCACCACGACTTGCTCTTGATCATGTTCGAGCCAATCAGTATGCAACCAATCCTAAACCGTGCACTCGGCGCATAGGCCGGTGACCGTCAATTCCGTCCGCTCCGGGCGGCATCCAGCCGGAAGCCGCAGCGGAACGCTGTGCGCCGACAACTCGTCCAGGCACAGTATTTTGCCGCAACGGTTGCATTGGAAATGCCCGTGCGTCTCGTGCGCCTCGCCCGTCGCCGAAAAACGCCAGACGCGGTCGCGTCCGGCAATCCGGTGCGCGAGGCCCTGCTCCACCAGCCAGTCCAGCACCCGGTAAAGGGTCACCCGGTCGAGCCGTGCCGCGCCCAGCATGTCTTCGATGTCGCGGTGCGAAAGCACCCGCTGGGTGCCAAGCATCGCCGCCAGGACCTGCACCCGCGGGGCTGTCATGCGTGCGCCGGTCCCCCGGATTTTATCGCGGGCGAGGTCGAGCGCATGCCCCTGCATGGTCATGTGGGAATACTACTGCCCCTTGGTTGTATATGCAACACAGTTGCGATTCCGTCCGATCTCCGCAATGTAAACCCCACCTGGGCCATACCCGTCGACGTTTGACTGACAACAGACCAGCGGCTGTCGCCTTCAGTTCCGGCGCAGCAACAACCCCTTGAGGTACTCCCCTTCCGGAAACTCCAGCAGCACGGCGTGGTCGGGCGACGCATGAAACCGATCGAGGATTGTGGCCGAAACACCGGCGTCGGCGGTGGCCCCCGCGACGATTTTCTGGAACAGATCCGCGGACACCCCGCCCGAGCAGGAGAACGTGGCGAGCATCCCGCCCGGGCGCAGCAGCTTCAGCGCGTTGAGGTTGATGTCCTTGTAGGCGCGCGCGGCCGCCGGGGCGTGTCGCTCGGTGGGCGCGAACTTCGGCGGGTCGAGTACGATGAGGTCGAAGCTGCGGCCCTGCGATCGCGCGTCGCGCAGGTAACGGAATATGTCGGCCTCGATCCATTCGGCGCGCGGCGCATCGAAACCGTTTGCCTGGGCATTGCGGCGCGCGAGTTCGAGCGCGGGGCCTGAACTGTCGACCGATACGGCCGACAGCGCCCCGCCGGCAAGGGCGGCAATCGAGAAACCACCCGTGTAGCAGAAGCAGTTGAGCACCTCGCGCCCTGAAGCGAGCTCGCGGATTCGGTTGCGATTGTCGCGCTGGTCGAGATAGAAACCCGTCTTCTGCCCGCCGATGACGTCCACCGCATAGCACAGGCCGTGCTCGACGATTTCCAGTGGCACCGCGGGCGCATCGCCCCGCATGGCGCCAGTGCGCGCGGGCAGGCCCTCAAGTTCGCGCACGTCGGCGTCGGAACGCTCGTAGATGCGCGCGCAGCCGGTCTGCTCGATCAGTGCATCCGCGAACACGTCGCGCCAGCGCTCGATTCCTGCCGACAGGACCTGCATCACCAGCGTGTCGGCATAACGGTCCACGATGAGGCCCGGCAGGCCGTCGGCCTCGCCATGCACCAGGCGAAGCGCGTTATCCCGGCCGCTCCCGTCCTGCGCCCCCAGTGCGCGCCGCAGCGCGAGCGAGCGCCCGATGCGGCCGCGCAGCCACCCGGCATCCGGCTTATCCGGCTCCTCGAAACTCCAGACGCGCGCGCGGATCTGCGACTGGGAGCTCCAGGCAGCCCAGGCGAGAAAGCGGCCGTCGGATGCGCGCACTTCGACCGTTTCGCCGCTGGCGGGCGAGCCGCTGACTTTGTCGATTGCGCCTGAGTAGACCCAGGGATGACGGCGCAGTAGCGACCTCTCCCTGCCGGGCTTGAGACGTACTTTCACTTCTTCTTCGCACGCGGGTGGGCCGCGTCGTACGCTTTCGCCAGATACTGAAAGTCCAGGTGCGTGTAGACCTGCGTGGTGGAGATACTCGCGTGCCCGAGCATCTCCTGCACCGCCCGCAGATCGCCGGAGGACTGGAGCACGTGGGTGGCAAAGGAATGACGCAACACGTGCGGGTGGACGTTCGACACCATGCCGCACTTGAGCGCCCAGCGCGCCAGCCGCATCTGAACCATGCGCGCCGAGATGCGCGTGCCGCGGCTGGAGACGAACAGCGCGCGCTGCCCGGGGGCGGCGAGTCCCCGCCGCAGTTCGAGCCAGAGAACGAGCGCTTGCGCGGCCTTCGCTCCGACCGGGACCACGCGCTTCTTGCGGCCCTTGCCGGTGACGGTCACTTCGCCCCCGTTCCCATGCACGGCGGCCGCTGCCGCATCCAGATCGAGACTCACCAATTCGGCTAGCCGCAGACCCGAGGAATAGCAGAGTTCGAACATGGCCTTGTCGCGGACCTCCAGCGCACCCTCCGGCGCGGGGTCAAGGAGCTGCGATGCGGCATCCGGCGACAGTGCTTTGGGCAATGCCTTCGCGCCCCTGGGCGCGCGCACGCCGGCACACGGATTGGCGGCGAATCCACGATGGCGCACGAGCCACGCATAGAGGCTGCGCCACGAAGAGAGCATACGCGCAAGGGTCTTGCCCGAAAGCCCGCGCGCATGCAACTGCGCAACCGCACGGCGCACCACGTGCGTCTGGATGCGCTCGAGCGGCAAGCCCGGCGTCAGACCGAACAGGCACTCGATGTCGCGGCAGTAGTTGCTGCTGGTGTGCGGGGACAGGCGCCGCTCGTGCTCGAGGTTGCGCCGGAACTCGGCGAGAACTGCCAGACGGGGGTCGTCGTCGCGCGCCTGCGACCCACTGGCGACCATGTCAAAGAAAGCGTGCGAGCGAGGCACCCGCCAGCTCGCCCAGGCGCTGCAGATGCAGCGTGCCCATTTTCGAATGGTAGCGCATGGCGTCCTCGCTGCCGAGCGCGAGCATGCCGAAGCATGTCCCGTCCCGGAGCGGCATCAACGCCACGGAGCGGACATGGGAAGCCGCTTCACCGAACCATCCTGCCGCCTCGACGTTTCCGCTCGGGCCGCAGTAGGGTTCCGCCAGCGCGCCCGCGTATTGAATGAGTTCCGCGGATACGGCGCGGAACTCCGGCATTACCTCGGCGCGTTGCGCGGCGTCGCTGCCGCGCCATACGCGCAGCGCCACATGCGGAACGACGAAGTCCTCGCGCAGGTTGTAGTACAGAGCCGACAGCAGCGCGGACAAATCACGGCAGGCGAGCAGCGCGAGCGCAAGCCGGTGCATTTTTTCGCCTATGGCATCGTTTTCCTCGCCGAACTGGATCAACTCCGAGAGTTTGGCCTCCAGCACCCTGATCTTCTCGCGCAACGTGAGCACCTGGCGGTCGGAAAGCGCAATGGCACGCCCGCCATGCGGGCTGGAAACCGAAATCTGCGACAGCATTTCCGAGTATTGCTCGAAAAACTCCGGATTCTCGGTAAGGTAGCGCGCGACGTCTTCAGCTTTCATCAATCTGGATTTCTCCCTCAAATACGGTGACAGCGGGGCCCGTCATCCACACCGCGCAGTTTAGATCATTCTCCGCGCCCTCCCAACGGATCGTCAATCGCCCTCCGCGCATGTCGACCGCGACGGTCGCATCGAGCAGGCCGCGACGGATGCCGGCGACCACGGCGGCGCAGGCCCCGGTGCCGCAGGCAAGGGTCTCCCCCGCGCCGCGCTCCCACACACGCAGCCGGATGCGGCCGCGGTCAATGACCTGCATGTAGCCGGCGTTGACGCGCTGCGGAAAACGCGGGTGACGCTCGATGAGGGGGCCCTGCGTGCTGACAGGCGCGGCATCGAGGTTGTCGACCACCTGCACCGCGTGCGGGTTGCCCATCGACACTGCGGTGATCTGCACACTCGAGCCCCCGACCTCGAGGGACTGTACCGCCGCGGCCGAATCGCTTACGAACGGGATGCGCTTGGGCTCGAACAGCGGCGCGCCCATGTTGACCGTCACCGCGCCGTCCGGCTCCAGGCGCGGGGTGATCAGCCCGGCTTGGGTCTGGACGCAGATCTCGTCCTTCGCGCTCAGCCCCTTGTCGCGCACGAAGCGCACGAAGCAGCGCGCGCCGTTGCCGCACTGCTCGACCTCGCCGCCATCGGCGTTCCAGATGCGGTAGCGGAAATCCGCGCCCGCCGCCTGTGGCCGCTCGACCACCAGGATCTGGTCGCATCCGATGCCGAAATGGCGGTCGGCGATGCGCTTCGCAAACCCGGGCGTGAGCACCACCGTCTGGCCGATGCCATCGAGCACCACGAAGTCGTTGCCCGCGCCCTGCATCTTGGTGAACTTGAGCTTCATTCCAGGCACCTGGTCCTGATCGGGATTGGCAAGAGGCATTGGCAAATTGTACCCGCGCCGTTTCCTAAGCCGGCATAAGCATACAGGTCAGGTTGTTTGGCTTTTTCCCCTCTCCTGATTTTGGGACGTTGCAACTTCGCAACGTCCCAAAATCAGGAGACATGAAAGACCCCAATTTCTACATCGGATGTGTCAACCCTAATACCACTTCGCCTCGCCGGCGGGCCGCGTCTTGAACCGTTTGTGGGTCCAGAAATACTGCTCCGGCATCTCGCGCACGCGCTCCTCGACGAAAGCGTTCATGCGCCGCGTGTCCGCCGCGATATTCTCGCTGGGGAAGCTCTCCCACGCCGGGTGGCAGGTCACCACGTAGCCCCCTCTGCCCGGGAGCATGCGCGTCACGCAGGGCACGACCCGGGCGTCCGCGAGCCTGGCCAGCCGTGAAAGACCGGTGATGGTGGCCGCCGGCACGCCGAAGAACGGTACGAACATGGCGTCTCTCGGCCCGTAGTCCTGGTCCGGAAGATAGTAGAAAGGCAGACCCTCCTTCAGCGCGGCCAGCGCCGGGCGCACGCCGTCCTGGCGAGAGTACAGGCGCTGCGCCCCGAACCGGGTGCGCCCCGCCAGCAGCATTCGGTTCATCACCCTGCTTTTCTGATTGGCGTAGATGCTGGCAAGATCGATTTCGCAGGCGAGGCGCGCAAAACCCACGTCGAGCGAGACGAAATGCGGTGCAAGCAGGATCACGGGCTGCCCGGCGAGCGAGCGCAGATGCTCGAAGCCGGCGATCCGCACCATTCGCACGATGCGCTCGCGCGGCGCCCACCAAAGAATCCCGCGCTCGAGCAGGCTGCGGCCGACGGCACGGAAGTGCCGTCGCGCGAGCGCTGAGCGCTCTGATGCGGCAAGCTCCGGCAGGCAACGCGCCAGGTTGAGCAGGCACACCCGCCGCCGCTCGAGACCGAACGCGTAGAACAGCATCCCGAGCGACTCCCCCGCCCGGGCGAGCAGCGCCAGCGGCAGAAAATGCAGCATCCACATCGCGGCGAGTCCGAACCGCGCTAGCACCCGCCGTGCTCCTCTCGCTTCACGTCTTGCGCCCCGGTTCCGGCGGCTCGACCCCGGCGGGAACCTTGTACCGGTTGTATGCCCACAGATACTGGGCCGGGCAGCGGCGCACCAATTCCTCGATGGCGCGGTTGAGCCGGCGCTGCGGCGCCTCGCCCGGCAGCGGATCGAGCATGGGCACGACATGCAGCCGATAACCGCGGCCTCGCGGCAGGCGCTCGGCATAGCCGAACAGCACCGGGGCACCGGTCTTTTGCGCAAGCTTGGTCACCAGCGTCATCGTGTAGGCCGGCCGGCCGAAGAATTCCGCCCATTCGCCTTCGCCGATGCCCGGCACTTGATCGGGCAGGATCCCGACCGCCTCGCCCTTGTGCAGCGCCCGCAGCATGGCGCGCAACCCCGACAGATCGGGGGGCACGCTCTTCATGCCCTCGCGTGTGCGCCCGCGCTGCATCAGCGGCTCCACGGCACGCATCTTGGGCGGGCTGTAGAGTACGGTGATTGGATGGCGGCGGCTGGCGTACTGCGCGGTGATCTCCCAGCAGCCCAGGTGCGGCGTAAGCAGTATCGCTCCGCTGCCCGCGGCCAGCGCGCGCTCGACGAGTTCCCAGCCGTGCACCTCCACCACCAGGTGCGCGGCCTTCTCCTGGCTGCGCATCCAGATCGCGGGGAGTTCCATCGCGCCCTTGCCCATTTCCGCGACCGCCGCTCGCCTGATTGCCGGGTCGCCATAGGCCGCGGCCGCCAGATTCTCGCGCAGATATTTGCGAAAGCGCGGCGATCCGAAGTAGACCAGCCATCCCACGAGCGTCCCGACGGCATGCAGGACGGGCAGCGGGAAGGCGGCGAGCACCCTCAAAAGGATGGGCATGGAGTGGGTTGCAGGTTCGACGGCGTGTGTTATTCTTTGAGCCCTTTTTTGTCGATCAGGAACTGCCCCGAACATGAGCAGCTTTCTCTTTACTTCCGAATCGGTTTCCGAAGGCCATCCGGACAAGGTGGCCGATCAGATTTCCGATGCGATTCTGGATGCCATTCTAGCGCAGGACAAACGCTCCAGGGTCGCAGCCGAGACCCTGGTCAAGGACAACCTGGTGGTGCTGGCCGGAGAAATCACCACGGGTGCGCGGGTCAATTTCGACGAAGTCGCGCGCAGAACCATCCGGCGCATCGGTTACAACGATCCCGCGATCGGTTTTGACACCTCGACGTGTACGGTTATCGTCGCCTACGGCGAGCAGTCGCAGGACATCGCCCGCGGCGTGGACAAAGCCGTGGACCTGGACCAGGGCGCGGGCGACCAGGGCCTGATGTTCGGCTACGCGTGTGATGAAACGCCGGTGCTGATGCCGATGCCGATCCACCTGTCCCACCGCCTGGTGGAACGTCTGGCCGAAGTCCGCCGCGACGGTCGCCTGCCCTGGCTGCGGCCCGACTCGAAATCGCAGGTCACGCTGCGCTACGTGGACGGCAAGCCCGATTCGATCGATACCGTCGTGTTGTCCACCCAGCACGCGCCCGCGATCGAGTATGCGGACCTCAAGGAGGCAATCATCGAGCTGGTGATCAAGCCGGTGCTGCCGAAAAACCTGGTCAAGGGCGGCATCACGTATCACGTCAACCCGACCGGGGCCTTCGAGATCGGCGGCCCCAAGGGCGACTGTGGGCTGACCGGCCGCAAGATCATCGTCGATACCTACGGCGGCTCCGCGCCGCACGGCGGCGGCGCGTTCTCGGGCAAGGATCCATCGAAGGTGGACCGTTCGGCCGCCTATGCCGCGCGCTACGCGGCGAAGAACGTGGTCGCGGCGGGCCTTGCGTCGAAGTGCCTGGTGCAGGTCTCCTACGCGATCGGCGTGGCGCGGCCCACCAGCGTCATGGTCACCACCTACGGCACCGGCAAGCTATCCGACGAGAAACTCTCCGAACTGGTGCTCAGGCACTTCGATCTGCGTCCCCGCGGCATCATCCAGATGCTGGATCTGCTGCGGCCGATCTACGAGAAGACTGCCGCCTACGGCCACTTCGGCCGCGACGAGCCGGAATTCACGTGGGAGAATACTGACAAGGCGCTTGCGCTCGCGGCCGATGCCGGCGTGAAAAAGGGCTCGGCCGTCACCGCCTGACGCAGGCCTCCGGAAGCAATAAAGGCCGGCTCGATGCCGGCCTTTTGCTTTGATCTTGAGGCCGCCGCGCGCAGCGCGCAGTTTGCGCAGCCGGATATGCCCTGTTATACTTTTGTTTAATGTGACGAGGCCATGATGGCAACAGCAACGCTTCGAAAACTGGGCGGCTCGGTGGTGATGACCTTGCCGCGCAAGGTGCTCGCGCTCGTAAATCTCGATGCCGGCGCGGAGGTGAAGCTCTCGGTCGAAAACGGCAGGCTCGTGGTTTCCCCCCAAGGCAGGCCGAAGTATCGCCTCGCCGAGCTGCTTCACGCCTCCCGCGGCAATAAGCCGCGTCTCACTGCCGAGGACCGTCACTGGCTGAATGAGGGGCCGGTCGGCAAGGAGCTCATCTGAAGCGCGGCGTTCCCGAGCGGGGTGACATCCTTCATCTCGACTTGAATCCGACGTTCGGCCATGAGGAACGCGGGCGGCGCTACGTTCTCGCGCTATCGGTGGAAGAGTTCAATCGGCTCGGGCTATGTCTGGTCGCACCCATCACTCAGGGCGCAACATTTGACCGGCTGCACGGTTTTGCCGTGCCGCTGTCCGGCGCCGGCCTCGAAACGCAGGGGATAGTAATGTGCGCGCAATTGCGCGTCGTTGCGTTCAAGGAACGGGGCGCGCGCTTTGTGGAGCGGGTGCCTCCCTATGTTATCGACGACGTACTCGCACGCGCCAAGACGCTGCTGGATTGAATTGTCGCCTGCTGGCGATCACTGATTGGCACTGAGAACAGAGCGACATGGCCACCAAGAACGGCTTGCTGCCGGCCTTTTCTTTGTTGTTCAGCCTGCCAAAGATATCCCGCCGGTCGCTGTGACGTTCTATAATTTGCCGAAGCGCCACACTCTTTGAACCCTTGACCGCCTTCAATATTTCCGATCCCCGCGATATCCCGGCCTATTCGATTTCCGAGGCCGCGCACTACTTAGGCGTCCCCGCCTCTACCCTGCGCTCATGGTTTGCCGGCCAGACGTATCGCCACGGCGGCGAGCACCGTCAATTCCACGCAGTCATACGCCCGACCGACCCCAAGTCCCACAGTCTTTCCTTCTCGAACCTGGTCGAGGCCTACGTACTCACCGCCATCCGCCGCAAGCACCACATCGGGCTTCCGACGATCCGGCGCAGTCTCGACTATCTCGTGAAGAAGCTAGGCTCGAAGCGTCCGCTCCTGGAGGAGCAGTTCGCCACGCACGGGACCGATCTTTTTGTCGAGCGGCTCGGGGACATCATCAACCTATCGAGGAACGGCCAGATTGAAATGGCGGACCTGATCCGCGCCTACCTGGAACGCGTCGAACGTGACGCGAAAGGCGTTCCCATCAAGCTTTATCCCTTCATGCGCTCGCAGCCACCGCGCGAGCAGCCGCGTACGGTGGTGATCGACCCACGGGTGTCGTTCGGCAGGCCGGTTGTTGCCGGCACGGGCATCCCGACAGCCGTGCTCGCGGAGCAGTTCAAGGCCGGTGATTCGGTTCCAGTTTTGGCGAAGGACTACGGTGCAAGCGAGGAAGCGGTCTGGGACGCCATCCGCTGCGAGCTCGATCTCAAAGCCGCCTGAGCCGGTCACCTTCTTCCTCGACGAGTCGCTCGACAGCGCGTCCGTCGTGACGGCGCTTCAGGAAGCCGGCGCCGCGGTCGAGCGGCTGACTCAACACTTCCCCAAGGGAACCCCCGACGAAGTCTGGCTCACCGAGGCCGGACGCAAGGCCTGGGTCGTACTGACCCGCGACAAACGCATCCGCTACCGATATCTGGAACGCCTGGCGCTGAAGACGGCGCGCGTGCGGGCCTTCGTCTTCACCGGAGGTAATGTCACCGGCAGTGAAACCGGCGCCATCCTCGCAGGCGCATTGAGCCGAATCGGGCGTATTTGCCGTACCGATCCGGGTCCGTTCATCTACCACATTGGACGGGCGGGCAAGCCGGTGCGCATGGACTGAAGGGCACCGCAAAAGACACGATCGCCCCGAAACGCCCGTCTCTATTGGATCTCCGGCAGATTGCCCCTTAGGTCAGCGTAAGCACTTTGGTAGATTCTTCGCCAAACTGACTGATCACCCGCACCGCCACGCGGCGGCCCTTCTTGGCCGGGATCGGGTTGGACCGGAAGCCGTAGAGGCGATCGAAGGCGTCGTCGTCGATTTCAACCTTGAGAGTCTGCTCGACCTTTTTCTTGGTTATTTGCTTGGCGAGGTCGGACAGACCTTTCTTCCACTTGTCGAATTCGTCCTTGTCGCCACCGCAGAAAAACACCTGGCGCACGATGAAGCTCGCGCCATCGTAATCGTCATCCACCATCCAGTAGGCGATATCGGCGACGGAGCGCGGCTTCACCTCGTCCTTGATCGGGTCGTAGATGTCGAGGCCGCGGATTTCGATAACGTAGTTGCCGTCCTTCTGCCTTTCTGGCACCACGTCCGGTTCGCCGATGGTGACAAACGAGGCGGCTTTCTTGTCCTTCTTGACCAGGCCTTCCTGCATCAGGTCGTCGTGCATGCGCACCTTGGTGACCATGAAACCGCCGAGTTTGGTGTCTACGGAACGGTTCTCGATGTCGGACTCGAACGCGAAGCCCATGATCACCAGCCAGTCGGCGTCGCCGCGCAGGCGGCATTCCTTGATCGCCTCGTTGACCATCTGCCGGCTCACCATGCCGAACTGCGGGCCGATGTGCAGGTAGGCCTTCGCCTCGCCTCGCGCGGTGGTGTAGAAACCCTCCGCATGGAGGGCCTCGTGGGCGAGCGGGTTGATGCGGGTGAAGACCGCGTTCTCGTTGCGGATGCCATTCTTGATGCCCGCCGCCTGGAGGTGCGCATACACCCGCTCAGTGAGGCGCTGTAGGCCCTCGGCTTCTGCTTCACCGGTTTCGATGGCGTCCGGGGCGGTCGGTTCGAAGCTTTGGAGGGTCTCGACGGTAAGCGGACCGGTGACTCGGAGCCTGTTCTTATCCTCGTCGGGCTTGTCGTAAAGCGTTTCCTCGTCGGGTGGTTCGTCGTTGGCCAAGCTCTTCAGCGTG
>Ga0154717_1063_pt5 | contig 16312 bp, 13 predicted proteins | sample Rifle2008BG16ft_FD_105725 | JGI IMG/M metagenome (GOLD analysis project Ga0154717, IMG submission 105725) | Betaproteobacteria bacterium RBG_16_64_18
TCGCCGACGCTGGTCGAATCGGAGTCCCCCAGCCTGATCGCGGTCAGCCCCTCGGCCGGGATGCGCAACAGCGCGATGTCGGTACCCGGGTCGGTGCCCACCAGACGCGCCTTGATCTGCCGGCGGTCCTTCAGCGTCACCACGATCTCCTGCGCATCCTGGATAACGTGGTTGTTGGTGAGCACCAGCCCCCGGCCCGCGTCGACGATCACGCCCGACCCCGCGCTCTGCTCGCCGCGCGGCTGATCGGGAATATTGAAGAACCTGCGGAAGAACGGATCCCGCAGCAACGGATTGGATTCGGCAGGGTCGCGCGCCATCACCGAGATGTTGACCACTGCGGGCGTCACCTGCACGAGCATCGGCGCGAGCGTCGTCACACCGCGCGCATCACCCGGTGGCGGCATCGCCGCCTGGGCGACCGCGCCCGCGTGAAACAGGACTGCGAGTGCGAGACCCAGCCGGATCATGATCGGTCGAAATGCCATAGGACTAAGCCGTCGAAGCCGAGCCTAACCAGCTTGGCGAGTTTTTGCCGTTTACACCATCTCCCGATTTCGGGAAGTTGCAACTACGCAACTTCCCGAAATCGGGAGACCCATGAAAAGCGAAAATTCTTCACTGGCAGCAATTGGGTCACTGAATAATGCGGAACTACGAGTGCCCGGCGAGATCGCCCGGCACATCGACGTCGCGCAGAACGCCGCGGTCGTCGGTTTCGTAGAGCGTGATCCAGTCCGGATACGCGTTCAGCACCTGACGCGCGCCCTCGTCGCCCCTGAGCGCAAGCAGATCGTCGCGGAAACGCCGCGCGAAGCCCACGGGATGCCCGCGCTCGCCCCCGCATGCGGGGGCCGCGATCGCCGCCCCTTCTTCCAGCGCCCTGGCGATGCGGCGTATGGTCTCAGGCCGGATGAACGGCATGTCGGCGAGCGCGACGACCCAGCCGTCGGCGTCGCCTGCGGCGCGAACGCCCGCGGCCAGGCTGGTGCCCATGCCCTGCGCCGCGTTTCTGCAGATCACGGTCCGGCACCCGGCCTCGCGCAGCAGCTGCGAGACCTTCTGCGCGCGCGGCCGCACCACGGCCACGGATTCGGGCAGCGCCTCGGCGAGGTGCCTGGCCGAGGCCACCGCCACCGGCGCGCCTCCCTCCGGGGCGCCGGCGGGCAGCGGCGCGAGCAGCTTGTTGGTTCCGAACCGCGTGGAGAAACCGGCAGCCAGCAGTATACCGACGACCTTCATGGATCGATGACTTAGCTCAATCTGTTATGAATCAAGCGCTGAGGAAGAATTCTGGTTTCCATATGTCTCCCGATTTTGCGCAGTTGCAAACTACGCAACTGCGCAAAATCGGGAGATTTGGGATGCTGAATTTCCGGCTTAGCCCTCGGCGATGGTGCAGCCAGCCGTGACACCCGCCTTCACCGGCTCTACGGTATCTGGAATCTGCACGCCATGGCGCATCGCGGTCATCTCCGCCAGGATCGCGACCGCAATCTCGGGCGGCGTCTTGCTGCCGATCTTCAGCCCCACCGGACCGCGCAGGCGCGCGATCTCGGCGGCTGACAGGTCGAATTGCGCCAGCCGCTCGCGGCGCGCGTCATTGTTTTTCTTCGACCCGAGCGCGCCGACGTAGAAGGCCGGCGACTTGAGCGCCTCCAGCAGTGCCAGGTCGTCGAGCTTCGGATCATGGGTGAGCGCGACCACCGCGCTGTGCGCATCCATGTTCATCTCCAGCACCACGTCGTCGGGCATGCCGCGATTGATCGGCACGGCGGGCGTGTCCCAGCCCTGTTCGTATTCTTCGCGCGGGTCGCAAACCACCACGTGGTAGTCCAGCGCCTGCGCCATCGTCGCAAGATAGCGCGACAACTGCCCCGCGCCGATGATCAGCAGCCGCCAGCGCGGGCCGTGCACGGTCTTGAGCACTTTGCCGTCGAACTCGACCATGTCGGACCATCGGCCCGGCTGCATGCGCACGGCGCCGGTCTCCATGTCGAGAAAGCGCGCGATGAGTTCGTGGCGCTCGATGCAGGCCAGCAGTTCTTTGAGCCCGGAGTCCCTGCCGACCGGCTCGAGCACGAGTTCCAGCGTCCCGCCGCAGGGAAGCTTGAAGCGCTCGGCCTGATCCTTGGTGACGCCGTAGACGATGGTCTCGGGCTTTTTCACCGCGACGCTTTTCGCCCTCACCTTTTCGATGAGGTCGTCCTCCACGCAGCCGCCGGACACCGATCCGACGACCTGCCCGTCGTCGCGCACGACCACCATGGCCCCCACGGGCCGGGGACCGGATCCCCAGGTGTGCACGATGGTTCCGAGCGTGGCCGACCGGCCGGCCTCGAGCCAGCGCAGCGCGGTCCTCACGACTTCCAGATCAACGCTGTCCATAAACCCAGTCTACAGAGTTTGACTGCGTCAAAGCGTAGTCCCAAGGGGTTCGCGGGTCAAGAACGGGCTGCCCTCCGGCCTGCGCGAGAGCGGTGGACCGGGTGTCGCTGGGCCGGGTTGCGCCTGCGCCCGCCTTGGTCTAGCATTTCCGCGGTATGCTTGCGATTCAGCCGTAGGTCGCGTTTCACCGAAGGAGGACTGTTTCAGCACGAACCGTGCGACCCGGCCTGCGTCCGGAACTTCAGCTGCACCAAAACGGCGTCCCCGCAACCAGTTCACGACGCGCCGCTTACAACATCATAAGAAGGAGGTAGATCATGACCGTCAAGGTCTCCATGTCCGTCAACGGTAAGGCGGTAGGTGCCGAGATCGAGGAGCGCACGCTGCTCGTCACCTTCATCCGCGACACGCTGCGCCTCACCGGCACCCACGTCGGCTGCGACACGGCCCAATGCGGCGCCTGCACGATCTTCATGAACGGCCGTGCGGTGAAGAGCTGCAACATGCTCGCGATGCAGGCCGAGGGCGCGCAGATCACGACCATCGAGGGCATCGCCCAGCCCGACGGCACGCTGCATCCGATGCAGGAGGCGTTCCGCCAGCACCACGGCCTGCAGTGCGGTTTCTGCACCCCCGGCATGGTGATCTCCGCGATCGACCTGGTGAACAACACCCCCAATCCCAGCGAAACCCAGATCCGCGAGCAGCTGGACGGGAACCTGTGCCGCTGCACGGGCTATCACAACATCGTCAAGGCCGTGAAGGCCGCCGCCGAATCCTCCAGGAGCTGACCATGGGCGCGACCAACTTCATCGGCCAGTCGATCAAGCGCAAAGAGGACTATCGCTTTCTCACCGGCGAGGGCAGCTACACCGACGACATCGTCCTGCCCCGCCAGACCCATGCCTGTTTCGTGCGCTCGCCGCACGCGCACGCGAAAATCCGCGGCATCAACAAGGACAAGGCGCTGAAGGCCCCGGGGGTCATCGCAATCTACACCGGCGAGGACATCGCCGCCAGCAAGATGGGCGGGCTGCCCTGCGGCTGGCTGATCACCGACGTCAACGGCCAGCCGATGAAGGAACCGCCGCACCCGGTGCTCGCGCAGGGCAAGGTGCGCTACGTCGGCGACCACGTCGCAGTGGTCATCGCGGAGAGCCCGCAGCAGGCCAAGGATGCGGCCGAACTCGTCGACGTCGATTACCAGGTGCTGCCAGCGGTGATCAAGTCGGCCGACGCGCGCAGGAAGGGCGCGCCGGTGCTGCACGACATCGCTCCGGACAACACCTGCTACGTGTGGGGGATCGGCGACAAGGCGGTGGTCGACCAGGCCTTCGCTTCCGCCCACCACGTCACCACGCTGGAGTTCGTCAACAACCGGCTCATTCCCAACGCGATCGAGCCGCGCGCGGTGAACGCGCAGTATGCGCGCGCCGACGACAGCTACACGCTCTACGTCGCCAGCCAGAACCCGCACGTCGAGCGCCTGCTGATGACCGCGTTCGTGCTCGGCCTGCCCGAACACAAGGTGCGCGTGGTGGCCCCCGACGTGGGCGGCGGTTTCGGCTCCAAGATCTATCTCTATGCCGAGGACGTGGCGCTCACCTGGGCCTCGAAACAGGTCAACCGCCCGATCAAATGGACCGCTGAGCGCAGCGAGTCGTTCCAGTCCGACGCGCACGGCCGGGATCACGTAACGCGCGCCGAGCTCGCGCTGGACACGGAGGGCAAGTTCCTCGCCATGCGCGTCACCACGACCGCGAACCTCGGCGCGTACCTGTCGACGTTTGCCTCCTGCGTGCCGACCATACTGTACGCCACGCTGCTGGCCGGCCAGTACACGACGCCGGCGATCTACTGCGAAGTGACGGCCGTGTTCACCAACACGACGCCCGTGGACGCCTATCGCGGCGCCGGCCGGCCGGAGGCGACCTACGTGGTCGAGCGCCTGGTGGAGACCGCGGCGCGCGAAATGAAGATCGACCCGGTCGAGATCCGCCGCCGCAACTTCATCAAGCAGTTTCCCTACCAGACCCCGGTCGCGCTTCAGTACGACACCGGCAACTACGAGGCCACGCTCGGCGAGGCGATCAAGATGGCCGACGTCGCCGGTTTCCCGGCGCGGCGCGCCGAAGCGGCCAAGCGCGGCAAGCTGCGCGGCCTGGGCTACGCGTGCTACATCGAAGCCTGCGGCATCGCGCCTTCCAACGTCGCCGGGGCGCTGGGCGCGCGGGCGGGCCTGTTCGAAGCGGGCGAAGTCCGCGTGCATCCGACCGGCAAGGTGACCGTGTTCACGGGCTCGCACAGCCACGGCCAGGGGCACGAGACCACGTTCGCGCAGGTGGTCGCGGACCGCCTGGGCATACCGATGGACGATGTGGACATCGTGCACGGCGACACCTCGAAGGTCCTGTTCGGCATGGGCACCTACGGGTCCCGATCGATTGCCGTGGGCGGCACGGCCATCGTGAAAGCGGTGGACAAGATCGTCGCCAAGGGCAAGAAGATCGCCGCCCACCTGCTGGAAGCATCGGACACCGACATCGAGTTCAAGGACGGCGTGTTCCGCGTCGCAGGCACCGACAAGCAGGTGCCGTTCGCCGGGGTATCGCTGGCCGCCTACGTGCCGCACAACTATCCGCTGGACAAGCTGGAGCCGGGGCTGAACGAGAACGCGTTCTACGACCCGACCAATTTCACCTTTCCCGCCGGCAGCTACGTGTGCGAAGTCGAAGTGGATCCGGATACCGGCACAACCAGCATCGTCAACTTCACCGCTGTGGACGATTTCGGCAAGATCATCAACCCGATGATCGTCGAAGGGCAGGTGCACGGCGGGCTCACCCAGGGCATCGGCCAGGCGCTCACTGAGTGCTGCATCTACGATCCCGAGTCGGGACAGCTGGTCACAGGCAGCATGCAGGACTACTGCCTGCCGCGGGCGGACGACGTGCCCTCGTACAGGATCGGCACCAAGGAAACGCCCTGCACCCACAATCCGCTGGGCGTGAAGGGATGCGGCGAAGCGGGGGCGATCGGCTCGCCGCCGGCGGTGATCAATGCGATCACCGACGCCCTGGGCGTGCGCGAGATCGAGATGCCGGCGACGCCGCAGCGCGTCTGGCGCGTGGCCAACAAGAAAGCAGCCTAGGAGGAATGCATATGTACTCGTTCAATTACCAACGTGCCAAATCGGTCGCCGACGCGTCGGCGGTGATCTCGAAAGACGCCGACGCGAAACTGCTCGCCGGAGGGCAAAGCCTGGTCGCAGCACTCAAGCTTCGGCTCTCCCAGCCTTCCGAGCTCGTCGATCTGGGCACCATCGCCGAATTGCGCGGCATCAAGGTCGAGGGCAATGCCGTTACCATCGGCGCGATGACGCGGCACGCCGAAGTTGCGGCCTCGGCCGAGGTGAAGAAGGCGATTCCGGCGCTGGCAGGCCTGGCGGCGAGCATCGGCGACCGGCAGGTGCGCAACATGGGTACGCTCGGCGGCTCGGTGGCTCACAACGACCCGGCGGCAGACTATCCCGCAGCATTGCTGGGCCTGGGCGCCACCGTCAACACCAACAAGCGCAAGATCGCGGCCGATCAGTTCTTCAAGGGAATGTACGAGACGGCGCTCGAAGCGGGGGAGATCATCACCTCGGTGACCTTCCCCTGCCCGAAGCGTGCCGCGTACATGAAATTCAAGAATCCGGCCTCGCGCTACGCCATCGTCGGCGTATTCGTCGCCGACACGGGCTCGGGGATGCGCGTGGCGGTGACAGGCGCCGCGCCTTCGGTGTTCCGCGTCGCGGAAATGGAGAAGGCGCTCGCCTCGCAGTTTGCGCCCGAATCGCTCGCCTCCATCAAAGTACCGGAGAAGGGCCTCAACTCCGACCTGCATGCCAAAGCCGATTACCGCGCGCACCTCATCACAGTGATGGCTCGCCGCGCAGTCGAAGCCGCGCTCAAGTAACGCCGATAACGCCGGTCCTGCCGCGTGCGGTGCGCTAGGCGCGCGCCACACGCGGCAGGACGAGACCGCAGCGGCATTGCCGCTGCCGGATTTCCCGCAAGACGGTCGGTGGACCCCTCGCCGAATCCAGGGGGAAGGGTTCCATGTGTTCGAATCAGCCATAGCCACTGCACCGCGGCGTTCCCTTCGATGATGCAACCCCGAATCCCCCGCAGCCTGTCCCTGCTGTTTCCACTGTTCTTTCTCTCGGGATTCAGCGGCCTGATCTACGAGTCGATCTGGTCGCACTACCTCAAGCTGTTCCTGGGCCATGCCGCGTACGCGCAAACGGTGGTCCTGATCGTCTTCATAGGCGGCATGGCCATCGGCGCCTGGATCTGCGGGCGCTTCGCGCCCCGCATTCGCAATCCGCTGCTCGCCTACGCCGCGGCCGAGTTCGTGATCGGATGGTGCGCGATCGCCTTTCATCGGGTGTTCGTCGGCGCGACCGACTGGGCGTACGCGACACTCCTGCCCGCCACCTGCAGCGCCGAAGGCTGGTGCCTTTCCTCCTGGATTCTTGCCGCGGCGCTGATCCTGCCCCAATCGGTCCTGCTCGGCACGACATTCCCGCTGATGACCAGCGGCATCCTGCGCGCGCTTCCGCAGGACCCCGGACGCCGCATCGGGCTGCTGTATTTCCTCAACAGCTTCGGGGCGGTGTTCGGGGTTCTCGCCAGCGCGTTCTTATTGATTCCGACGATCGGCCTCCCCGGCGCTTCGATGACGGCCGGCCTGCTGAACGTGCTGCTCGCGCTCGGTGTCTACCTCATCGCCCGCCGCTCGGGCATTCCCGCACCGGCGCCGCCCGCCCCGCGCAGCGCGGGCAACGGCGCATCACCCGGCTTACTGCTGTGGGTGGCATTGCTGACCGGATTGTCGTCGTTCGTCTATGAGATCGTCTGGATCCGCATGCTGTCGCTGGTGCTGGGAAGTTCCACCCACGCGTTCGAACTGATGCTTGCGAGCTTCATTCTGGGCCTCGCGCTCGGCGGCGCGTGGATTCGCGGCCGGATCGACGGGCTGCGCGATCCGCGCCGTTTCCTGGCCGCGGTCCAGTTCCTGATGGGATTGCTCGCGATCGCCACGATCGCGCTCTACAACGCCAGCTTCGACGCCATGGCGTGGATGCTCGCGGCGCTGTCGCGCACCGCGGGTGGATACGTCCTGTTCAATGTCGGCAGTTCGCTGATTTCGATGGCGATCATGATCGCACCGACGTTCATGGCGGGAATGACGCTTCCGCTGATCACGTTCCTGCTCATGCGCACGCCCACCGGTGAACGCAGCATCGGCTATGTCTACGCGTGGAACACGCTGGGCTCGATCGCAGGCGTGTTATTCGCCGTGCACATCGGGCTGCCGCAGCTGGGGCTCAAGTTCTCGCTCGCCAGCGCGGCGATGATCGACGTGCTCCTGGGCGTGGCGCTCGCCTGGCCCGCCGGCACGCCGGCGGTGATGCGCTGGCGCGCCGCCGCCCTGGCCTCGCTCGCGATCGCGCTCGCCGGGTCGATGGTGCTGGACATCGACCCGGCGCGCACCGCGTCGGGCGTGTTCCGCTATGGCGCGGCCGCACTGCCGTCTAGCAGCACCGTGCTGTTCCACCGCGACGGGAAAACCGCCACCATCGACGTCGTGCGCCATGCAGAGGGGCACCTGTACATCCAGAGCAACGGCAAGCCGGACGCATCTTATCGGCCCGCGACCGCCGGCAGCGGCGAGCCGAGCCCGGACGAATACACGCAGGTCCTGCTCGCGGGCGTGGCCCTCGCGCACCGGCCGCTGGCGCAGGACATCGCAGTCATCGGCTTCGGCGCCGGCATCTCGACCGCGACGATACTGGCGAACCCCGCCGTCAGGCGTGTGGATACGATAGAGATCGAACCCGCGATGGTCGAGGGCGCCAGACAGTTCCGTCCGGCCAATGAGGCGGCATTTTCCGATCCGCGCAGCAGGATCGTGTATGAAGACGCGAAGTCCTTCTTCGCGCGCAGCGGGCGGCGCTATGACATCGTGATCTCCGAGCCGTCCAACCCCTGGGTGTCGGGCGTCTCTTCGCTGTTCACGCAGGAGTTCTACGCCCGCTTGCGCCGCTCGGTCAACCCCGGCGGCCTGCTGGTCCAGTGGATTCATTCCTACGAATTCAGCACGCCGCTGCTGGCGTCCGTCCTCGCGGCGCTGCAGGCCGGGTTCGGCGATTTCGTGGTCTACCAGTCGGGGAACGACCTGCTGGTCGTCGCCACGACAGGAGACCGGCTCGAGGCCCCGTCGGAGCAGGCGTTCCTCACCCCGGGTCTCGGCCGCTTGCTGGCACGCTATGCCTTGCGCGGACTTGACGATCTGGACCTGCGGCGGGTGGCCGGCCGGGCAACGCTGGAGCGGTTGCTGCCGGCGATCCCGGCCAACTCCGATTACCAGCCTTATGTCGATTCGCACGCCGCCGAAGCACGCTTCCTGAGAACCACGGTCGACAGGATCGACGAGATCCATCGGTACCCGATCCCGCTCATCGATCTTTTCGAGCACCGCCGCTGGCATAGGCGGGGCTCCGCATCCGAACCCCAGCGCACCAACGCCGGCGCGTCTGCGCGGCCATCGCCGGAGGCGCTGATCGATCTCATCGGAGGCGACGGCACCGGCATCGGCCGCGAGACGAACCGCGTCTACGCCGGCACGCTGCGCACCGCCTACCGCCTGCTGCTGCAGGAATGCGCGAGTGCGAGCACCACCGCCGAGCTGTGGGACGCGATGGTCTCCCTCGCGATCCTGGTCAATCCGGCATCGCGCCCGGACCGGGCGCAGGCCTTCTGGCTGGGCGCGGCGCAGTCCGGGTGCATTGCGCGGCTGCCCGGGCGCTATGCCACCTGGCTGGCACTATTCGCCGCCGTGGGTGCGCGCGATCCGCAAGGCATGACGCGCCTCGCCACCGCGTTGCTCGATGGCGGCGGGCTGACGCCGGGTCAGCGCGAATATGCGGTCCTCTCCGCGCTTGCCGGCAGCCTGGCGCGCTCGGACGCAGCGTCCGCGCAGCAGATCGTCGAACGCTGGATGCCGCAGCTGACCGAGGCCCAGCGCAACGCACCCGCGTTCAGGGGGCTGCGCGCGCTGTCGGGGCTGTAGTAGAGTTGATACACGTAGCGAAGAATTTGGCGCTGTTCATGTCGCCCGAATTTGGCAAGTTGCAAACTTCGCAACTTGCCAAATTCGGGAGATGTAGAAAAGCAGAGAAACGATACGGCCAGCCGGTTCCAGCGCTGGCATAATTGACCCATGACCACACCGTCCCCGGCCTCCATCGACGATACCCTCGGGCTGCTCGCGCGCGCCGATTACGTCGCCGAACGCAGCCTCGCGACGGCGGTATTCCTCGCCCTGAAGATGGGCAAGCCGCTGTTTCTGGAGGGCGAGGCCGGCGTGGGCAAGACCGAGATCGCGAAGGTCCTCGCCGATACCCTGGGCCGGCGCCTGGTCCGGCTGCAGTGCTACGAGGGGCTGGACGTCTCCTCCGCGGTCTACGAATGGAACTATTCGCGCCAGATGATCGAAATCAGGCTCGCCGAGGCCGAAGGCGTGAAGAACCGCGAGGGCATCGCGCAGGACATTTTTTCCGAGAAATTCCTGATCCGCCGGCCGCTGCTGCAGGCGCTCGAGGGCGATATCGGCGGCGCGCCGGTGTTGCTCATCGACGAACTGGACCGAACCGACGAACCGTTCGAGGCCTACCTGCTCGAGGTGCTGTCCGACTTCCAGGTGACCATCCCCGAACTCGGCACGATCCGCGCCCGGGAACCGCCGGTGGTGGTCATCACATCCAATCGCACGCGCGAGATCCACGATGCCATCAAGCGCCGCTGCTTCTACCACTGGGTGGACTACCCGGACGCGGCGCGGGAGTTGGAAATCCTCAGGCGCAAGGCCCCCGGCGCCTCGGAGCGGCTGTCGCGCGAAGTGGTCGCGTTCGTGCAGAAGCTGCGCGGCATGGACCTGTTCAAACTGCCCGGCGTGGCCGAAACCATAGACTGGTCGAAAGCGCTGGTGGCGCTCGACCGGCTGGCGCTCGATCCACAGACCGTCAACGACACCCTCGGCGCGCTGCTCAAATACCAGGACGACATCGCCCGCATCAAGGGCAGCGAGGCCGAGCGGCTGCTGGCCGAAATCCGCGCCGAGGTCGCGCCCCGGTGACGGCCGAGTCCGTCATCCGCAGACTGCTGCGCTCCGTCTCGCCGCGCGCGGGGTCCGGCGCGACAGGCGCGGACCGCAACACGCGCAAGACCGTGACGCTTTGCCGGGCGCTGCTGTCGCAGCGCGGCGAGGCTTCCGGCGCGGCGCTTGCCCGCGAGGTGCTGGCAGCTTACGACACGCTCCAGGGCCCGGCGCTGGAGGCCTTCTTCGATGTACTGGCCAGCGAATTCTCCCCCGATCCGCAGGACGTGGGACGCGCCGCCGATACCTACCGGCAGGAACCTTCGCAGACGAACCTCGTGCGCCTGATGCACATGGTCGAGCCGGGCCGACAGGAGCTGTTCCGGCGCCTGAACATGGCCTCCGGCGGCACCGCGGCGCTGGTGGAGATGCGCCGCCGCATCCTGCCGCAGCTGAAATCGCGCCCGCACTGGGCCGGCATCGAAGCGGACCTCGATCACCTGCTCGCTTCCTGGTTCAATCGCGGATTCCTGGTGCTCGCCCGCATCGACTGGCGCACGTCGGCGCTGATCCTGGAAAAGCTCATCCAGTACGAGGCGGTGCACGCGATCGAGGGCTGGAAGGATCTGCGCCGCCGGCTGCAGGCCGACCGCCGCTGCTTTGCATATTTTCATCCGGCGTTGCCCGATGAGCCGATCATTTTCATCGAAGTGGCGCTTACCCGCGGCATCAGCGACAAGGTTCAGCCACTGCTCGATCCGGACTCGCCGGTCACCGATCCCGCACAGGCGAACTGCGCGATTTTCTACTCGATCACCAACTGCCAGGAAGGCCTGCGCGGCATTTCGTTTGGCAACTTCCTGATAAAACAGGTGGCAGAGGACCTCGGTCGCGAATTCCCGCGGCTGAAAACCTTCTCGACGCTGTCGCCGATCCCCGGATTCAGCGCCTGGCTGAGCGACACGGACACGCTGGAGCGGCTCGCCCAATCAACGGGTCCCGGCGGCAGTGCCCTGGTCAAGCAGCTGCAGGCGCTGGACGAGACGGACTGGCACACCCGAGCAGCGCTCTCAGAAGCGCTGGAGCCACCGCTGCTGCGGCTGTGCGCGTATTACCTGCTGCACGCCAAGCGCGACGGGGAGCCGCTCGACGCCGTGGCGCGCTTCCATCTCGGCAACGGGGCGCGCCTGGAAAGGCTGAACTGGCTTGCGGATCACTCCAGGCAGGGCATGGCGCGTTCGGCAGGAATCATGGTGAACTACGTGTACCGGCTCGACGAGATCGAGCACAACCACGAGGCCTACGCCAACCGGCACGAGGTGGTGTCCTCGGCCAGGTTTCTCGTGCTCGCACGCCAGTGCCCGCTCGCCGGGGCGCGCGGCGCCCGCTCGTGACCCGCCCCGGCAACGGTGGGACGCGCGCGGCAATCCCCTCCCTCGCGGCCACGCCTGGCGGCGGGCGCCTGGCCGAGAACGTCATGCATTTCGCCCGCGTGCTGCGGGCCGCCGGCCTGCCGATCGGCCCGGACCGCGTGATCGACGCGATCCGCGCGCTCGAAGTCGCCGGCCTGGATCGGCGCGACGACTTCTACTGGACGCTCGCCAGCGTGTTCCTCGACCGGCGCGGGCAGTTCGAGGTCTACGACCAGGCCTTCCACCTGTTCTGGAAGGACCCGCAACTGCTCGAGCGCGCCATGGCGATGCTCCTGCCCGCAGTGCAAGGCCGCGCGCCGGACGCCGGGCCCGAGGCGGGCAACCGCGTCTCCGAGGCCCTGCACGCCGGGCAGCAGCCGGATCGCCAGCCCGGCGACGCCCAGCCGGAGAAGATCGAACTGGACGCTGCCCTGACTTTTTCGGCGCGCGAAGTCCTGCAGCACGCCGATTTCGAGACCATGACCATCGAGGAACTCGCGCACGCGAAGGCGATGATCGCCAGCCTCAGGCTGCCCATTCCGGAGGTGCGCACCCGCCGCTTCCGTCCGCACAACGAGGGCGCGCGCGTGGACCTGCGCGCGAGCCTGCGCACGAGCCTGCGCGCGGGCAGCGAGCTCATCGCGCTCAAGCGCCGCTCGGCGCGCTATCGCCATCCGCCGCTGGTGGTGCTGTGCGACATCTCCGGCAGCATGAGCCGCTACGCACGCATGTTCCTGCATTTCCTGCACGCGATCACCAATGACCGCGATCGAGTCACCACCTTCGTGTTCGGCACGCGGCTCACCAACGTCACCCGCTGCCTGCGCCACCGCGACGTCGATGCATCGATGCAGGAGGTCGCCAACGTCGTGGCCGACTGGTCGGGCGGCACCCGCATCGGAAGCTGCCTGCACCAGTTCAATCTGGACTGGTCGAGGCGCGTGCTGGGCCAGAATGCGGTGGTGCTGCTGATCTCCGACGGCCTGGATCGCGACGCCGGCGAAGGGCTGTCCAAGGAGATCGAACGCCTGCACAAGTCCTGCCGCAAGCTCATCTGGCTCAACCCGCTGCTGCGCTACGACGGGTTCGAGCCGCGCCCGGCCGGCATCCGCGCGATGCTGCCGCACGTCGACGCGTTCCTGCCCGTGCACAACATCACCAGCCTGGTCGATCTGGCCCGCGCGCTCGCGGCGCCGGCCGTCGGCGAACGCCGCGCGGCGTAGTTCTCCGCGCAGGCAACACGTGCACAACGGGCCCTTTGCTGCGAAAATGCGAGGGCAAATCAAGGAGCGACGCATATGGAAATGACGGGCGAGCAACTCATTCCGCTGCCTCAGGCCGAGGTCTGGCGCGGACTCATCGACCCCGACGTGCTGAAAGCCAGCATTCCGGGATGCGAGACCATCGAGCGGGTCAGCGACAGCGAGTACAAGGTCACGGTGACCGCGGCAATCGGCCCGGTGAAGGCGAAATTCAAGGGCAAGCTGGTCCTGTCGGACATCCGGGCGCCGGACTCCTACTCGCTCGCGTTCGAAGGCTCCGGCGGCGCGGCCGGCTTCGCCAAGGGCGGGGCGCAGGTCGCGCTGTCTCCCGAAGGAAAGGGCACGCGTCTGCGCTACAGCGCCAAGGCGAGCATCGGCGGCAAGCTGGCGCAGGTGGGCTCGCGCCTGATCGACGGCGTGGCCGCAAAAATGGCGGACGATTTCTTCGCGCGCTTCAACGAAACGCTCGCGCCCACCGTGGGCAAAGCGGCCGAGGCGGCCGAAGGCGAAGCGCCCGCGGCGGGCCGCATCAACCCGTTATGGATCGTCGCCGGCATCATCGCCGCCATGCTGGTGGTCAACTGGCTGCTCGGCGCCCCGCGCTACATTTCTTAGCCGGGCGGCGTCGCCATGTTGCGCGGACGAGAAACCGTCCGCGCGGATCGTCGATTGCGTACGGATGAAAAGCCATCCGTCCGCAATCGACGATCTTGAACAAGACCCCACAAGGTTCCTGCTGTTAACCAGAACCGCGTTTGTTGCACGGATGCCGTTTATCCGGGCAACAAACGCGGTTGGCGCGCGCGAGCGCGCAAGTCCGCGGTTGGCATGCGAAAGCACTCCAGTTGCTGCATTCAAATCGGCCTAGTCAGAGGCTATTGGGAGCGAAGCATCTCAGCGCTCACGAGACGAACTCTTAAGCGGTCTGCTAACGCTTCTTTCCGAGCATCGTTCCCCGGCAGTTCCTCGCCCCGCACCAGCAGGGAAAAAGCTTTTTCTGCGCCGGTGTGTGGCGCTCTTCGAGGATGAAGTTGTAGTCGTAGCTTAGTTCCTCACCGCGACGGATCGCGCGCACTGCCTCGATGAAAATACGCTCGTCCTTGCCCTCGACCGCCTCGCAGTTGAAATTGCAGGCGTGGTTGACCCATTTCGCCGCATTCCCCTTGCGCGCCGCGTCGATGCACATCGTGCCATCCCCGATTTCGAACAGGAACGTGTGATAGGGCACCGGGTCGATCCGATACCGGCGCTCGGCCTCCTGCCAGGTGATGCGCTCGCCCTTGTACTCGATCAGGCGTTCGCCCTTGGCAATACGACGTGTGGCAAATACTCCCCGGCCGTGAATGCCCGACTTGCGTACGGCGAACGGCCGTTTGGCCTGCTTCTTCATGCAGCACCCTCAGCATCTCAAGACAGCCGCGCATTATCCCGGAATCGGCGCGTCGCCGAAACAGAAACACGCTGTGCCAGCGGGGATGGAACACGCCCGCTGCCTGCTCCGGCGGCAGCCGCCGCACGCAGGTTCTGGAGCGCGGCGCCTGCTCGCTTGTACGAAGCGCTCCGGGCGGCTAGCGCCGCGAAGCGGACCACCTCAGATCGGGCGAACCGGCGGCCCTCACCGTGCCATCCATCGTATTTCCCCGTACACGCCCGCCGAAATCCCGCCGCACCGCGCCCTCGGTCACGGTGAATCTGATCTGGTCCCCGCGCAGCCTGGCGTCCGAAACCGCCAGCGGCGCCGCGGCGCCGTTCAACTGGCCGCTCAGAAACTGGAAACTCTGCCGCAGCGACAGCCGCTGCTCCTGCGCGCCGCCGTCGATGCGCAGCGACCAGTTGCCGCCGGCCTGCGCGGGAACGATCCACAGGTGAGCGAGGCGGTTGTCTATGTCGATCGTTTCGTCGGGCTGCCACTCGCCCATCCTGAACTGGTGCGCCACCACCCGCGTGCCGGCCTTCTGCTCGAGGATCCTGGGCCGCAGTCTCAGATTGAGTTCGGGCAGAAGATACGTGGTGATGATCGTGGCCTGGCTGAAGTCGGTCTCGAAGATGTCGGCTTTCAGGAACTTGACCCGCGCCGTCACGCCCTGGCGCTGTGCCTCGCGGTTGCTGAGCGCGACCATGTCAGGATTGAACTCCACGCCCATGCTGCGGGCGCCGAACTTCTTCGCCGCCGCAATGGCGATGCGGCCGTCGCCTGAGCCCAGGTCGATGACGAAGTCGTTCGGCGTGATACGGGCCATCTGCAACATCCTGTCGACCAGTTCGGGTGGCGTCGGTACCCAGATCACATCCTTGCCGGCCTGACCCACCTGAGGCGCAAACTCGCTCTTCTGCTGCGCCGCCGCCGGCATCGCGGCCAGCGCCAACGCGAGCACACCCAGCACCCAGACCCGTGTTGCCGATTTCATGCTCGTCCCCCGTTTCGTTAAGCGTCACCTGTTGCGCCGATGAACCATGACCAGCACGGCGCCGAGCGCAAGCACGCCGACGCCGACCAGGGCGCCACGGCCGGTATAGGCAAGACTTGAATACAGCATGTAGATGCACACGCCACAGAACACGAGCGGCGTTACCGGATACAGCGGCACGCGATACGGTCGCGCGGCTTGCGGCTCCCAGCGCCGGAATACGAACAGCGACATCCCGGTGAGAAAGAAGAACAGCCAGAACACCGGCGCGGTGTAATCCACCATGGTCTCGAATCCCCTGCGGGTCCAGGTGCCCAGCGCGACCAGCGCAAGCGCGATGGACGCCTGCGTCACCATGGCGTTGCGCGGCACCCCTGCCGCCCCGTCCCATCGGCCCAGCATACTGAACAGCGGCCAGTCGCGACCCAGCGCATAACCCGTGCGCGCGCCCGTGAGTATGGTCGCGTTGGCCGAAGTGATCGCCGCCACCGCCACTATGATGCTGATCAGCGCGGCGCCGGTGCCGCCCCAGGCGCGCTGGAGCAGGTCCGCAGCGGGCGCGCTCGACTTGCTCAACGCCTCCATGCCCAGCCCGACGTAATAGGCGTAGCTGACCAGGATGTAAAGAGCGGCGACAATCGACAGCCCCAGCATCAACGAACGCGCGATGTTGCGGTGGCCGTCCTTGATTTCGGCG
>Ga0154717_1049_pt5 | contig 16198 bp, 13 predicted proteins | sample Rifle2008BG16ft_FD_105725 | JGI IMG/M metagenome (GOLD analysis project Ga0154717, IMG submission 105725) | Betaproteobacteria bacterium RBG_16_64_18
GTGCGCGCGGCGCCGCAACGCACCTGGGTGAAACGCTGGAAGCGCGCGATACCGCAGTACACGCTCGGCCACCTTGCGCGGATTGCCGCCGTCGACGAGGCCGAGCGCGCGCTGCCCGGCCTGTACTTGTGCGCCAACTATCGCGGGGGTATTTCCGTTGCCGACTGCATCAAGTCCTCGCGCACCGTCTCCGACCGCGTCGCGCAATACCTCGGGCGGCCAGACCCTGCACGGCGCTGAGCCCCGCTGGAGGCGGCAGTGCGGCGCGACGTCGTCTGATCGATCCTGGGCGCATTCGCTCTCATGTATTTCCTGCTTGCGGTGAATGTCGAGGAGCTGTCGCTGCCGGAACTGAGCGTAGCGGCCAAGACCTCGAAGTGACGGCTGGCCGCCAGCGATCCCTCAACGCGGGCATCCCCTCGGCGCCGCAGCCGGTTCCGGATCGCTCACCCGGTATGCAGGCGCACGATATCGAGCAGCGCGATTCCATGGCTTTCCAGCTTCTTCTCCCCCACGCCCGAGATGCCGCGCAAGTCGTCCAGCGTGCGCGGAAGGCGCGCGGCAATGCTCTCCAGCGTCGCCTCGTGAAACACCACGTACGCCGGCACGCCATGCTCGCGCGCCACGTCGCGGCGCCAGGCGCGCAGTGCCTCGAGCAGTCCGGCCGAGGGTGCGCCAGCCGGGGCTAGTCCGGCCCCCGCGCCCCTGCCCGGCTTGCGCCGCGCCGGCCGGGCCGCTTCCTCCCGCAGCATCACGGTCGTCTCGCCCTTGAGCACGCCGCGCGCGGTATCGGTAAATTTCAGCGCACCGAAGGCTTCGTGGTCTGGGTGCAGATGGCCCAGAGCGACCAGCTGCCGGAACACCGCGCGCCATTGCCTTTCGTTCAGATCGCCGCCGATGCCGAACGTGGAGAGCCTATCGTGGCCGAACTTTGCGACGCGCTCGGTCGCACGGCCGAGCAGTACGTCGATCAGGTGCACCGCGCCGAAGCGCTGGCCGGTTCGATAAACGCACGACAACGCTTTCTGCGCATCGATCGTGCCGTCCCGGACGCGCGGAGGACTCAGGCAGTTGTCGCAGTTCCCGCATGGCCGGCTCGCCTCGCCGAAATACGCCAGCAGCTGAACCCGGCGGCAGCCGGCGGTTTCGGCCAGGCCGACCAGCGCCTCGAGTTTGCGGATCGAAAGGCGCTTGAAGGCGTCCTCCCCATCCGACTCCTCGATCATGCGCCGCTGCTGCACGATGTCGCCGAGGCCATAGGTCATCCACGCCTCGGCCGGCTTGCCGTCGCGCCCGGCGCGTCCGGTTTCCTGGTAATACGCCTCGACGCTCTTGGGCAGATCGAGATGCGCGACGAAACGCACATCCGGCTTGTCTATGCCCAAGCCGAAAGCGATCGTCGCCACGATCACCACGCCATCCTCGTTCATGAAGCGGTCCTGATGCGCCGCGCGCGCAGCCGCATCCATGCCGGCATGGTAGGCAATGGCGTCCAGGCCGTGGCCGGCGATCATCGCCGCCGTCTCCTCCACCTTGGCGCGCGACAGGCAATAGACGATCCCCGACTCGCCCGCGTGCCGCGTGCCGATGAACTCGAGGAGCTGCGCACGCGCATTCTGCTTTTCGACGATCTCGTAGCGAATATTCGGCCTGTCGAAGCTGGCGACGAAAACCCGGGCCTCGCCGAGCGTCAGGCGCGATACGATGTCCTGGCGCGTAGTCCGATCGGCGGTGGCCGTCAGGGCGATGCGCGGGATCGCCGGGTAGCGCCCGGCCAGCATGGCCAGCTCGATGTACTCCGGCCGGAAATCGTGGCCCCACTGCGACACGCAGTGCGCCTCGTCGATCGCAAACAGCGCGAGGCGTGCGCGATCGAGCAAGTCCAGGAAGCGGGGCGTGACCAGCCGCTCCGGCGCGACGTAGAGCAGGTCGAGCGCGCCGGACAGCAACTCCCTCTCGACCTTGCCTGCCGCCGCCGCATCGAGCGTGGAGTTGAGGCAGGCCGCCCTCACTCCCGCCTCGCGCAGCGCGCCGACCTGGTCGTGCATGAGCGCGATCAGCGGCGAGATCACGATGCCGCAGCCCTCGCGCATCAGCGCCGGAATCTGGTAGCACAGCGACTTTCCCCCGCTCGTGGGCATCAGCACCAGTGCATCGCCGCCGGCGGCGACATGCTCGATGATTTCGGCTTGCGCGCCGCGAAACGACGGGTAGCCGAAAACGGACTTGAGGATAGTGAGCGCCGCTGCCCCCATCCCGTCCGGAATGCTGCGAATCGGCGCCCTCACCACGGCCTGGCAGCTGAGTTAACGGTCACTCGAAGACTACCTGGCTTGCGTGCGCGCTTTCAGATACCAGTCGAGGATCTGCTCGCCGTTCCAGTGCAGGACCCCGGCAAACCCGTTGATGTAATCGTAGATCTGCTCGAGATACTTGATACGGAACGGCTGGCCGCTGATGTACGGATGGATGGCGATCGCCATGATCTTGGGGCGGTCCGCCCCTTCCTGGTAGAGGCGATCGAAGCTGTCGATGCATTTCTGTTTCCAGTACGCGGCTTCATGGTGTTGCACCATCATCACGGGAATATCGTTGGTTTCCATCGAGTACGGCAGCGTGATGAGCGGGCCGTTCGCGGTCTCGATTTCGGTGGGCTCGTCGTCGTGCACCCAGTCGCCGATGTACTTGATTCCGGCCGCGGCAAGATACTCAGGGGTGTCGAGGGTCTCGGTGAGGCCCGGCCCCAGCCAGCCGGCGGCCGGCTTTCCGGTGAAGCGCTCGATGGTGTCCAGCGCGCGCTTGATCATCGCCGGCTGATCCTTTTCGTTGTGGATCGGCCCCTGCTCGTAGCTATGCCCCATGAACTCCCAGCCCGAGTCCTTGCAGGCCTGCGCGACGCGCGGATAGTCCACGCACACGCGCGCGTTGATCGCCAGCGTCGGCCGGATCTTCAGCCGCTCGTACAGCGCATGGAAGCGCCAGAAGCCCACCCGCATGCCGTACTCGTGCCACGACCAGTTCGGCACGTCCGGAAGCGTCGTCACTCCGGTGGGCGGCGGCAACGCCTGGCGCGCCATCGCGCGCGATATGTCCCAGACCTCCAGGTTGACGATGGTCCATACGATGATGCGCTCGCCGTTCGGCAGCCGCAGCTTGGGCCGGTCGACGATGGCCCTGTAGGGAAGCCGGTCGCGCGGAATCATTGCCATGGTATTTCTATCCCCTTCTCACCTGGTGGCTCACGAAATACGCATGCCACCGGGAGCCGAAAAATATGCTACCACAGGCCTTTACTTCCCACGAACGCCGGAGCTGCACAGTCGTGGTCAATGACGCGCGCGCCCGAGCAGAAACATCGTCGTCGCGCACAGAAACAGCGCGCCCGCGCTGACCATGAACACCAGCTGCGGCCGGCCCGTATCGATGAACCACCCGACCAGCGGCGGCCCGACCGACGATCCGAGGTCGATGCCCGAATAGACGAAGCCGTAGACTTTGCCGCGCGCGTGCGCCGGCGTCACTTCGCGAATGACGATGTCCCGTGAAGGATTGACGGTGCCGACGAAAAAGCCCGCGATCGCCATGGTGAGAGCGAGCATCGCCTGCGACAGGGCTCCGCTCGCAAGCGCGAGCACGAACAGCATCGCGACCAGAACGCCGGTGATGGCGGCTGCGTCGTGGCGGCGCACCCGGCTGGCGATAAAGCCGCCGGCCAGCGTGCCCGTGACCGCGCCCAGCAGGTAGCCGGTGAGCGCGCCGGTCGCCGCTGTCACCGCCACCCCGTAGAGCCCGACCATCGCGGGTATGGAAAACGTCTGCAGGCAGACGGTCGTCACCGAGGAGAAGACAAAGAATGAAAAACAGGTGAGCACCGGAGCTGAAAGCAGCAGCCTGAGATCGGCGCGCACCCCCGCCCTGCCGTGCTCCCGTACTGCCGGCGCATGCGGTTCGCTGCGCAGCGCGGGCTGGAACGCGAGCAGCAGCGCGATCGCAAGGCCGATCGCCCCTGCCGCGATCATGGCCGCGCGCCAGCCAAACGCGGTCCCTATCGCCACCGAGAACAGCGGCGCCACCACCCAACCCAGGTTGCCGGAGACGGCATGCATCGAGAACGCGTAGCCCAGACGCGACGGATCGACCCTCGCGTTGAGAATGGCCATGTCGGCGGGATGGAACACGCTGTTGCCCGCGCCGGCGATCATGAACGCCGCAAGCAACAGCGGATACGAGGGCGCGAATCCGATCATCAGCGTACCGGCGGACAGGACCGCCAGCCCGCCCACCAGCACCGCCTTGCCGCCCAGGCGGTCCACTGCGAAGCCGGCGGGCGTCTGCAGCAGCCCGGAAGCCACATAGAACATGCTGGTGGCGAAACCCATCGCCGCATAGCCCACGCCGAATTCCTCTGTCAGCATGAAGAAGATCGGCGGCACCACCAGCGCATAGAAGTGCGACATCAGGTGCGCGACGCACACCTGCCCGATGATCGTCACGTCGGTGCGTAGCGGGGAGACTGCGGTGGTCATGGACGGGGGCGGCGATCGACCGGGTTGTGCCGCAAGCGGACGCTGCGGCTGGTTTCAAGCGCGGCATTATAGCGGACAGAGCATTGCGACCGACGCGCGCGGTTGTGGAGGGGTGCGCTTGCCGCCATAATTGCCCGCATTACACGCAACGGTTTCTCCCATGTCCTCCGGCCGCTACCCCACATTGTTCTCCCCGCTTGCGGTCGGCCCGGTGACGCTTGCGAACCGCATCATCATGGGCTCGATGCACACGGAGTTGGAAGGCAGGCCCGGAGCGAGCGAGCGTCTTGCCGCTTTCTACGCCGAGCGAGCGAGCGGCGGCGCCGCGTTGATCATCACCGGAGGATGCTCGCCCAACGCCGCCGGGCGTCTGAGCGAGCGCGGCGGCGTGCTAGACCGTCCGGCGCAGTTGCCGCCCCATCGTGCAGTCGTCGATGCGGTGCACGCGGCCGGCGGCCGCATCGCGCTTCAGATCCTGCATGCAGGGCGGTACGCGCGCCACAAAGACCTCGTCGGCGCATCGGACCTCCCCGCACCGATCAACCGCATGACCCCGCATGTCCTCACCGAGGCCGAGGTCGAGCAGACCATCGACGAATTCGCCGCCTGCGCCGCGCGCACCCGCAGCGCGGGCTACAGTGGACGCCGTCGTGCTGTGCACGGGGCAGGAATCCGTGCGCGGACTTTACGATGAACTCCTCGCCCTGAAAGCGCCGGTGCGCGTCATCGGCGGTGCGGAACGCGCAGCCGAACTCGACGCGCTGCGAGCGATCGACCAGGGCATGCGCACGGCGCTGGCGCTGTAGCGCGCCCTCACCAGGGAACGATCTCGCCCTGATAGTCGAGGAACTGCAGTTTCTTCGGGAGCTTGGCGTCGAGCAGGATCGCCAGCATGCCCGACACGCTGTTCTCGGGGGAAACGTTTGCATTGCGCCCGCCCATGTCGGTGCGCACCCAGCCCGGATGAAACATGATGCAGGTGACCCCCCGCGGCGCGAGTTCTATGGACAGGTTCTTGACGATGATATTCAGTGCCGCCTTGCTCGCCCGGTACATGTAGTAGGCGCCGCTGCGGTTCTGCCCCGCGACCGACATGTGCGTGGACAAGAAAGCCATCAGGCGGCGCTCGCTCGCTGCGACGCGGTCCGCGAACGCGGCGGCGACCCGCAGCGGCCCGATCGCGTTGGTACGGTAGGTCTCGAACCACAGCGCATCGTCCGCGTCCTGGATGCGCTGCCCTTCCCTGCCCGTGATCAGCGCCGGCTTCATCAGCGACACCCCCGCGTTGCAGACCAGCAGATCGATCGCCTCGCCTCCGACTGCCGCGGATAACGCACCGATGGACTGCGGGTCTCCGGTGTCCAGTGTGTGGACTTCGACGACCTGCCCGGATTCAGCCGCGAGCCGGCGCAGCGCGTCGGCCCGCTCGGGGTTGCGGCAGGTTGCCAACACCCTCCAGCCGGCCCGGGCGAGCTGACGCGCGAATTCCAGCCCGATCCCCCGATTTGCGCCGGTGATCAATGCCGTGGACATGGTCGCTCCCCTCTATTCAGCCAGCCAGTCTTGCAACGAACCGCGTCAACGCCTCCAGCACCGCCTGCGGCTGATCGCGGTGCGGCGAATGGCCGCAGTGCGCGAGTTTCAGCAGTTCCACCGGTCCGCGCACCTGCGAAGCGATCGCCTCCAGGTGCACCATCGTGCCGTACTCGTCGTCGTATCCCTGGATCGCGAGCACCGGGCATTTGATCCTGGGCAGGTATTCCTCGATGTTCCAGCGCCGGAAATCCGGATGCAGCCAGATGTCGTTCCAGCCCCGGAAAGCCATCTCGGCGTCTGCATGGTGGCGCCCCAGCTTGCGCGGCAGGTCGGTCGTCTCGAACGCCACTTTCGCCGCGGCGATCGCATTGAAAGTGACGTCCTCGAGAAACACGTGCGGCGCTTCCACCACCAGCCCCTTGACCCGCTCGTTCGTGCCGGCATGGATGATCGCGATCTCCGCGCCGTTGCTGTGTCCCAACAGGATCGGCTCGGCGATTTCCAGGCGCTCGAGAAGTTCGGGCAGCACGACCTGCGCCTCCTCGTGCATGTACTCGACGGGATAGGAGGCCACGCGCGCGTCGGAATGCCCGTAACCGAAGCGCGAGTACGCGACGACCGCGCAGCCGGCCGCGTGGGCGGCGCGCGCGGGGAAATCGCCCCACATCGACACCGAACCCAGGCCCTCGTGCAGCAATACCATCGTCGGCGCATCCGGCTTCGCGCCGGCGTAGCGCCGGTACTCGAGCCTGCGGCCCCCCACCGTGACCAAGTGTGTTGCTTTCGACATCAACTCCCTCTAGACCAGGAACCAGCGCGAGAATCTGGCGGTCGGACAAGCATGGGCACGCAATGCCAAAGCGGCCCAAGCCGGAGCCAAACAAGTCAAGTTGGCTCGCTATGCCTTGGCTTGCTCCTGTACGTCCTTGCGCCAGTGCGCCAGCAGCCCTTCCTTCGATACCTTGGCGCGATCGGTCTTGGGTATGGATGTCATGAAGCTGATCGACTGCGGCATCTTGAATTCGGATAGCCGCGGCTTAAGGTGGTCCATGATCGACTCGACGCTGAGCGTGTGGCCCGGCTTCGGGACCACGAAGCAGGCCAGGGCTTCGCCGTAGATCCGGTCCGGCACGCCGATGGTCGCCGCATCGAGCACGCCCGGGTGCTCGCACAGGATGGCCGTGATCTCCAGCGGTGCGATGTTCACACCGCCGCGGATGACCAGATCCTTCTTGCGCCCGGTGAGGAATGCATAGCCGTCCTCGTCGTAGTGCCCCAAGTCGCCGGTACGAAAGCCGCCGGCCGGCCGGGGCTGGATCTCCCCGCGTCCGGTCAGATAGCCCGAGAACACCTGCGGTCCGTCCACCATCAGTTCGCCCTCGACGCCGACCGGCGTGTCGTTTCCGTCCTCGTCGACGAAACGCGCGACGATGTTGCGCTGGGGCTTGCCCACGGGGCCCCGGCGCGGAGCCCTGGGATCGTTGGAAAACATGAATCCGGATTCCGACATCCCGCAGGCCTGCAGCAACGTGATGCCGTAGCGATTCTGGAAGGCCTCGTAGGTCTCGGGGGCGATCGGCGCGGTGCTGGTGGTCATGTAGCGCAGCGTCGGCAGGTCGGCCTTGCTCACCGGGTGCGGACGCTCCAGGAGCATCGTGATCGCGGTCGGCACGCCTGCGGAAATGGTCACGCCGTACTGCCGGATCCAGTCGAAGAAATGGCCGACCGAGAACTTCTTCGCCAGCACGAAGCTCCCGCCGACCAGCAGCGTCGGCGTCATCGATAGGATCTGCGGCGAACACCAGGTGAGCGCACGGTACTCCAGCAGCCTGTCGTTCTCCGTGATGTCGAAACCGTCGGCGACCGAGTCCGTCACGTAGAAGTAACAGGCGTGGCTGCAGCACACGCCCTTGGGCCTGGAGGTCGTGCCCGAGGTGTAATTGATCAGCGCCAGGTCATCCGGCCCGCCGACGATCCGGTCGCAATGCGTCGCCGGCAGCCGGGCGACCAGGTTGAAGAACTCGTTCTGCGGTCCGGCCTCGGGCATGTCGCCAAAGCTGTAGTTCTCCACTCCCGCCGCCTTGGCGATGGCCTGGAGTTCAGGCGCCAGCTCGCTGTGCCAGAGCACCAGCTTCGGCTCCACGTCGTACAGGATCTGCTCGACGTTCCTGGCGTTCACCTCGCAGTTGACCAGGTTGATGGTCGCACCGTAGCGCTGCACGCCCTGGTAGAACGCGACCTGCGACAGGCAGTTGTGCGACAGCACCGAAACCCGGTCGTTGGCCCTGATCCCGCGCGACGCGAGGAAGTGGCAGATGCGATTGGTAATGGCATCGAGCTGCGCGTGGGTGATCTGGCGACCGGTCTCGGCGCTGATCGCGTAAGCCTTGGCGCCGCGCTCGGCTGCATGGCGCGTAATGATCTGATCGATGCTTTGATAGGGGATACCGGGGTTCATCATCACCCACGCATTCCTCGATGCTCAGATGTCTGTATGTATGCTACATTATACGGGTGTGCGGGGGCTGGCAACCCGGCCACCGCCGGCATTCTCGATCGCAGTAGACGAAGGACACACTGTCGTGAACATTGCCGTTGACAAGTCGGTTGCGCAGGAGCGCTACGTCGGCCGGTCGATCGAGCGCACAGAAGACGCCACACTCCTCACCGGTTCCGCCCGTTTCGGCGACGACATGCCGGTGCCCGGCGGCACGCTGTTCGCCGCCATCCTTCGCTCCGCGCATGCGCACGCGGAGATCCTCTCGATCGATGTCACCGAGGCCCTGGCGCGCCCGGGGGTCGCCGCGGTACTGGTCGGCAAGGAGGTCAAGGCACAGTCCGAGCCGTTCATCGTCGGCGTCAAAGCGCCGATCGACGACTGGTCGCTCGCGGTCGATCGCGTGCGCTACGTCGGCGAGCCGGTCGCGGTGGTGGTGGCAAGCGACCGCTACAAGGCCGAAGACGCACTCGATGCGATCGAGGTAAATTACCGGCCGCTGCCGGTCGTGGTCGATGTCGACGAGGCGATGCGGCCGGAGGCGACGCTGCTGCACCCGGCCTGCAAGACCAACGTGGTCCACGACCGTGCATTCCGCTACGGGGACCCCGAAAGCGCGTTCGCGAACGCGCCGCACCGGGTTTCGCTCGAGGTCGAGTACCCGCGGGTGCTGTGCGCCCCGATGGAAGGCTATGTCGTGGTGGCCGACTACAACGGCGCCGAGGACAGCTACGACGTGATGGCCAATTTCCAGGGGCCGTTCTCGGTGCTCACCGTCGTGCCGCGGGCGCTGCGCGTGCCGAGCAACAAGTTCCGCCTGCGCACCCCGCCCAATTCCGGCGGCAGCTTCGGCTCCAAGCTGGCGACCTTCCCCTACATGGTGCTGATCTGCCTCGCCTCGAAGAAGACCGGCAGGCCGGTGAAGTGGGTAGAGGACCGGCTGGAGCATCTGGCTGCATCGGGCTCCGGACCGTACCGGAAGACGAAGATCGAGGCGGCCGTGTCGAAGGACGGCGAAATCCTGGCGCTCGCCTGCGATCACGTCGAGGAATATGGCGCCTGCCTGCGTGCGCCCATGCCCGGGCCGCTGTATCGCATGCACGGCGTGACCACCGGCGGTTACGGCATCCGCAACCTGTCCATCCGCAACCGCATCGTGCTCACCAACAGGGTGCCGGTGAGCCTGGTGCGCGGCTTCGGCGGGCCGCAGATCTACTTCGCGCTGGAGCGCCTGGTGCAACGCATCGGGGTCGAATTGAAGCTCGATCCGCTCGACGTGGTGAAGCGCAACCTGATTGCGCCGGCGGCGTTCCCGTATCTCACCGCCGCAGGCGCGCTGCTCGATTCCGGTGATTTCCAGCTCGCGATCGATACCGCGACCGGCCAGGGTCGGCTCGACGAACTGAAGCGCCGCCGCGACCAGATGCGCGCACAGGGCAGGCTCTATGGCATCGGCTACGCATGCGTGGTCGAGCCGGGCGTATCCAACATGGGTTATCTTTCGGCCCTGCTGCCGCTCGAGGCACGCATCAAGTCAGGTCCGAAGGACGGCGCCATCGGCACCGCCACGGTGGCGGTGGACGGCAACGGCATGGTGACCGTGGTGTCCGATTCGACGCCCCAAGGCCAGGGCCACCGCACGGTGCTGGCGCAAATCGTCGCCGACGAACTGGGGCTCAAGGTCCAGGACATCGCGGTCAATGTCGAACTCGATACTGCCAAGGACGGGTGGTCGATTGCCGCCGGCAACTACGCCAGCCGTTTCGCCGCTTCGACCTGCAGCGCCGCCTATCTCGCCGCCGGACGGATGCGAAAACGCATCGCGGCCATTGCCGGCAAGGTGCTCGCTGTGCCGCCCGAGCAGCTCGGGTTCAAGGATGGGAAGATATTCTCGCTCACGCAACCGGAGAAGAGCCTGCCGTTCTATCGCGTCGCCGGCATGGCGCAGTGGTCGCCGAGTTCGCTGCCGGAAGGCGCCTCGCCGGGCCTGCGCGAAACGGTGCAGTGGAGCCCGCCGCAGCTCACCCCGCCGACCGAGGACGATGGGATCAACACCTCGCTCACCTACGGCTTCATTTTCGATTACTGCGGCGTCGAAATCGATCGCGACACCGGCGAGGTGAAGGTGGACAAGTATGTCTCTGTCCACGACAGCGGGCGGATCCTGAACCCTGCGATCGCCGAAGGCCAGATCCGCGGCGCGCTCGCACAGGCCTTCGGCGCGGCGCTGTACGAGAACTTCGCCTACGGCGCCGACGGCAGCCTGCTCACGGGCACGTTCGCCGATTACCTGCTGCCAACTGCGATGGAGATTCCGCCGATCGAGCTCTACCACATCGAGACGCTCTCGCCGTTCACTCCGATGGGTGCCAAGGGCATGGGCGAAGGCAATACCATGAGCACGCCGGCCTGCATAGGCAATGCAGTCGCCGACGCGCTCGCTCAAGTGCCGAATGCGCGCGATCTGTCGCTGCCGTTCACGCCGGTGAAGATCGCCAGACTGCTGCACGGCGAGGAGCAGGCGCCGCCTGCCGGTCTGAAGCGCGCGGCGAAGGCGGCCTCGGCGGCGGGTTCAGGCAAGGGGACCGGGATGACGGGCGAAGGGAGCACCTTCGTGTCCGTGCCTCCGGCCAAGGTATGGGCGACGCTGCTCGATCCGGAGTCGCTGCGCGCGGTCATCCCCGGATGCGAGTCGCTCGAAACGACCGGACAGAACGCCTACCGCGTGGTCGCGCGGATCGGTGTCGGGCCGGTGCGCGGACGCTTCACCACCGATGCCCGATTCACCGATCTGGTCGAGCCGCGCTCAATGACACTGCGGATCGAAGCGAGCGGCCCGCTCGGTTCATCGCGCGGAGCGGGCGATGTGCGCCTTGAAGCCGAGGGCGATGGCACGCGCGTGCACTACGACTACGGCGTCGATCTCTCCGGCAAGGTCGCCGCGGTTGGCAGCCGCATGCTCGAGGGCGCATCCCGGGTGCTGATCGGGGCGTTCTTCGAGGCGCTTGCGCGCCGTGCAGGCGGAGTAAGCGCGGCGCAGGGCATGCCGGACTCGTACTGGTGGAGACTCTTGCGCTTCCTGGGGCTCGCAAAATGAAGCCGGCAGCATTCGATTACATCCGCGCCGCCTCGGTGGAAGAGGCGGTGGAGGTCCTGGCGAAATTCGGCGCCCGCGCCCGACTCATGGCCGGCGGCCAGTCGCTGATGGCACTGCTCAACTTCCGCCTGGTCGAGCCCGAGGTGGTGGTGGACATTTCGTCCATCGGCAGCCTGAACTCGATCCGCATCGATGGCGAGTCGGTGGAGATCGGCGCTTCCGTGACGCAGTCCGAACTGCTCGACTGGCCCAGGCTGAAGGAAGAGCTGCCGTTGCTGGCGCTGGCACTGCCCTGGATCGGCCACTTCCAGACCCGCAATCGCGGCACCATCTGCGGTTCGATTGCGCATTCCGATCCGAGTTCGGAACTGCCCCTTTGCCTTGCGATTCTGGGCGGAGAAGTCGAGTTGCGGTCAGCACAAGGAACCAGACGCCTCAAGGCGTCCGCATTCCAGACCGGGATGCTGTCCACCGCGAAGGCGCCCGATGAGATCGTGGTCGCGGCGCGCTTCCCGCGGCGCAGGCCCGGCGAGGGATATGCATTCCGGGAAATCGCCCGTCGTCACGGGGATTTCGCCATCGTCGCGCTGGCGGCACGGGCGACCGCTGGCGGCGTGCTGCTCGGGGTCGGCGGTGTCGCCGACCGCCCCGCCGTGCGCGATCTTGGCGGCACAGGCGGCGCGGCGCTGGGTGCGGCGCTGAACGCCTTTGCCTGGGAGATGGGCGGGAACGACGATATACACGCCACGGCCAGCTACCGGCGCGAGCTGGTGCGCCGACTGGGCCCCAAAGTCATCGAGGAAGCGCAAGCATGCCTGTCCTGAAAGCGCGCGAGCGCCACCCGATCACCATCACGCTGAACGGCCGTCCGGCCAGCGGCTACGCCGAGCCGCGCATGCTGTTGTCGGATTTCCTGCGCCAGGAACTGGGCGCGACCGGCACGCACGTCGGCTGCGAGCACGGTGTCTGCGGCGCCTGCACCGTGCGCATCGACGGCAAAGCGGTGCGCTCCTGCCTGACCCTTGCGGTGCATGCCGACGGCAGGCGCGTCGATACCGTCGAGGGGCTCGCCGGAGAGGGCAACAAGCTCTCGGTGCTGCAGGAAGCCTTCCGGCGCCATCACGCACTGCAGTGCGGCTACTGCACTGCAGGCATCCTGATGTCCCTCGCGCATTATCTGGAGATCAATCCGCAGGCCGGCGAGGAGCAGCTGCGCAAGGTGATCGGAGGACACCTGTGCCGCTGCACCGGTTACACGCAGATCGTCGAGGCGGCAGTCGAAGCGGCCGAGATGCTGCGCTTGAACAAGTCAGCCAAGGTCTGATATCCAGCTTCGGAAGCTGGAAGTGACCGCCGCGCCGAGCATGCCGGATATCGAATCCCTCGCTAAGCTTTACCGCCGCCCCGGCTTCATGGTGAAGCGGCTGCACCAGGTGGCCACGGCGATCTTCCTGGAGGAGTGCGGGAGCTGCAACATGACGCCTTCGCAATATCAGGCGTTGTGTGCTCTCCAGGAGCACCCGGACATCGGACAGGGCGCACTTGGAAAGCTCACCGGCCAGGACCGCTCCACCATCAGCCTGGTGGTGCGTCTGCTGCTCGATCGCGGCCTCATCCGGCGTGTCGTCAATGCGAGCGACAAGCGCGGTATCAGCCTCAAACTGTCGGAGGCCGGCGTACAGACGCTGCGCGAGGTGGCGCCCGCAGCGAGGCGGGCGCAGGATCGCTTCCTCTCTGTACTGCCGGAGGCAAAGCGCGTCGAGTTCCTGGCGCTGCTGGATTTGCTGCTGGACCGGCACGGGGAGCAGATCAACCCGGCCAGCGTCGTCAACGGCGCGGCACCCGCCAAAGTATCCAGGCCGCGGCGGCGCGCCCCGCGACCGAAGCGCCGATCGCTCTGAGCCGGCGAACAGGCTGGCTCGCATTGCCTTGCATGATCTCCCCATTTCGGGAAGTTGCAACTTCGCAGCTTCCCGAAATGGGGAGACGTATGAAAACCAAAGGCTTCGCCAATGGCGGCTACGCAGTCGTAAGGGACCAACGGTTCCTTCAGTTCACTCCACCGGCCACTGCAGCTTGTTGATCTTTTTCATGTCCAGGCGAGCGGCAATGCGCGCAGCGGTCTTCCCCACCTCCCGCATGATCGCATCCTGATCGATCCTGGTCAGACGGCCGTCAAGGACGACCTGCTCGCCGGCGACGAACACGTGTTTGACCGTGTTGCCGGTGGCGCTGTAGACCAGGTTCGAGACCGGGTTGTAAAGCGGCTGCCACTCGGACACGGTTGCGTCGAATAGAACCAGATCCGCTTCCTTGCCCACATCCACGCTGCCGATCCGGTCGCCGACCCCGGCTCCGCGCGCGCCGTTAATCGTAGCCATCTCGACCGCATGCTCGGGCGGCATCACCCGGGGATTCATCCGGGCCTCCTTGTACCCACAGGCGCAATGGCGCATTTCCTGAACGATGTCCACCGCGCCGGAGCAGGCGTGGTCGGAGCCAAGGCTCACGTTGACGCCGAGCGCCATGAGCTCGGGAAGCTTGCCGACCGTGATGTTGCCGTATCCGTTATGCACGCTGGAGGTCGGCGCGGCCACGAGCGTCGGCTTGCGCCTGACGAGGATCGCGACTTCGTGCGGCTCGAGCCAGCCTGAATGCACCAGGAGCATGCTCTCGTCGAGGACCCCCAGCGATTCCAGCCGCTCGATCTCGGGCTTGCCGTACTGGGCGACGCTCGAATCGTGCGTGGAGTAGGCAAAGCAGGCGTGCGTCTGGAGAAATGTCGCGTACTTCTGCGAGAGCTGCTTCAGGCCGAGGATCAACTCGTCGGAGGCGTTGTTGAGTCCCCTGAAGGAGGCGCTGGCGCTAACGCGCCCGCCGTGGGCCGAGCGGTACTTGTCGAACAGCTCCTCGGTCTTGGCGAGGCAACGATCGGTGGTCTGGATCATGCTCTCGGGCAGCAGGCCCATGACCGACTTGGTCTTGTCGAAGCAACTGGTCGACACCACCATGCGCAGGCCCGAAGCGGCGATCGCGCGCACGGTGGCCTCGGGGTGGTAGTTGCCCGGATCGATGAAGCAGGTGACCCCGTGCCGGAGCAGCTCGATCGCCGCGAGCGAGGCGCTGACGTACACGTCTTCCTCGGTCATCGCCCCCTCGTAGGGATACATGTGATCGAACAGGAAAGACTGCGCGTTGGCTTCGTCGGCGAGCCCGCGCGACATCTGGAATGAGGAATGCAGGTGGTTGTCGATGAAACCCGGCGTGCCCACCATGCCCTTGCCATCGACCACCCTGCCGGCGCTCCAGACCCGCTCGATGTCGGCGGTCTTGCCGACGGCGACGAATTTGCCGCCTTTCACGACCACGGCCGCGTCGCGTATGACCCTGCGCCCGGGATCGACGGTGATCAGCCAGTCGATACCCCGGACGACCAGATCGGCCTGCTGCGCTGCGCTCACTTGTTGTCGCCGACGTAGTTCAGCTTGTCACGGACCTTCAGCTCGATCAGCACGTTTTCTTCGAGCGATTCCTCGCACAGCATGGAGCGGTGGGTGATGCCCTTGGGAATGATCATCATGTCGCCTTCCTTGAGGACCCGGGTGCCCATCTCGGTCTCCCAGCGCAGCGCCCCGCGCACGCAGAATATGACCTCATGGGAATCGACGTTGCGGTGCCAGAAGCCCATGTCCTCTACTGAGCGCTTGGACACGTCGATCTTCACCGTCTTAGAGTCGAACAGGCGCAGCGGCGAGCCGTCCGCCTTGTTGTAGTTCGAGGGCTGAAATTTCTTGTCGAAAATATTCAGGCACTGGAACAGCTCGCTCGCGGTGAGCACCCCGAGATTCTCGATCGGGTTGCCCTTCATCTCCAGCGTGACGTTGGTGCCGTCGATGGTGACGAGTTGGCGCAGCGGTGGCTTGGGTAGCGTCATGACTTGATCCTCCTGGTTGTAGGGCGCTTATGCGGCATAGGGGACCGAATCGCACCGGGGAGCACACGCTGCCGTGAACCCGCCTCCCCTGCGCCAGAATCCGTCATCGTGCCGCCGCAATGGCCCGCGCGACGTAGACCCGCGCCACGTGAGCCCGGTATTCGGCCGAGCCATGGATATTCCCCATGACGTCCACGCCCTGGACCACGGTTGAAGCCGCTTCCTCGATCGCCTTCGGCTCCAGCCGTTTCCCTTGCAGCGCGCGCTCGACCCCGACCGGGCGGTAGGCCCGGTCGGTCACCCCGGTCACGCCGATGGAGATCTCCTCGCACCGCTCGTCCTTGCCCACCCGCATGCGCACGGCCACACCCACCAGCGCAAAATCCGTGGCCCGCCGGGCCGCCTTCAGGTAGGCGCTCCCCTGACCCGTCAGCACCGGCACACGGATCTCGGTGAGAATCTCCTCCGGCGTCAGGGCGGTGGCGAACATGCCCTTGAAGTAGTCCGCCACCTTGATCCACCGCTCGCCCTTGGGCCCGACCGCCTTCAGTTCGCCCCCGAGAGCAAGGACGGCCGCCGGCATGTCAGCGGAAGGATCCGCATGGGCC
>Ga0154717_1115_pt2 | contig 16193 bp, 15 predicted proteins | sample Rifle2008BG16ft_FD_105725 | JGI IMG/M metagenome (GOLD analysis project Ga0154717, IMG submission 105725) | Betaproteobacteria bacterium RBG_16_64_18
GGAATCGAATTGGCTGTGGCTGGTGCCGATCGAGTCCGAGCGCGCGAGCTACAGCCCGATCGTGTTTCTGATCGTGATCGTCTGCGTGACCCTGCTTACTTTCATCCTGGTGCGCCGCTTCTACCACGGCCGCGTGCGTTACTCCGAGGCATGGGGCTGCGGCTATTCCGAACTGACCGCGCGCACGCAGGACACCGCCGATGCGTTCGGCCAGCCGATCCGGCACGTATTCGGCCCGCTCTACCTGATGCAGCGGCACATGCCGGGACCCGAGGATCCGGCGCCCAGGTTCTCGCTCAAGATCGAGGACCGCCACTGGTACTGGCTGTATCTGCCCGTGGCGCGTTTGGCCCAATACGTGTCGGCCAAGATCGCCTTGCTGCAGCAGGGACGGATCAGCATCTACCTGCTCTACAGCTTTCTCACCCTGATCGCGCTGCTGGTCTTCGTCCGGTGAGCTTTCCCGCCATGGTCAACGCCCCCGCGATCGCGTTTCAGATACTGCAATCGGTGTTCGTGGTACTGGCCGCGCCGCTGCTCCTGGGCTGGACGAACCAGTGCCGTGCCTGGCTGCAGAACCGTTCGGCGCCGAGCATCCTGCTGCCGTACTACACGCTGGCCAAGCTGTTTCACAAGGACGCGGTGATCGCGCGCAACGCTTCCGCCGTGTTTCGCGTCACGCCCTATGTGGTGTTCGGCTGCATGTGGCTCGCCGCCGGAATCGTGCCCGTGCTCGCCACCGACCTGCCGTTCGCGCCGGCGGCCGACATCATCGCGCTGGTGGGCGTATTCGCCCTGGCGCGCGTGTTCTCGGCGCTGGCGGCGATGGACATCGGCACCGCCTTCGGCGGGCTGGGCGCGCGGCGCGAGATGCTGATTGGCTTCCTCGCCGAACCGGCGATGCTGATGATCCTGTTCACCGCCGCTTTCATCAGCGGCTCGACCCAGTTGAACACCATCGTCGAGACGCTGGGACGCCGCGAGTTCGCGATTTACCCGAGCCTGGCATTCGCCGCGGTCGCGTTCCTGATGGTCTTGCTCGCCGAAAACGCGCGCATCCCGATCGACAACCCGACCACGCACCTGGAACTCACCATGATCCACGAGGCGATGATCCTCGAGTACTCGGCGCGCCACCTGGCGCTGATCGAATGGGCCGTCGCGATCAAGCTGTTCGCCTACATGACCATCGGCATCGCGCTGTTCGTCCCCTGGGGCATTGCCGAAGCGGGCAACTGGGGAGCGCTCCCGCTCGCGTTCGCGGCACTGGCGGTGAAACTTGCCCTAGGCGGCGCCGGTCTCGCCTTGCTGGAGACGCTGCTTGCCAAGCTGCGCCTATTCCTCGCCCCGGAGTTCCTGTCCACCGCATTCCTCCTCGGCGTGCTCGGCATACTGACCCACTTCCTCGCGCGCGGCTGAAGACCTCATGGATCAATCGTATTCCAGCCAATTCGTCAACCTGCTCGCGGCGTTCCTGCTGCTGCTCGCCTTCGCCATGCTGTCGCAGCGGCGCGTGCTGACGCTGATCAAGCTGTTCGCATGGCAGGGCGCCGCGCTGACCGCCTCGACGCTCATCATGGCGAACGCGACCGGCCAGGTTCATCTGTATTACTCGGCCGCGCTCACGCTGCTGCTCAAGGTGATGCTGATCCCATGGATACTGCACCGTCTGATAAACCGGCTGCAGATACGCTGGGACATCGAGACCCTGATCAACATTCCGGCTACGATGCTGATCGGTATCGGCCTCGTGATCTTCTCTTTCGCGCTTGCCACCCCGATCTCGGAGATGGCGAGCGGCCTGACGCGCGCGACTCTGGGAATCGCGATCGCGAGCATGCTGCTGTCGTTCCTGATGATGATCGTGCGGCGCAAAGCGGTGCCGCAGGTGATCGGATTCCTGGCGATGGAGAATAGCCTGTTCTTCGCCGCCACCAGCGCGACCTACGGCATGCCGCTGGTGGTCGAGCTGGGCGTGGCGCTCGACGTGCTCGTCGGCACGTTTATCTTCGGCATTTTCTTCTTCCATATCCGCGACCAGTTCGAGAGCCTGGACATCCGGCATATGGAAAAGCTGAAAGAGGACTAGGGACGCGTGGCAATCGCTCTGGTCCTCGGTTTTCCTCTGCTCGGCGGCCTGCTGCTGGCGCTCTTCGGCCACAAGCGCTGGGCGCCGGAGTTTAACGCCCTGATGAGCTTCATCACCCTCGTCGCCGCGGCGGCGCTGACCAGTCGCGTCATCACCGACGGCCCGATGACTGCGATGGAAGAACAGTTCTTCGTCGATCCGTTCAACGTGTTCCTGGTCGCGCTCACCGCATTCGTTGGCTTCACCACGGCGCTTTTTTCCCGTCCCTACATGCGCATCGAGGAGCACCACGGGCGCCTCAACGCGGCGCGCCTGCGCCTGTACCACAGCATGTACCAGATGTTTTCCTTTACCATGCTGCTGTGCCTGCTGTCGAACAACATCGGCATCCTGTGGGTGGCACTGGAGGGTGCGACGCTCGCAACCGTGCTGCTGGTGAGCCTGTACCGCACGCCGGCGAGCCTGGAGGCAGCGTGGAAGTATTTTATCCTGTGCTCGGTCGGCATCGCGCAGGCGCTGTTCGGAATCATTCTGTTGTATTTCGCCGCGGAAAAAGTTCTCGGCTCAGGGGGGGGGTCGCTCCTGTGGACGCACCTGTATGAAGTGCGCAGCGAGCTCGAACCGACGGTGCTGTCGCTCGCGTTCGTATTTCTCCTGGTCGGCTTCGGTACGAAAGTCGGGTTGGTGCCGCTGCACAACTGGCTGCCCGACGCGCACGCCGAAGGCCCCACCCCGGTATCGGCGGTGCTTTCGGGGCTGCTCCTCAATGTCGCGCTGTACGCGGTGGTGCGCAGCAAGGTGCTGGTCGATGGCGCGCTCGGGCGCAATTTCTCCGGCGGCCTGATGATGGGTTTCGGCCTCCTGTCGGTGGTGGTGGCTGCGTTTTTTCTGTCGCGGCAGAAGGACATCAAGCGCATGTTCGCTTACTCTTCGATCGAGCACATGGGAATCGTGACCTTTGCTTTCGGCATGGGCGGCCCGGTCGCCGCTTTCGCCGGCCTGCTGCACATGACCGTGCACTCGCTCACCAAGAGCGCGATTTTCTTCACCGTCGGCCATGCCACGCAAAAAACCGGCACGCAGAACATGGCGGACATCCGCGGTTTGATCGAGCAAAGCCCGACCATCGGCTGGGGACTCACGCTGGGGAGCCTCGCCATACTCGGCATGCCGCCGTTCGGGGTGTTCACCAGCGAGTTCATGGTGCTCACCACCGCCATGCACGAGCACCCCTGGGCGACGCCGTTCCTCCTGGTGGCGCTGGGGGTCGCGTTCGCGGCGATTTTCGGGAAAGTCCAGCCGATGGTGTTCGGCGAGACCAACCTGCGCCGGCTGCCTCATCCGCCAGCGCTGGTGCCGGTGTTCGTGCATCTGGCGATCGTGCTGATGCTGGGCCTGTACATTCCGCCCTACCTGGTCGAATGGTACCGCCAGGCGGCCGCTTTCATCGGCTGAGCGCGCACCAGGTGGAAAAGCAATGACCGATCTTCCGATCCAAACCGAAGCCATCCCGGGCGCGATGCCCGCGTCCCGCTCGATGATCGAGGCCGGGACCCTGCGCGCGGTGGTGGAGAAGGCGAAAGCGCAGAAAGCGCGCCTGGTCGCCCTTTGGGGCAGCGACGAGACCGTGCGCGGCGGCGGCTACGCCCTGCAGGTTGCGCTCGCGGTTCGCACGGGCCTCCTGTGGTTGACGGTGCCGCTGGCGCGAGAGCATCCGCGCTATCCCGGCATCGCCGACATCTATCCGGCGGCGAACCGCATGCAGCGCGCCGCCTACGATCTCCTCGGCATCCACGCGCAGGACGCGCCGGACCACCGCAAGTGGCTGCGGCACCGCGCATGGCCCGGAGGCGTATTCCCGCTGCGCAAGGAGTTCGACATCGCCAGCCGCTTTCCGCAGGCCGACGACCGCTACCCGTTCGTCAAAGTCGAAGGCGAAGGCGTGCACGAGATTCCGGTGGGTCCGGTGCATGCCGGGACCATCGAGCCAGGGCACTTCCGCTTCTCGATCGTCGGCGAAAAGATCCTGCGGCTGGAAGAGCGCCTGGCCTACACACACAAGGGCATCGAAAAGTGCTTCGAGGCGATGACGCTCGAAGAAGGCGCCCGGCTCGCGGGCCGCGTGAGCGGGGATTCGACGGTCGCCTACGCGTGGGCCTACGCCATGGCCGTCGAAGGCGTGACGGGAACCGAACCACCGAGCCGGTCGCTCGCGCTGCGTGGGATCATGCTCGAACTGGAGCGCATGGCCAACCATCTGGGCGACCTCGGCTATCTGGGCAACGACGTGGCGCTGTCTTTCGGTTTCTTCCAGTTCTGGAGACTGAAGGAAGACCTGCTGCGGTTGAACGCCGAGTTGTTCGGCCACCGCTACCTTATGGACCTTGTCGTCCCCGGCGGCGTCACATGCGATCTGACGCGCGACCACGAGCAGCGCCTGCTGGAGGGGCTGGACCGGATCCAATCCGAAATTGCCTCTCTGCAATCGATCTATGACGAGCACTCCGGTGCCCAGGACCGGTTCATCATGACCGGGCAGGTGCTGCCCGATCTGGCCGAAAGAATGGGCCTCACCGGGTTCGCCGGTCGTGCGAGCGGCATCATGTGCGACTTGCGGATCGATTACCCGATTCCGCCTTACCAGCAGCTGGAGGTGCGCCTGGCCTCGCACACCCGCGGCGACGTCGCCGCCCGCGTTTCGGTCCGATTCGAGGAACTGTTCGAGTCCGTTCGGCTGGTCCATGCGCTGGTCAACCACCTCCCGCCCGGCGAACTCCGGGTCCCCGTTGGCGCGGCCCCGGGCGGTGCGCGCGGTATAGGCTGGGTCGAGGGTTGGCGCGGCGACGTGTTCATCGCGTTGGATACTGCCGACGGAAATCGCATCCATCGGGCGCATCCGCACGACCCGTCGTGGCAGAACTGGCCTGTGCTCGAGCGGGCGGTGCTCGGCAATATCGTTCCGGACTTTCCCCTGATCAACAAGTCGTTCAACCTGTCCTACAGCGGACCGGACCTCTGATATGTATCAGCTCCTGAAGCAGATCGTCACGGCCGGGATCGTCACCGAGCGGCCCCCGCTTCCGGACCAGGCGCTGCGGCAACTGGAGCAGCAGTTGCCCGATGCCATACTCAAGCACATCGGCAGGGCGCTGGCGATCCGGCATGTGGATGCCGGATCCTGCAACGGATGCGAGCTCGAGATCCATGCCTGCAACAGCCCCTATTACAACCTCGAGGCGCTGGGTATCAAGTTCGTCGCCAGCCCGCGCCACGCCGACATGCTGCTGGTCACCGGCCCGGTGTCACGCAACATGGCTGTGGCGGTGAAGCGCACCTACGACGCGACACCGGATCCGAAGCTCGTGGTCGCGCTCGGCGACTGCGGCTGCACGGGCGGGATATTCGGCGAGTCGTACGCCTCGTGCGGGCGCGTCTCCAACGTGATCCCGGTGGACGTGGCCGTGCCCGGCTGCCCGCCCACGCCGACCGCGATCATGCAGGGGATACTCACCGCGATACAGGGACGCGATCGGACTCCTGTGCGTTGACTTGCGGGCACGCGTTGCGATTGCGGCTGCAATCGGCTATAAACAAACGCGTGTTCCATCAACAATATTGCATGAGGTCATATTGAGTTCCCAGAAAAAACACGCTGCGTTTTCCGGAAGGATGCTGATGGTAGGCTTCGGCGCCGTGGGACAGGGCACGCTGCCCCTGATCCTGCGCCACATCGGCATGAAGGCCGAACAGATCACCATCGTCACCGCATGGGAGTTCGGCAGGAAGATCGCCGCCGAATACGGCGTCAAGTTTCTCGTCGAGCCTCTCACCCGCGAAAACTACGTCGCCAGCCTCGCCGATTATCTCGGCCCGGGTGATTTCCTGGTCAACGCATCGTTTGACGTTTCCAGCCTGGCCCTGATCGAGTGGTGCCAGCAGAACGGGGTGCTCTACATCGACGCCTGCATCGAGCCCTGGCCCGGCGGCCATACCGACGCATCGGTGCCGGTCGCGCACCGGTCCAATTACGCCTATCGCGAGGCGGCGCTCGCACTGCGCAAGAAACACCCGAGCGGCCCCGCATGCGTGCTGATGCACGGCGCCAATCCGGGACTGGTTTCGCATCTGGTCAAGCAGGCCATGCTAAATATCGCCTCGGATATGGGCGTGAAGATCTCACAGCCGAGCGAACGCGAAGGCTGGGCCAATCTCGCGCGCACCCTCGAAATCAAGGTCATACACATCGCCGAGCGTGACCACCAGGTGAGCGCGCGGCGCAAGCAGAACGACGAATTCGTCAACACCTGGTCGAGCGAAGCCTTCTGCGGCGAATCGATGCAGCCGGCCGAACTGGGCTGGGGCACGCACGAGCGCAACTGGCCGCGCGACGGGCGCGAATACGGCTTCGGGTGCGGCGCGGCGATTTTCCTGGACCGGCCCGGCGCGGCGACGCGCGTGCGGTCGTGGGCGCCCAGCGAAGGCCAGTTCCACGGCTGGCTGATCACGCACGGCGAGGCCATCTCGATTCCGGACTATCTGTCGGTGCGCAAGAACGGCAAGGTCGTGTACCGGCCGACCTGCCACTACGCCTACCATCCGTGCGACGACGCAGTCCTGTCGCTGCACGAATTCGCCGGCAACGGCTGGCGCTTTCCTCAGGAGCAGCGCCTGTTGCGCGACGAAATCGACGCCGGCTTCGACGAACTGGGCGTGCTGCTGATGGGCCACAAAAAAAACGCCTACTGGTACGGCTCCCAACTGTCGATCAAGGAAGCGCGGCGGCGCTGCCCCTACAACAATGCGACCAGCCTGCAGGTCAACGCGCCGTTCATGGCGGGGATCGCATGGGCGCTGAACAATCCGCAGGCGGGCATCGTCGAGCCCGACGAACTCGACTACGAGACCATCCTGCAGATCACCACGCCCTACCTGGGCAAGGTGGTGGGCGCCTACACCGACTGGACGCCGATAGCCGGACGCGGCCTGCTGTTCCCGGAGGAGATGGATCAGTCCGATCCGTGGCAGTTCCTGAATTTCCGGGTCGACTGAGGCGCGTCGGCGCGTGCCCCTGCCGCCAGGATGGAACCGCTTTCGCTCCGCTTCATCGGCTGGTTCTACACGCTCGTGCCGGCGGCAGGGCTCGCAACAGGGGGGCTGATCCTTTACATGCTGTACCGCTCCGGAGGCCTCGCTCGCCGCTATGCCGAGGAGAGCGTGTTGAACGATCTCACGCTGATCGGGATATGGGCGGCGGGACTGCTCGGTGGCATAGGCGTGCTGCAGGGAAAGGCGTGGGCGCTCTGGGTGCTCGAGTTCTTCTGCTGGGTGCTGTGCGTGCTGGTGCTGCTGTCCGGCACGTACCGTCTGCTCGCGCTCCACCGAGCGGAGGGTGAAACGCCCCGCAAGTGGGTGGCAGCCGTCGCCGGCGTTGTCGTCGTGGCGCTTCCGATCCTCGCCTTTTGCGGCGCGACGATTTACACGCTGCGCAGCGACGCGGCCAGGCAGGCACTGACGGGTTAGCCGCCGTGGCCAAGCGCTTGCTCATCTCGGGACGCGTCCAGGGCGTGAACTATCGCGAGGCCATGCGCCAGGAGGCCCAGCGGCTGGACATAACCGGATGGGTGCGTAACCGCCGCGATGGCAGTGTAGAGGCTATGGTCGACGGCCCGACCGAAGCCGTCGAGGCGATCATCGCCTGGGCCCGGCGCGGCCCGCCGAGCGCACTGGTCACGGACGTGCAGATGAGCGAACACCCCGGGTCGTTCACGTCGTTCGAACGCCTGCCGACTGAATAACCGCGCCGCCGGACACGGCTTGAAGGAAGTTGCCGCAACCCCCGGGTGGGCGCCGACAGGGGTCAAACACCCAGCACCGACCGCATGCCGCGCACATCGCCATGCAGCGATGTCAGCGCGTCATCGAACGACAGGTGCGGCATGTGTTCGACGACCATGGACGCGACCGCTTTCGCCTGCGCGAGATCGCGCGGCTTCTTGACGGGCTCGCGCTCCGGCTGGCTCGCGAGCCACGCCGTGGATGTCGGCGGGCAAGCCAGTCCCTTCACGAGTAGATCACCTCGACGTTCTCGGGTCTGAGCCATTCGGCGAGCGACGCAAGCAGCCGGTCGTCCAGGCTCACGCGCCAGTCGTCGCCCAGGCGCATCTCGACGCTCGCCGCACCATTCTGGTAGCGCACGGAGACCGGGCAGGCGCCGTTGCGGTAGGGCGCGAGCAGGTTCTTCAACTTCTGCGCCGCCGCCGCGCCGGCCGACGAGGCTTCGCCGTTCATCAACAGGAGAACCGCGCGCGCAAAACGGGTGCGCGCGGTCGCCAGGTCGCAGATCTTCTCGGCGTTGATCCGCATCGTGGCGGACTCGCCCTCCTCGTCGGATCCGCGTCGCACCAGCCTTACCTTGACCTCCATGACCAGCACGGCGTCTTCCTTGACGATGTCGCGGTACTTCTCGAACACCTCCGGATAGACGGACACCTCCTGTCGTGCGGTTCCATCCCCCAGATCGACGATCATCATCCGCCCGGACTGCATGCGCTGCGCGTGCACCGACTCGACCACGCCGGCGATGAGCTGGATACGCCCGCCGTAGTCGCCCTCTACCGGCGCCAGACTGCGCAGATCGCCGCGGATGAATTTGCGCACCTCTTCCCTGCAGGCGTTGAACGGATGCCCGCTGCGGTAGAATCCGAGCACAGCCTTCTCCGCCTGCAACTGCTCCGGCTCGCTCCAGCGCGGCCGCTCGACCAACCCGATGCGGTGATGGTGCGATTCCTCGACGCCGCCGAACAGGCTCACCTGCTGCGCGTCGCGCTCGGCCTGCTCGGCAGCCTCGATGGCGATGCCCACCGAGGCGTAGAGGCTGGCCCGGTGATCGTTGATCGAATCGAATGCCCCGGCGCGCACCAGCGCCTCGATCACCCGGCGATTGGCGATGCGCTTGTCGATGCGGCTGGCGAAATCGAACAGGTCCGTGAACGGCCCGCCCGCTTTTCCATTAGCCCCTTCCCTCGCCCTGACGATCGCGGCAATCGCCGACTCGCCGGTGCCCTTCACCGCGCCCAGGCCGTAGCGGATGGTCTTGTCATCAACCGGAACGAAGCGGTATTCGCCGGCGTTGATGTCGGGGGGCAGCACCTTCAGGCCGTTCGCGAGCGCGTCGTTGTAGAGGCTGTGCACCTTGTCGGTGTCGTCCATGACCGCCGACAGGTTCGCCGCCATGAACGCCGCCGCGTGGTGCGCCTTGGCATAGGCGGTCTGATAGGCCACGAGCGCATAGGCCGCCGCGTGCGACTTGTTGAAGCCGTAGCCCGCGAACTTCTCCATAAGGTCGTACAGCTCGCTCGCGGTGCCCTTGGCGACCCCGTTCTGCTGCGCGCCAGCGACGAAAATGTCGCGCTGCTGCGCCATCTCCTCGGCCTTCTTCTTGCCCATCGCGCGGCGCAGCAGGTCGGCGGCGCCCAGCGAGTAGCCGCCTATGACCTGCGCGATCTGCATCACCTGCTCCTGGTACACCATGACGCCGTAGGTCGGCCCCAGGATGGGCTCCAGCCGCGGATCGAGATACTTCACCGCCTGGCGGCCGTGCTTGCCGCTGATGAAGTCCGGGATCAGTTCCATCGGCCCGGGGCGGTACAGCGCCACCAGCGCGATCACGTCCTCGAAGCGGTCCGGCGGGGCGCGTTTCAGCAGATCACGCATGCCGCGCGATTCAAACTGGAACACGGCCGCTGTGTTTGCATTGGCGAAAATGCGGTAGGCCGCGGGATCGTCGAGCGGAATGCGCTCGAACGAGAAGTCGGGGTCACCGAGCTTCCTCACGTAGCGCGCCGTCCAGTCGAGAATGGTGAGCGTGGTCAGGCCCAGGAAGTCGAACTTCACCAGGCCGATGGCCTCCACGTCGTCCTTGTCCAGTTGGGACACCGCATTGTGCGAACCTTCGGCCGCGTACAGCGGGCAGAAGTCGGTGAGCTTGCCCGGCGCGATGAGCACGCCGCCGGCGTGCATGCCGACGTTGCGCGTGAGGCCCTCGAGCTGGCCTGCCAGAGCCAGCAGCTCGCGCGTTTCCTCCTCGGCCTGCTCCCGCTCGGCAAGCCGCGGCTCCATCTTGCGCGCTTCGGCCAGCGTGACGAGCTTGCCGGGCTGGAACGGGATCAGCTTGGCCAGTTCGTCGGTGCGGTTGTAGCCCCACTCCATCACGCGACCCACATCGCGCACCACCGCCTTCGCCGCCATGGTGCCGAAGGTCGCGATCTGCGACACCGAGTCCTTGCCATACTTCTGCTTCACGTAATCGATCACGCGATCGCGCCCGTCCTGGCAGAAATCGATGTCGAAGTCCGGCATCGACACCCGCTCCGGATTGAGGAAGCGCTCGAACAGCAGGCCGTAGCGCAGCGGATCGAGGTCGGTGATTCCCAGCGCGTAGGCGACCAGCGACCCGGCCCCCGAGCCGCGTCCCGGGCCCACCGGCACGCCGTTCTGCTTGGCCCAGTTGATGAAGTCGGCGACGATGAGAAAGTAGCCGGCGAAGCCCATCTGGATGATGGTCTGCAGCTCGAACTCGAGCCGCGCGGCATAGCGGGGCGCCGCTGCGTCGCGCGCCGCGGCCTCCGGAAACAGCGCCGCCAGGCGCGGCGCGAGGCCGGCGCGCGACTGCGCGCACAGATAATCCTCGAGCGACACGCCATCGGGCGTGGGAAACCGCGGCAGCTTGCTCTTGCCCAGTTCCAGCTCCAGGCTGCAGCGCCTGGCGATCTCCACTGAATTGGCCAGCGCCTCGGGCAGATCGGCGAACAGATCGGCCATTTCGGCCTGACTCTTGAAATAGCTTTCGGGCGTGAATACCTTGGGCCGGCGCTGGTCGCCGAGCACGTAGCCTTCGGCGATGCACAGCCGCGCCTCGTGCGCGGTGAATTCCTCGGGGCGCATGAACTGGACCGGATGCGTGGCGACGACCGGCAGTGCGAGACGCCCTGCGAGGGCCACCGCGCCGCGAATATAGATTTCGGTCTGAGGCGCGCCGGCGCGTTGCAGTTCGATGTAGAACCGGCCCGGAAACAACTTCGACCAATCCTGCGCAAGCCGTTCCGCCTGGGCGGCGTTGTCCTGCGCGAGCGCCATGCCGACATCGCCCGAGGCCGCGCCGGAGAGCGCAATCAGCCCTTGCGTACCCGTACCCTCGGTGCCCGAAGTGCCCGTGGTACCCGGCCTGCCGCCCGGGTGTGCAAACCACGAGCGCTTGATCTCGGCGCGCCCGCGGTGCTGGTTCTCGATCCACGCGCGGGACAGCAGCTCGCACAGGCGCAGGTAGCCCCGGTGCGACTGCACGAGCAGCAGCAACCGCTGGCCCTTGTCGCGCTCCTGCTCGTTTTCGATCCAGACATCGCAGCCGATGACCGGCTTGATGCCGCTCCCGCGCGCCGCGTTGTAGAACTTGACCATCCCGAAGACATTGGCGAGATCGGTGATAGCGAGCGCCGGCATGCGGTCCTCGACCGCGCGCGCCACCGCGTCGTCGATCCGCACGATGCCGTCGGTGATCGAGAACTCGCTGTGCAGCCGGAGATGGACGAATCGGGTCATGGGGCGGGTGAATGCGGAAAATTCTACACCCCTCCGGAACCCCGGCGACGAGGTCGAGCAAGATCAAACGCTTGGCGATGCGCGGGCGGTAGAATAGCAGCGCATTGCCACAGAAACCCAGCAACCAAGGGTATCGAGGAACACGCCATGCCGCGCACCAAGCGCCCCGCCGCAACCCGCAGGACCACCCGACGTAAGGCTCCCGCCGAACCGCGGTTGTCGCGGCTGCGCCGGCCTGAGCAACTCTCCGTCGAAGCCTGGCAGGCGCAGTTGCGCCGCCAGTTCGGCCGCGAGCAGCCGTTCCTGATCGACAATCTAGGCGCCGAGCCGGTGTTCTCCGAATTCGCCGTTACCAATCCGCAAAGCGGCGGCCGCTACCGCGTGGCGATTCGCGGCGCGGCCGCCGGCGAGAACTACTGCTCGTGCCCGGACTTCGCGACCAACGATCTGGGGACCTGTAAGCACGTCGAATTCACACTTGCCCGGCTCGAAGCGAGGCGCGGCGGCAAGGCGGCGCTGAAACGCGGCTTCACGCCGCCCTACAGCGAGATCTATCTCAACTATGCCGGGGCGCGCAGCGTGCGTTTCCGCGCCGGTGCCGAGTGTCCTGCCGCGCTCGCCCGTCGCGCCGCCGTGCTGTTCGACCAAGCATCGGGGTGGACCCTGCCGCAGAGCCGCTTCGCGCAATTCGACGCTTACCTCGCCATCGCGCAGAAATCGGGCCACGAGCTGCGCTGCTACGACGACGCGCTTGCCTTCATCGCCGCCGCACGCGACGCCGAGAACCGGGGCCGGGCGCTCGATGCCGCCTATGCGCGCGGACCTAGGACCAAGGGGTTGGCGAAACTGCTCAAGACGAAACTGTATCCCTATCAGATCGAAGGCGCGCTGTTCGCGGTACGCGCCGGGCGCTGCCTGATCGGCGACGAAATGGGACTGGGCAAGACCATCCAGGCGATCGCCGCGGCCGAGCTGTTCGCCCGGCACTTCGGCTCCGAACGCGTGCTGGTCGTGTGCCCGACTTCGCTCAAGCACCAGTGGCAGCGCGAATTCGCGCGCTTCACGGGCAGCGATGCGCAGGTGATCCAGGGTCCGCGCGACGCGCGCGCGCACCAGTACCGCGAGGCCGCGCCATGGAAGATCGCCAATTACGACACGCTCGCACGGGACCTTGACTTGATCGGCGCCTGGTCGCCGGATCTGGTGATCGTGGACGAGGCACAGCGCATCAAGAACTGGAACACCATCGCCGCCCGCGCCCTCAAGCGCATCGCGAGCCCCTATGCCGTGGTGCTGACCGGCACGCCGCTGGAGAACCGGCTGGAGGAACTCGTCTCCATCGTGCAGTTCGTCGACCAGCACCGCCTCGGGCCTACGTGGCGGCTGCTGCACGAGCACCAGATGCGCGACGAGACCGGGCGCGTGGTCGGCTACCGGAATCTGGACCGCCTCGGCGCGACGCTCGCCCCGGTGATGCTGCGCCGGCGCAAGGCCGAAGTGCTGGATCAGTTGCCCGAGCGCGTGGACAACACCTTCTTCGTCCCCATGACGCCGCAGCAGTTGCAGCATCACGACGAGAACGCCGATACCGTGGCGCGCATCGTCAAGCGCTGGCGCAGAACCGGCCACCTGTCCGAGATCGACCAGCGCGTTCTCACCTGCGCGCTGCAGAACATGCGCATGTCCTGCAACAGCACCTATCTGCTCGATCACGAGACCGACCACGGCACCAAGGCGGACGAACTGGCCACCCTGCTCGGCGAGCTGTTCGAACGGCCCGAGGCCAAGGCGGTGATTTTCAGCCAGTGGGTGCGTACCCACGAGCTGATCATCCGCAGGCTGGACGCGGCGCGCGTCGGCTACGTGCTGTTTCACGGCGGCGTGCCGGCCCAGAAGCGCGGCGAGCTGGTGGAGCGCTTCCACCGCGATCCCGCGTGCCGCGTTTTTCTGTCCACCGATGCGGGCGGGGTCGGCCTCAACCTGCAGCACGCGGCCTCGACGGTCATCAACATGGACCTGCCGTGGAACCCGGCGGTGCTGGAGCAGCGCATCGGCCGCGTCCACCGGATGGGACAGACGAAAAGCGTGCAAGTGGTCAACTTTGTCGCGCAGGGCACGATCGAGGAAGGCATGCTCTCGGTACTGGCGTTCAAGAAATCCCTGTTCGCCGGCGTGCTGGACGGCGGGGCGAACGAAGTCTTCCTGCACGGCACGCGCCTCGCGCGCTTCATGGAGAGCGTCGACCGGGTCACGGGCAAGATGGGCGAACCGGAGCCCCAAGTGGAAGAGCCCAAGCCCGCGGCGGCCACGGCGCCGATCGCCGAGACCGCGTTGCAGGAGCAGCCGGCGCCTCCCGAACCGGCGGCGCCCGCGGAGGTGGCCGCAGCAGCAGGTGCTCGCGAACCTTCGAGGGCACCGGATCCATGGGCGACGCTCGTCGATGCCGGATTGAAGCTGGTGGAATCGCTCGCCGCGCCCCGGTCCGACGACGGACGAGAAGCGCGCGCTGTTCCAGAATCCTGGCTGGAAACAGACCCGAAGACTGGTCGGACTTACCTCAAGCTGCCCGCTCCCGCGCCCGAGACGCTGCAGCGCCTGGCCGGCGCGCTCGAAACGCTGCTCGCGGGAATGCGGCAGCGGTGAAGGAAATGCCGGGGCAGCGCGATCGAATGTGGCGGCGCCATTTTGTCTGCGCCGTAACTTGTCAGTATTAGCAAGCAGATTGGCTGCTCTGCCACGACTGGCGCGGAGTTTCGTTTACATAAGTCCGAGAATTGCTCCGGTTTCTGGGCGCCAGAAAGCGATCCGCGCGACTTTGTTCTGCCCTACAGCGAGATTCGGCGATTTGCCATCGATAGCTTACGAGAACGGGTTCACGAGCGTCACCCCGAGGCCGGAGAAGTGCGCGGTATTGCGCGTGACGAGCGTGAGGCCGTGTGTCAGCGCCGTAGCCGCGATCTGTTTGTCGATCGCGTTTTCTGGATGCGGTACACGCAAGCGGCCCCATACTTGGGCCTCGTCATGCGCGAAATCCAGAATGTGGTCGGCGAAGTCATTCAGCACCGTCGCGAGCCATGCGTCGAGTCGATCGGCTTGCCTCGAGTCGCCGCGGTGCCGGATCGATTCTATGCCGCGGCGAATTTCGCCGATGGTGACGACACTCAGGTAAAGCGCATCGCCCTTGGCGTGCGCGTTAGCGAAGAAGCGCCTGACGCCGGGGTTTGCCTTGCGGCGCTTGCGTACTTCGCTGACAACGTCCGTGTCAATCAAGTACGTTCGGGCTGGCGTCATCTTCGGTTCTGGTGAAATCCGCATCCCTGCCCACGTTCGGCATCGATGCGAGCACCTCGGCAAACGACTTCGCTTTGGACTTCAGCAATGCGGCCGCGAGAATTTCGCGGTGCTCCGCTTCGGCGCTGCGGCTGTGTTTGCCGGCGCGTGATTTCAGCGCGCGAACAATGCGTTCGTCGACATTGCGGACGATCAGATTGGCCATGTCTTTTCCTCATACCAAGGGTGCATATCGGATGATAGCATTGATATCATGCCGGCACATCTCAAGAATCCGAAATCCCCAAACCTGACAACGCGACGGCCGGGCCGCGCACGCTGCTCTCGAAACCTGGCTGGAAACCGACCTGCCGACGGGCAGGACTTGCCTCAAACTCCCCGCAGCTGCATCCGAGGCGCTGCAGCGCCTGGCCGGCGCGCTAGCGACGCTGCTCGCGGGATTGCGGCAGCGGTGAAGGACCATTCCAGGGCAATTCGATGGAAAGCGGTTGCGCCGGTTGCGCTGCGCCCGGCCGGAGTCGAATCGACAATCTTGGGCGTCGGAACGACGATGCAGAGTCTCATCGCAAGTCATCCCGTGCTAGGATTCTCACTCGGTTTACCCATTGGAATTGGCATGGAAAAGGTCCAGCTAGTCGAGGCCAAGGCGCGATTATCGGAATTGGTGGATCGTGCCGAAGCGGGGAAGGAAACCATCATCACCAGGCGGGGACGCGCGGTTGCGCGTCTGGTGCCTGCGCGCCCAAGGAGCCGGCGCGAGGTGGATCGCGATGCGATCATGGATGAGATTGAGGCGTTCGCGAAGACCGTCAAGATCAAGCGCCGTTTCGACCTCAGGGCACTGATCGAGGAAGGGCGCCGCTGATGGCCTTCGTCGCGGATAACTCCGTGATCGTCGCCTGGTTCGTGCCCAGCCAGGCCAATGCGCTGACCCGCGAGGCCTGGCTGCTCGCCCGCAAAGAGCAAGTGCATGTACCGGCGATGTGGCAGCCGGAGTTCGCAGCCGTGTTGCACGCGCTGGAGAAACGCGGTCTGCTGGCACCGCATCAGGTGGACTCGGCCATTTCCAAAGTCGAACGCCTGGGTCTCGAAGTGCACGGTGCGTTTCCCGCGCTTGCGCCGCCGATCGATCTGGCGCGCCGTCACGGCATCAAGGCGTACGATGCGTGCTACCTTCACCTGGCCGTTTCAATGGGCGCCAAGTTCTACACGCGCG
>Ga0154717_1081_pt2 | contig 16132 bp, 21 predicted proteins | sample Rifle2008BG16ft_FD_105725 | JGI IMG/M metagenome (GOLD analysis project Ga0154717, IMG submission 105725) | Betaproteobacteria bacterium RBG_16_64_18
CTCGTCGACAGCGGCATCGCGAGCACGCTCGCGGGGCTGGTCGAGGCCGACTCGGACACGCCGGTTGTCTGCCTCCTCGGCCCGCGGCAATGCGGCAAGTCCACGCTTGCCCGGCGTGCCTTTCCCGATCGGCCGTATTACTCCTTCGACGACGACACCCTGCGTGATCGGGCGGCCTCGGACCCGCGGGGGTTCGTCGCCGGACTGCCAGATCGCGCCACGCTCGACGAGATCCAGCGGGTGCCCGCGCTGCTCTCCGCGATCAAGATGGCCGTCGACGAGGCGCGCCGGCCGGGGCGCTTTCTCCTGACCGGCTCCGCCAATCTGCTCCTTCTTCCGTCGGTCAGCGAGTCGCTGGCGGGGCGCATGGAGGTCGTGCGCCTGCAACCGCTCACCGAGGCGGAAAAGGAACGCAAACCCGGGACCCTGCTCGAGGCGATGGTCGCCGGGCGCCTGAAGGGCAGCATCCGGCCGGCAAAGGTGGTCCCCTCCGAGCTGATCGAACGCGTCCTGCGCGGCGGATATCCGGAAGCAATCCATAGGGCACGGATGGCACGCGTGAGGCAGTGGCACCGCGACTATCTTGCGGCCGTCATAGAGCGAGACGCGCGTGACGCGGCGAATCTGCGCAATTTCGATCATCTTGAGAAGATGCTCGCGTATCTCGCGCTGCAGACGGCGCAATTGCTGAATGTCGAGTCTCTGGGCAAGCATCTAGCAGTGCGCCGCGAAACGGTGCAGAACAACCTCGCGGCGCTGGAACGGCTGTTCCTGGTCCGGCGGCTTCCCGCCTGGCACACGAGCGACGCCCGGCGCCTGGTCAAGACACCCAAAATCCACCTTGTCGACAGCGGCATCGCGAGCACGCTCGCGGGGCTGGTCGAGGCCGACTGGCTGACCAACCTGGATCGCCTCGGGCACTTGCTTGAATCGTTTGTGGTGCAGCAGTTGATGGCCCAGGCCGGATGGACCGATCCGGACCTGCGCTTCTGGCATTATCGCGACAAGGATCAGGTCGAGGTCGATCTCGTCATCACGCGGGGGCGGGAGACGTGGGGGGTCGAAGTGAAGGCCGCAGCGACCCTCGCGCCCTCCGACGGTCAGGGCCTGCGGCGCTTGGCCGAGCAGTGCGGACGCCACTTCAGGGGAGGAATGATCCTGCACGCGGGGGCGAGCATCTTGCCGACTGCCAATAGCCGCGTGCTGGCCGTGCCGCTGTCGGAGTTGTGGACGCGATGAGGGACTCGAAGGAATAGGTAAATCAATTCGGCCGCGAAGTTGAAATGTCCAGTCGGCGCGCCGCAATCCGGAAGCAGAACCCGCCCCGGACCGCGCACATGGACAATATGTTAATTTCGCTCCCCTGCACACCCCTCGCAGGGGCGATGGGAGCGAGATCGCGCCCCTTTAATCTATCTTGACAACTTGTCCTGATGTGCAAGAATGGAGTCTCTTTTGGAGACAACCATGCGCACCCTGACCATCGGCGAATTCAAGGCTCAATTTTCTGATGTGTTGACGGCCGTACAGGCGGGCGAGTCCGTCATCGTCTGTTACGGGCGCAAGAAGCTGCGCGTGGCTGCGCTGGTGCCTTATGCGGAATTCGCGGCGGGCGCCGGCAAGCGACCGCTCGGCTTGCTCAAAGGCAAAGGCAGTTTTACGCTGGCCAAGGATTTTGCGTTGAGCGACGACGAGTTTCTCGCCGCATGAGCTACCTGCTGGATACCCACAGCTTTCTATGGGCGGTTTTTTCTCCCGAGAAATTGAGTCGCCGCGCGCGCGCCGCTATCGCCGACACGTCGAGTGCCGTTTGCCTGTCGTCAATCACGCTGTGGGAAATTTCGCTGAAGTTCGCGCTCGGGAAACTGGCTCTTGAAAACACGATCCCGGAAGACATGGTCACCGTCGCCCAGGACATGGGACTGGCGCTGATCAGTCCGTCGGCTGAGGAGTCGGCGAGTTTCCATAAGCTGCCACGTGCGCTACATCGCGACCCTTTCGACCGGATGCTTGTCTGGCAGGCGATTCAGCGGCAGTTGGTTCTGGTGACAAAAGACGGCGCCTTACCTGCGTATCGCGCCGCCGGACTGAAGGCGCTCTGGTAGGGGAGTTGGGAGTGCTTCAACGCGCAGGGGGGGTGGCCATGACAACGATTATGATCAAGTGCCCGACGCCACCGCACTGGCGGCGCGCGATGCGGGACTGCTGCGCTAGAGTAGACACACGATGAAAGCGAGGGTCCCATCAATGCTGACAATTATCCGGTGTCTTTCTTTTGGCTTTATTCTTGGCGGTAGCTTTTACTTCGGCCGCCTTGGGTAGGCAGTCGAAATGGGGCTTGCGATCGTCGCGGGGTCCATCGCTCTAGCCTTTTCGTATATCGATAAGATTCAAAAGTTCAAAGGTGCTGGGTTCGAGGCCGAGATGCGCCAGCAGGTTGAAATGATGGTGGCAAAGGAATCGTGCGTCGCAAGTTAAGACCGAGCGCTACATCGGCCTTTTCAGCAGCCAACAGATGGTTGTACAGGCGCGACTGAAGGACCATCCCCTCCGGCAAACCAAGATCTGCGGGCAAACGCGGGTCGGACGATCCCGAATTGGATCCTTGAGTGCGTGTGAGAGGCTCATCGTATTGGAGAATATCTGCCAGCGGTTATTGGCAGCGATAGTTTTGAGGTTTTCCGGCGCGTGCGTGGCGAGCGCAATCCAGGCCAATTTTTGCAGTAGCCAGGCGCGAATGGTTCTGGCGAGCTTATCGGCTCCCTGCGCCTCCAGAATAAATCCAAGCCGTTGCGCCGTGGTTGTTTCGCCTTCGGCCTCCAAGACACCTCTGAGCTCAGACGATTGCATCTGGGGAATCATGGGTGCAATGGTCTCTGCCGATCGCTCAATCCCGCCGATGTTCGGAGCGTAGCGCACGAGATCAAAGGCGGTCGCCTCCGGCCGTTCCGGTAATTCTGGAAAGGCCGCTCAGTGTTCGTCCCCATAGGGCGGCAACGTGGTCAGGCGACGGTCCTCCACGTGCCCGCCGGTCGTGAAGTGATAGAGCGACTGAAACATCGTCCCGTTGAATCCGAATACTCGATGCACCGGATCATCAAAAAAACAGCCGATTCCCGTCGCACGGACCCCGGCCGCCTCCGCCTCCAGATAAAGCACTTGCCCGATCACGCCTGCCTCCCAGAAGAGTCTCCGGTAGAACCAGGGTCCGTACCGCCGCAAGCTTGATTCAAATTCCGCGATCATTCCCAGGGAAAAGGCGCTATCCCCGGCAATGTCCTGATGGCAGCTGACCTGGGCAGCCAATTGTCGCGCATCGCCCTCCTGAAGCAAGAACAGGGGCAAATCCTCCGGACAGCCGGGCGGTGGGGTCCAGGCAAAATGTTGGTGCGTCGCCTTTCTGAACAGGTCCGCTTTCGCAGGATCACGAACCAGCATGTAGAGACCGGGGACAAGGCCATCCACCCGATGGATGAACAGGGCAAGATGAATGGACGGTTCCCAGGGAAGGACGTCCCAGGGCACGGGACGCTTGCATACCACACGATCAACCCGCGGCATGACGCGGGCGAGCATGGTGAAGAAACTGCAGGCTGAAATCGAAGTCTTGCCATCGAACGCGAGCGCGCTTCGCCGCTGGCGGATCACCTGTCCAGCACTTGGCTGACCCGGGTAGATGCCGGGCGCATCGACGCTCGGGTACATCAGGTCAGGCATTGAAGGACCGTCGTGATTCAGTTCGATGATACTCCGTTCAGTACCCGACTTCCACGACGCGACCTGCACCTGTTCGAGGAACTCCCAGCGCACGGGATCATCCCGGCTCAGCCGGTTGGCCTTGCCGTGCCAGTTGCGTCGCGTCATCTCGCGAATGGCATCCGGGGCTAGGGACAGAGGCAAGGGGACTGTCTTCCCCCCTGCAACACCGGCAGCTTGATCGTCGGGCCAGACGACGGCGAGGCAATCGGGGTGCTCCCTTTCCGCCCTCTCGAAATCCTCGGGCCGATCTACTCCCAACAAGCTGGCAACCGTGTCATCCGCCAGGCTGTCCATCAGCAGCATGCGCCAGCCCAGGGACTGCGCCGCAATCCGAGCACTGCCGATTGCGTGGCCCACGTCATGTTGACAGTAACGGAAGGCCCGCTCTCCATACTTCCAGGTCTCCCGCCAGTTGACCGAGGTAAGGCCAACTAGGAAAGCATTGGGCGAAAATCCTTGCATGAGCAGCGCAAAACTTTCCATCGGGAACTCCGCCCGCAGCTCCAGCGCATGCGCCTTGGGCGCATAGTGGTAGAGCGCTGGGGACGGCGAAACGCCTGGGTCCTTGTCTATCAGCAAGTAGCCTTCGGTAGGATGGAGGTTGCCGCTCGATGGGTTGGTGCGAAGCGCCCAGCGTGTCTCTCCGGCCTGTTTCCACGCCGAAATGGCCAGCGAATATTCAAGAAAGCGCGACAGGGTGCGCATCGTGACCGGCGCACTTGCGATTGCTCCAGCGCGGTACAAGTCTTCGTAGTGCGGCGAGAACGGCGCATCGCCGGGTTTCAGCCGTGGCAAGGGGAAAAGCGGTGATCCCTCGTATCGCCGGAAGGGATCCGGCTGGTTCGCCCAGTCCAGGTAGCCGAGCGCGCGCGCATAGCGGGAAAATTGGTGTTTTGTCTCCTGGTGGTAGCGCATCACCACTTCCAGGGGATCGAATGCGCCGGCTTCCCTAGTCATCGCCCCACATTGGCTTGCTCAATGCCTCCGTGAACGCGGAATACATCAGGTTGAAGCTCACGCTTGTGCGGGTCTCGCCGCTGGCGTTGGCATCGACGGAGTGGCACAGATACGAGGGAAAGACAAGCAGCGTCCCGTTTCTGACCCGTACCACGACCTGATCGGCATTGGCGGCGGTGAGTTCCGTGACCGGTGGCCGGATGACCCCGGTCTGGCTGCGCGGGTCGTGGAAGTTGATGCTGTCGGCGCCAGGCCAGGTGCGTACGTAGTAGACCGCACTCAGATAATTGTTGGGGTGGCTGTGCATCGGGTGCGCCGCCCCCGGTGCGTACAGGTTCGCCCAGCAACCGGTGATCTCGATTGTTTCATCACTCGTTTTCAGAAACTGCAGCACGCTGGCCGCCGCGCGTCTTACGCAGTCGCAAAGCTCCTGCAATTCTTCCCGCCGGTGCAGGCCGTGGCCCGACTGCCAGGCCTCGCCGGTCTTCAGCGCGGGTTGTCCCTGCCGTAGCGAGTCCAGCAGCCCCAATACGCTCGCGTCGATCGATTCCTGCCCCTCGGCTCGAAGCTGAATCTTCCATGCCAGCGTGGGGAACAGCGAGAAGACGTCTGAATTCTCGATCCACGAGTGCTTGCCCGAAATCGCCATGCAGCTCCCCGCGCGGCTAGATTCGCAGCGCGCCGCGCTGTCGTTCGGGGCGGGGCGTCGCCTGCGTTCGACGTCGCCCCAGTTTCCGACCCCAAATGTGAGCGCGCAGTTTGCTTGCACGCTTCGCGCGCGCGCTATGTACCGATTGAAGTGTAGCCCGGCAGACACGCATTTTCAGGGGGCAAGAAACCATGGATTATCCAGGGTCTTTCGGTCTGGTCGGGTCTCTGACTTCTCTCGGCTCCACGATTTGCAGGCTGCCGATGTGGTCTGCGTGGCAAGCGATCATGGGACTCGATATCGGTACGCCCACAAAACACTGCGCGCGTCATGGCTTCCGGTTTCACTCTTGTGGACAGCGAATACCCTGGAAACTGTCAGTGTGTTCGAAGCGGGTGCCTTGCTCGTCGTACCAATAGAGCTTGTCCGGGTCTTCCTGGCGCGCAATCTTGTGGGTGCCATTGCAGAAAGGCTGGGTGTTCGATAGCCCGCAGCCGCAAATGTATTTGGTTTCGCCCCCTATGGTCACCGGGTATGGGCCGCCTCGCGTTCTTTTAACGATTCTCGCCATGTTGCCTCCGTCCAATCGTTTTTGAAATCCATCCGAGGGCGCGGTGCAAATCACCCGCGGGTTACCTTCCTACCCGAAGCCGCGCGTCGGATGCTGAAGTCAGGAATCTCATATCGCTCCCGGGTAGCGCGTCGAATGCAATTTGCGCGCTGTGCATCGCGCTGCGTTGCGCTAAATCTACTCCCTCTCAAGGCGACTTGAAAGACACACGCCAATACGCTGCTGGTTTCTACGGCGCCACCAGGATTTCAATCCGTAAACTCGAACTCCGCCACCAGCACATGGTGGTCGGAGGCGGGCGTCGGCTTTACCGCGTGGCACACGGGTCGCAGGTGCCGGCTGTGGAAAATATGGTCGAGTACGTAGGCGTGCCTGCGCCATGTGGCCTCTTGCGTCTGCACCGTCCGATAACCGAGTGAAGCAAACTGCCGCACCAGCGAGTCGTGCCTGCTGACGTTGAAATCACCCCCGATCAGCGTCGGGCCGTCCGAAGCGCGCAACTGCTCCATCACGAGCTGGAGCTGGCCGAGGTATTCCTCGCTGCTCGACCCGAGCATGAAAAGCGCCAGCAGATGCGTGTTGAAGACTTGAAGCGCGCCGCCAGCCAGCGTGGTCTTTGCGCCGATGAGCAGCCGGTCGTTAGGCGTCCTTTTTTCCCCTTTGAATTCAAATTCAACCGGTGGTGACGGCAGGTCGCGCCGCACAGTGTCGCGCAACGACGTCTTCGAGAAGATGGCCAGGCCGATGCCGAAGGGGAGTTCGCGCGGGTCGGCTTTCGGATAGGAGAAGAAACACTGGTAGGCGCCAAGTGCTGCGCGCAGTCGCGTGAGATTGGGCGGAGGATCCGCCTGCAGGCCCCCGGGCCCCGCCTGTTCCACCTCCTGCAGCAGCACGATGTCGGCGTCATGGCCGTGAATTTCGGCAATGGTCTGCTCGAGGTTGACGGGCGCGTTGTCAGGGTCGGCATCGTCCCAGCTCTGACCGAACTGCATGTTGAACTGCAAGACTCTAAAGGTGCTCATCGAGGCGGCTAGGCTTGCAGCGTAAGCGCTGTCAGGCGTTCGCTCAGCCTTTTGGACGGACGTAGCATAGAGATCAATCTTCTTCTTTGATCGCTTTCGCTTAGACCCAGATCGGTGCAGCACAGTTCACTGGAGGCAGAAACCTTTGTAGGATAGTGGTCTTATCTATTGCATTCATCGCGCTGAATCGTAGCGCGTCTTGCGTTTCGTTCGCTATGCCCGCGCTCGCGTCCAAGCTGCCTCACGCGGGCTGGATTGGTCGCCTACAACAGTGCCCTCGAGCCGGCACTTTGCGTCGGTGCAGTGAAGGGCAAGTGCTGCGCGGCTTCATGTGGCTTACTTGAAAGTAGACAGGCTCTACGGTCGCGTTTCTTTCGAGGCCGGCTTCCGTCCTCCGCCGGATGACTTACCCAGGATCAGCGGGCCGGGGGCGCTGCCACATCGCGGTGGAAGTGTAGCGCTCGCCGGTGTCGCTGAGCACCGTCGCAATGGTGCGGAAGCGCCCGGTCTGTGCAAGCTTCAGCGCGCCGTGCACGAAGGCGCCCGAGGACGGCCCCACAAACAGCCCTTCGCGGGTAAGTTCGCGGCACACCGCGATCGCATCGTCGAGTGTCGCGGGTATGCGTTCATCGATAAGCGATTCATCGAGAATTGCAGGCACGATGTCCCCCGGATGCCCCAGCGGCTTGAGTCCCTCGATGCCGGGAAAGGTTTCGGGAACGACGGCGGCGACATGGACCTCGCGGCGCGCCTCGCGCAGCCTGCGGCCTGCGCCGGTAAGCGTGCCGCCGGTGCCTACGCCCGCGACAAAGGCATCCGGCGGCTCGCCGGTCCGTTCCGTGACCTGCGCGAGGATCTCGGCGCCGGTCGTATCGTAGTGGGCGCGCCAGTTGTTGGCATTGCTGTACTGATCGCAGTACCAGTAGCGCTCCGGCTGCGTCGCGGCGAGTCGGTGCGCTTCGCGCAGAGCGAAGTCATAGCCTTCCAGCGGATCGGTGAGCACCAGTTCGGCGCCGTGCGCGGCAATACGGTCGAGCCGCTCCCGGCTGGCGTTGCCTGGCACCACGATTGTAACCGGGACGCTCAACGCCGCCCCGAGCATGGCATAGGATATGCCCGCGTTTCCTGAGGACGAATCGAGCAGCCGCCGGCCGTCGGCGAAGCGCCCGGCTGCGATGGCGTCGAGAAGCATTCGGACCACAGGACGATCTTTGACGGAACCACCCGGATTGACGCTTTCCAGCTTTGCGAAAATGCGGGTTGCATTCGCTCCGCGGCGACCGAGGCGAAGTTCGACCATCGGCGTGCCGCCGATGCGGGAAATCAGTGCCTGCGCCCCGGACGGGATAGGGAACGCGCGTTTCATGCTGCCATGGCACAAAAGCGTTCGTAATCGACGTAGCCGGGAAACTTCGCATCGGCCGCGCAGTATCTGCAGGCAGGGCTGCGATCCAGAGCCAGTTCGGTGAATGAACTGCGCAGTCCATCGAAATAAAGCAGCCGCCCTACCAGCGGATCGCCCAGGCCGAGCAGCAGCTTGATCGCCTCGTTTGCCTGCAGCAGACCGACGATGCCCGGCAGCACGCCGAGCACCCCGGCCTCGGCGCAGGAGGGCGCAAGGTCCGCCGGTGGCGGCGCGGGGTAAAGGCACCGGTAGCAGGGTCCTGCGCGTTTCGGGTATCGCGGCCAGAAGACGGTCACCTGTCCTTCGAAGCGATATACCGATCCGTGTACGTTCGGCAGCCCGAGCTTCACGCAGGCATCATTCACGAGGTAGCGTGTGGGAAAATTGTCCGTGCCGTCGATGACGACATCGTATCCGCCGAAAATCTCCTCGACGTTGGCACTCGACAGTTGAGCCTCGTGCCCGTTGATCTTGACGGTCGGATTCAGCGCTGCGATGGTCTTGCGCGCGCTGGCGACCTTGGAGGTGCCGACGCGCTCCTCGGTGTGCAGGATCTGGCGTTGGAGGTTGCTGCGTTCAACCACGTCGTGATCGACGATGCCTAGCGTGCCTATGCCTGCCGCGGCAAGGTAGAAGCTGCTCGGCGAGCCGAGTCCGCCCGCGCCGACGACGAGCACTCGGGATTGCACCAGCTTGGCCTGCCCGGACTCGCCGACCTCGGGCATGAGCAGATGGCGCGAGTAGCGCTCACGCGCAGCGTGATCCAGGGTGAATGGGACCTCCACGGGCAGGCCTTCGGCCTTCCAGCGCGAGAATCCGCCGCTCATCGAGTGCACCTGCGTGTAGCCGAGCCGCGCCAGGGTTTCGGCGGCGAACAGCGATCGGATGCCGCTTGCACAAAAGACGATCAAAGGGCGGGCAGTCTGCGGCACAGCGAGGCCAATGCGCAGCTCAAGGAAGCCGCGACCGAGGCGGAGCGCTCCCGGCGGGCTGCCTTGCGCGATCTCGTCGGCTTCCCGCACGTCGATCAGCGCGCCGCCGCGCGCCTGCAGCGCCAGCGCGTCGTGCGGCGTGATTTCGGGTATTGCGCGCTGTAGCTCAGCAAGCCATCGGTCGCGAGCGGTCATGACGTCCTCCCGCTACGGCAGGGATGATCGAAATCACGTCGCCCTTCGCAAGCGGCGTGGCCAGCCCGTCGAGCACCTGAACGTTGCGAGCGCCGACGAAGATGTTGACGAACTGACGCAATTCGCCGCTGGGATCGAGCACGCGGTCGAGGATTCCCTCATGTTGCGTGCCCAGTAGCTCGAGCGCTTGCCGCACTGTGGCGGCGTCGACCATGATTTCGTCGGCGCCGCGCGTGTAGCTGCGCAGCGGCATCGGGATACGCACGCTGACCGTGTTCATGATTTCAACTCCTTCTCGGCAAAGCCGTTACGATTGAGGCGCCAGGCGCGTGGTTCGCCCACCTCATCTTTTCGGACCGGGACGATCAGATAGATCCAGGCCTCCCACGCGTGTGCGCGGTCGGTTTCCGACGGTCGGGCTGGATGATCAGGATGCGTGTGCCAGATGCCAACCACGTCGAGGCCTAGACTGAGCGCCCGCTCCTCGGCGCGGAGCAGGTCTTGGGGATCCAACTCGAAGCGGTCAGGCGCCCTTTCAGTGTTCAGGTTGCGGCCACGCACCACGTCGGATATCGCCACTTCGGTTCCGGTTTGCCGTCCAATCAGCACGCCGCAGGCTTCCTGTGGATAGTCCTCGCGCGCCCAAGCTTCCAGCGCATGACGCAGATTTCGTGGCAGCCGCACGGTCATTTACGCGGCTCTCCCGCTCCGCAGCATGACGCATCTGAGGCTGGAGGTGCCCGGGAGTGCCATTTGGTCCAGCGTCACCGACTGGACCGCATGCCGAACCAGCTGGCTGATTCGCCGCCAGGGGCTGCGCAATGCGCAGGAGGACTCTAGCGTGCACCGTCCCGAGCCGGCCGCGCATTCCGTCAGTCCGAAGGGACCGTCCACCGCATCGATAATCTCGGCCACTGAAATCCGCGCCGGCTGCCGCGACAGTCGATAGCCGCCATGTTTGCCGCGCTCGGCGATGACAAGCATCTGTTTCGCGAGCAGCTTGAGTACCTTGCTGACGGTCATCGCGGAAAGGCGCGTATGGACGGCGATCTCGGCCACACTTTGTAGGCGCTCCGGCTCGTGCGCCATATGCGCCATGACTACGGTACCGTAGTCGGCAAGCTTGCTCATACGGATCATGAAGACTTCCTTTAAATAGTACCAATATAGTACTATAATGGACTTCTGGCAAGGCTTTCGCCATAACCCCGTTTCCGGAGATCAGTCCTATGAAGAGTGTGGCCGATATCCTCAGGTCGAAGCCCGATCAGACCGTGTACAACATTGCCCCGGGCGATTCCGTATACGACGCGCTGCGGCTGATGGCCGACAAGAATATCGGCGCATTGCTGGTCGTGGAGGAGGGCAAGATCGTCGGCATGCTTACGGAACGCGACTATGCGCGGAAGGTCATCTTGAGGGATGGTTCGTCGAAACTGATCACGGTACGTGAAGTCATGACATCCTCTGTCATGTACGTGCGCCCCGATCAGACCAACGAGGAGTGCATGGCCCTGATGACCGACAACCGGTTGCGCCACTTGCCGGTGATCGATAATGACAAACTGCTCGGTCTCGTCTCAATCGGCGACTTGGTGAAGGACATCATATCCGAGCAGCAGTTCATCATCGAACAGCTGCAACATTACATCCAGGGCCAGCGCGGCTGAGGTCCGGATTGCTTGCAACGTTTCATTTGGCCTATTCGTTCGGCAACCGCGCGAAGCCGCTGAACGATCTGGCGATGTCGCTGACTTCGACGCTCGCGACCAGCCCGGCGCGCGGGCCGCGGCGGGCCCAAGCGATGATCGCTTCCACGCCGCTCGGGTCGCCGTCCACCACGGCCTCGACGCTGCCGTCGCGGCGGTTCCTGACCCAGCCGGTTACGCCCAGGCGTTCCGCCTCGTAGCGCATGGATTCGCGGAAATTAACACCCTGCACGCGACCGCTGATGATCAGATGTTTGGCCATATGGAGGGACCGCAGTCCGCTCAGCCGGTAAGCGCCTGCCGGGCGCCCTCGCTGCGCAGGGTGTAGATGGTGGCGCCGCAGAACGCCAGGATCGGCAGCGCCACGAGGGTCACGCCGGCAATCGCAGCGACCCACTTGCCGGGCGTTTCCCCGGCAGTGCGATGCAGGGCGACCGGCCGGTAGCCGCCCGACAGCAGCACCAGCGCGCGCAGGACCCAGCAGAAGAACTCCAGCACCCACAGGGACCAGGACTTGCCCTGCAGCACGCCGACGCCACCGGCCAGCCCCGCGAACCAGACCGCCATCAGGGTGAGATCGTTCAGCAGGCTCTCTTCGGCATAGCGGCGCGCGAGGCCGCCGGAACGGAACAGCATGGTGAGGATCATCCCGCCCAGCACCAGCGCGGCCGCCGGCACGAGGGTGAAGAACCAGCCGACAAAGCGCAGCGAAAGGGGTTCCATCGGGGCAGCGAAGATACGCCCGGCGTGCGCCTCAGTCCACCCTGAAATTGAGGAACTGCCACGGGTCGGACCGGTCCATCTCCTCCGGGAACAGCAGGCCGCGGCCGGCGAGCGGTGTCCAGTCGGTGTACGCGCCGACCACCTTGCCCAGATAGGGCGTGGTGATGTTCAGGATGGTCTGGTAGTCCAGTTCGTCGGGTTCGACGATGCCGGCCTGCGGATTGGTCAGTGCCCACACGATCCCTGCCATGAACGGCGCATTGACCTGCAGGCTGGTCGCATTGTTGTGCGGGCAGCGCCGCCGCGTTTCCTTGATCGAGAGCTGCGAGCCGTACCAGTAGGCGTTCTTCTTGTGGCCCATCAGCAGCACGCCCAGTTCGTCGAAGCCGGCGTCTATTTCCTCGCGCAGCAGGCGCTGCTCCGGAGGAAAGCGCCAGCCGTTGCCGGCGAATTCATGCAGCGACAGGACCGCATCGTCGCAGGGATGGTAGGCATAGTGGCAGGTCGGCCTGTAGACAGCCTTGCCTTTTTCGCGCACCGTCAGGTAATCGGGGATGGAAATCGCTTCGCCATGGGTGATCAGCCAGCCGTGGAACTGTCCCTCGGCGGGCGCCCAGGACCGCACGCGCGTCGCCGCACCGGGCCGATCGAGGAAGATCGCGGCCCCGCATCCGAACCCGTACTCGCGCCCGTCGCGCGGCCAGTTGCGTTCGTGCGTGCCCCAACCGAGCTCCGCCGGTTGCATCGACTCGCCGCAGAAGGCTTCGCTCGACCAGGTGTTGACGAATTCGTCGTTCTGCTTGCGCTTGGGGCTCACCTGGTGGTCGCGTTCGGCGATGTGTATGACCTTGATCTGAAGCGTACGCGCGAGGGTCGCTCAAGCCTTGCGGTCCTGCGGCACGGCATTCTTCATGCCCAGGTCAGAGGCGATGTTGAGCAAGGCCTGCTTCACCAGGTGCGATACCAGTCCCGGATTGGCGCCGTGCATCAGGACGCAGGCGGGACCGTTCCAATTTACCACTAAGCTCGCTCCGATCGCCCCCGCCGGGGGTGCGTAGCGGAGCGAAATTGACATATGTCCCATTGCGCGCGCTTCGGGACGGGTTCAAGCGCGGCATTGGGGCGTACCGGCAAGCCGCTCCGACTTCTCTGCCGGATTGATTGTCTTATCCCTTATCCCTTGGCGAATCAGCGCCTCGAGCGCATAGGTTGCGGACCGCGCGCGTTCGATTCCAACACGGAGCCCGTGCGCATGGCCGATTGCCAGGTTGGACGCTCGCGCACGTTGTTCTTGAAGTTCATCCCGCTCCAAGCGTCCTATCAGGCTGGTCGAAGCGACGGTAGCGAGCAGAAAAACAACGAACGCAACGACCAGCGGGCGGGATAAGTGCGGGAATGATTGAGGCATCAGTTCTTGTCCGTAGATCCTCATTGCGGTGACGCGTGAGGCTGCGGATGGATTCTAGTCGAAATCGCTACACCGCCATCGCGCCGCGCGGGCGGTGAAGGCGCTTCCGGTTGCTGCGGGTGCCGCTGCGCTACGGCCTCATGCCGGCAACTGGTAGCCCTTGTCCCGGAACAGGCGCAGGCAGGCGTCCGCCGCATTCGCGTCGTACGCCGTGCCGCGTCCACGCCCGATCTCGGCCAGGGCCCTGTCGATCCCCAGTCCGGCCCGGTACGGCCGGTGCGAGGACATCGCCTCCACGACGTCCGCCACCGCCATGATGCGGGACTCGAGCAGGATCGCCTCGCCCTTGAGACCCTGCGGATAGCCGCTGCCGTCCATGCGTTCGTGGTGCTGCAGCGCGACTTGCGCCACCGGCCAGGGAAACTCCACCAACTTCAGCACGTCGTAGCTCGATTGCGGATGGCCCTGGATCAGCTTGAATTCGATCGGACTAAGCTTGCCGGGCTTGGACAGGATTTCAGATGGAATGGTTATCTTGCCAATGTCGTGCAGATGCCCGGCGACCCGTAATCCCTCCTGCCGGCGCGCGTCGAAGCCGAGTTCCGCGCCGATGGCCACCGCGATCTCGGCCACGCGCCGCTCGTGGCCGGCGGTGTACGGGTCGCGCATCTCGCTCAGGGTCGTCGCCACCTGCACCGTGCTCATGAACGCCGTTTCCAGTTGCGCGACGTAACGCCGGATCTCCTCCTCGGCGCGCTTCTTGTCGGAGATGTCCTGCATCATGCCGATGATCGCGGGACGGCCGCGGTAAGTTGCACGCGCACCGGTCACGCCGGCGTCAAACGTCGAGCCGTCCCTGCGCACGCCGGTGAAGTCGTAGCTGACGCTCTGCGTTTCGCCCGCGAGCAGCCGGTGATACTTCTCCACGAGGCCGCCGCGTTCCTCCTCGGCGACGATTGACAGGTTGTCTTGGCCGATCAGTTCGTCCGCAGAGCCGTAGCCGCGTATCTCGGCAAAGCGCGGATTCATGTAGGCGAGCTTGCCGTCCTGGACGATGTAGATCCCGGTAAACGACTGCTCGACCAGGCCGCGGAACTGCTCTTCCGCCGCGCGCAGCGATTCCTCCGCCTGCTTGCGCCTGGCCTCGCGCTCAAGGTTTTCCAGCGCGAACGATACGTCCAGTGCCATCTCGTCCAGCGTCGCGAGCAGGTCTTCGGTAAAGAATCCGGGATCGCTGGAGTACATGTTCATTGCGCCGATCACGGCACCCCCCAGGTGGATCGGCAGCGATGCCAGGGCGCGAATACCGGCGCGGCGCGCCGCCTCGTGCCAGGCCGCGTGACGCGCCTCGGCGAAAATGTCGTTGGTATAGTCGCGCCGGCCGGTGCGCAGGACCTCTCCGACGATGGCGCGTCCTCCCGGGTCCGACTCGTCCCGCGAAAAGCGAATCTGGCGAAGATAGCCTGAGTCATCGCCGTGCCGGGCGACCATCTCCACAGACCGCCCGTCTGCCGCAATCAACCCGATCCAGGCAAAGCGGAATCGTCCATGCTCCACGGCAATGCGGCATATGGCCCGGAACAGTTCTTCGCGGCTGGGACCGCGGACGATCGCCTGGTTTTACGACTAAGTCGCTGAGTGTTCGATGTAGCTCACGAGGTCGCCTGAATCCCAGCGCAGCAGCGGCGTCGCCTGCCCGGTCCACGGCGGCGTGACGCAGAAATTGCCGATTTCACCGTGCGGCACCTGTCGACGGGTTTCGGGATCAACGACTTCGACGTAGAGCAGCTCGATTTGGTGCGGCGTTTCAGCCAGATCGCGTGCGATGCCGCTGAGGATTCGGCGAGGGGCGAATCGCTACGACGCCGATTCCGCGAGCTGCCGCACGTGCAGCAGCTCGTTCGAGTTCAATGGCTCGATCTGCGATTCGCGCACGGTGACCACCGCCACGGTGTTCCCGACAGCGTCGAATACCTCCAGGCTGTAGCCGGGCTCCTGACCGGGACGTCCCGGGTGATAGTCGACGACCGTAACCACATCGCCGCCGCGGAGCCGGTGCTCCGGGAGATCTATCGCCAGTGCAACTCGCTTGAAAAGCTCGTATCTCATGCCTTGTCCGGAAATAGAGTGATGAACTTGGTCCGGCCCGTCGCTTCCTCGGTCAACCATATCGTCACGACGCGTAGAATCCGACCGTTTGGTCCGTTCAACGCACCTCGAACTTCATATTTTGGACCGTATTCGGTTTCCTCGCTTGCTTCAGCCTCGAGCGGCATCAACTGATTTCGAATGACCACTTGCCTTGGTGAAGCGCTTCAGGGGATCGTGGTCGGCCCGTATCAGGGCGACGATCGACCCGATGTCAGCGGGAATGCTTCGCGGCAACTTGCCCCCGCACCAGAATCTATGCCTGCGCTGCGGCGTTCTTGGGTAAAGCCGCCGACGTGTCCGCGCCGATGTACTTGCGCGCGCGCTCGTACAACGAGCGTGGCCGCGGGCGCGGTGGGGAAGCGCCACCGGTCTTGAACCCACACGTCAAGCCCGGAATGTCCCGCGATCACCGATCCCAAGCTCAACGAACTTGGACCCTGCGGCGTTGACGAACGCGGCCCGATCACGCTCGATGTGTGGAGTCGGGGCGATTCGATGGTACCGGGGCGAGCGTCGCCGCGTTGTTCGCATCATGTCAAGATGCGGCGAGCCGGTTGCGAGGGCGGCGCGAGCAACGCCGAAAGGCGGCGTGTATCGCCCGCGCAACCCCCGTGCGAGCCCGCTCTACCCGTGCGCCGATCGCCACCTGGC
>Ga0154717_1063_pt4 | contig 15588 bp, 12 predicted proteins | sample Rifle2008BG16ft_FD_105725 | JGI IMG/M metagenome (GOLD analysis project Ga0154717, IMG submission 105725) | Betaproteobacteria bacterium RBG_16_64_18
TCCGGCGCGAACGCCGAGTGCGCAACGCTGAAAGCCGCAGGCGCCGACGGCTCAGCCGGCGCCGGCGCGTGTGCCGCCGCGGCCTCCCAGTCCCCCTGGTACCACGGGACTGGATGCCTGACGGCGAGAGTCCGAGGCCCGCCGGCCGCCATCTTGCGATACAGAAACGCGCCCGGAAACTCGACCGCGGTGAATGCGGAAAACAGGACGGTCGAAGTCTCCGCGGGGCTGGTGATCAGCCAACCTCCATCGACGAGCGAACGCTGCAGCTTGTCGACCACCTTTCTCGCCCTTTGCTGGGCAAAATACATCAGCACGTTGCGGCACAGGATCACATCCATCGCGTTGGTGCCGTTCACCAGCGATGGGTAAGCATCTTCGGCAAGATTGAGATAGGAAAAGCTCACCATCCGCCGTATCCGCGGCTGGATCTCGAAGCGTCCGTCCTGTCGTCTCGTGAAATACTGCTCCCTGAGCCAGGCGGGCGTGTCGCGGAAAGACCATGCACCGTATACCCCCTGTGCCGCCTTGCGGAGAAACCGCGGATTGATGTCGGTCGCCAGGATAGTCACATTGCATTTCTCGAAATCGGGGATCAGCCGGTCCAGCAGCATGGCGATCGAATACGGCTCCTCGCCGGTGCAACAGCCGGCGCTCCAGATGCGAAGATGCTTTTCGGTTTGGGCGCGAGCGCGAAGTAGTTCCGGCAGGATATCCTGCTCGAGAATGTCGAGACTTCGTTTCTCGCGAAAGAAATACGTCTCTCCCACCGTCAGATGGCTGGCAAGCCCCTCAATTTGAGTTCGCGTCAGAGGTGCGGCAAGCAGCCAATGGACGTAGGCCTCCGCTTGCGCATATCCCGCCTCGCGCGATGCGGCGGCGATGCCGCGCTCCAGGTCGCGCCAGCGCTCTCTCGGGAAGTTAAGCCCCACCTGCGATGCGAGGAAATCGCTCAGCCGCGACAGCAGCGAATCGGGCAAGGCCAAAGCGATGGGCAGTTCGATGGTCATCCGTCAGCCCCTTTCTAACGCCAGATCCAGAGACTGTTCTTCCTCCGGCGAAAAGAACCGGTCCAGGTCGTGGATGAGAACCAGGCCATCGCTCGTCTTGAGCACGCCCTCGATGTGTTGGATACCACGGGCGATGTCGCTGGTGCTCACGACAGCGTCAGCCGGACGCTCGACCACTCCCAGTACCGACTCCGCGATGATGGCGAGTCGCCTGGTGCGGGCACGTGCGACCACCAGGCTGTCGGATACCCCCACGGCACGATGGGTAAGCCCGAGGCGCCTGCGGATGCTCACGACCGGGACCACCTCGCCCTGAATATTGACGACGCCTTCGACGACATCAGGTGCTCCGGGCAGGGGCGTCACCTCAACCATGCGCAGGATGCGATCCACCGCCTCCAAATGCAGTGCGTAGGTCTGCCCGTCAACCTTCAGCAGGACCAATCGGATCAGGGAAGCCGGGTTTTCCACTACGAAGTTCCCCTATCGTCGAATCAGCCCAAGCCCGCCGGCTTTTCACCCGGCGACCTGCCGGCCGGAAACAGCGAGGCAAGCAGCCGCGGCAGTTCAACCACCAGGTCCTCCTTCTGCAGGAAGCCGTCCGCACCCGCTTTGTTGGCCAGGGCACATAATGCAGAATGGGTATGCAGCGTTACCATGATCACCTTCGGCGCGTTGGGCTGCTGCTTGATCCGGAGCGTTGCCTCGAGCCCGTTCATCCCCGGCATCGCGCAATCCATCAGAACTAGGTCCGGATGCAGCGCGGCGGTCAGTTCGAGTGCCTGCTCTCCGGAAGTCGCCTCCCCCACCAGTTCGAGCCCGGGCACCGAGCGCAAGAAGCGCTTTGCGGTTTTCAGGAAATCCTGGTTGTCGTCCACCAGCAGAACCCGCTTGGGCTTCATTGCTCTCACGCTTGAACTCGGTCCTTGCGGCCAGTGGGAATGCGACGGGTGGGAGACGCAGCCCCGACTGCGGCGCGGGACGAGCACTCACACCCAATAGCGGGAATGTTCGGCCCAAGCACGGACCCTATGTAGTAGGAAAAACCTGAAATCGGCCCGCCAAATACCCTAGAACGGACGCAGGCGCCGCCTGCGGCGCCTGCCAACCTCGGCGGAAGCCGGTACTTCGTTGACCGATGACCGATGACCGATGACAGAGGCGTGCCATCGGGGAGTGTCGGGCCCGCGGATCAGGATCGCGTTGATACCGTTGCTGCTCGATGCAGCAGTGACGCCCGCGTGAAGATGCATCGATCCTTGCATATTCCAATAGTCTCTTTTAATATGCAATGATGATTGAACGCAGTCTCGAACCGAAAATCCGCGCCGCCCTGATGCGGTTTCCGTGTGTTGCGCTGCTCGGCGCCCGGCAGGTTGGCAAGACCACCCTGGCCCGGCGAGTCGCCGCGGCGAAGCCCGGCGCGGTGTTTCTCGACCTCGAGCGGCCTTCCGACGCCGCAAAACTCGCCGAGCCGGAACTTTTTCTGGGCCCGCTCGGCGACCGGCTGGTCGTGCTGGACGAGGTCCAGCGCGTGCCGAACTTGTTCCCGGTCCTGCGCAGTCTCGTCGACGAACGCTCGCGCGCCGGCCGGTTTCTCGTCCTCGGTTCGGCTTCGCCGGAACTGCTGCGCCAATCGTCGGAAACCCTGGCGGGTCGCGTGCGCTTTTTCGAGCTTGCCCCGCTTTTGCTGCAAGAGGTGAAGCCGCCGCTGGAGGGGGTTCCTTCGCTGTGGTTGCGCGGCGGATTCCCGCGCAGCTTTCTCGCGCAGGATGACCGCGAGTCGCTCGATTGGCGCGACGCGTTCATCCAGACCTTTCTCGAGCGCGACATTCCCGCGTTCGGCATCCGCGTGCCGGCGGCGAATCTGCGCCGCTTCTGGCAAATGCTCGCGCATAACCATGGCCAGCTATGGAACGCTTCGCGGCTCGCGGCCGGGTTCGGCGTTTCACCGCCGACAATGCAGCATTACCTCGATATTCTCGAAGACGCGTTCATGCTGCGCCAGCTTCGCCCGCTGGAGGCGAACCTCGGCAAGCGCCTGGTGAAGTCGTCGCGGATCTACCTGCGGGACTCGGGACTGCTGCACGCGCTGCTCGGGATCGATTCGATCCAATCGCTGCAGGGCCACCCGGCGCTGGGTGCATCCTTCGAGGGCTGGGTCATCGAGCAGATCATCTGTGCCGCGCCGCAGGGCTGGGATTGGTATTTCTACCGCACCGCAGCCGGCGCCGAAGTCGATCTTGTGCTGAGGCGCGCTCGCCAAACCGTGGTCGTGGAAGTCAAGTTCTCCGCCGTGCCCAAACCCGCGAAGGGATTCTGGAACGCGCTTCAAGACCTGAAGCCGCAGCGCGCGTTTGTCGTCGCACCGGTGCGCGAGCGCTACCCGCTGGCCGAACGCGTGCAGGTGCTGCCAGTGCTCGAATGCGCGCGGGTGTTCGAGTAAGCGGTGAGCGCGTTAACGAGGCGGGGCGATGGCGGGACTATCGATCCCGCTCCACCAGACCGGCACGGGCCGCGAACAGCGCCAAGCCGGCGGTGTCGTGTATGCCCAGACGTTCCATCAACAGGGCACGGTGGCTTTCCACCGTCTTGACGCTCAGGTTCAGCCGCGACGCGATCTGCTTGGTGCTATGGCCCTCGGCGATCAGTTGCAGGATCTCCCGCTGGCGCGGCGTAAGCAGTTCCAGCGGACTTTGTCCAACGCCCGCCGAGCGGACAAACCGTTCAACCAGCTCCCCCGATACCCTGGGGCTGAGATAGGTTTCGCCATTCATGACCGCCCGCAGGGCAAGCTCCAGTTCCATCGGGGTCGCATCCTTGGGGAGATAGCCCCAAGCGCCGGCTCGCAGCGCCTGTGACACGAAATCCCCGGCCGAGTGCACGGAAAGGATCAAGACCCTCGTCTCCGGGAAGCGCTTCTTGATGTCGGCGGTCGTATCGATGCCATTGAGCCCCGGCATGCTGATATCCATCAGCGCCACGTCGGGCCGCTTCGCCTCGATCAGCTCCAGTGCCTCCCGCCCGTCGGCGGCTTCGGCGACCACCTGCACTCCCTGGATTTTTTCGAGAAGCACACGGATTCCGTTGCGGACCAGCGTATGGTCGTCGGCGAGCACGACGCGTATCGCAGCCGTGTTCATGCCCGTGTTCATGCCTGTGTTTGCGCGTTCGCGTCCGGTTCCCGGCCGCCGGCAGGCTCGATGGGAAAGCTCGCGCGCACCTCCGTGCCGCGGCCGATGGCGGATCGAATCGTCAGGCGCCCATCTCGCAGCCGCACCCGCTCCCGCATGCCGATGAGCCCAAGGCTCGGTGATGACAAGCCGTCGCTTGCCTTGTCGGCGTCGAAACCCTTGCCGTCGTCCCGCACGCTCAATTCCACCGCGGCTCCATTCAGACCGAGCGACACCCACACCTGTTTCGCGCCGGCGTGCCGCATCACGTTGGTCAATGATTCCTGCGCGACGCGGAAACAAGCCGTCTCCAGCTCCGGACTCAGACGTCCGAGCGCCGCGGCCGCCTCAAAATGCAGGCGCCACCCGGCTGCCTGCGCCTGTCTTGCGGCATGTGCCTCCAGCACCGCGGCCAAACCAAGAAATTCCAGTTCAGCTGGGCGCAAATCGAACGTGATACTGTGGACCTGCTCCAGCGCCCGCCCCGTGATCATGAGCGCCTCGGTCAGGTGATCCTCGGCCTCGCCGTCAGCGCAATACGGCTCCAGCATCTGGAGGTTGACCTTCAATGCAGTCAGCGTCTGGCCCAGTTCGTCATGCAGTTCGCGCGCAATGTCGTCGCGTTCTTCCTGCTGGACCTTCATCATGCGTTCGGAAAGCGCCTGCACCTGCCGCATGGATTGTTCGAGCACCTGCTGTGCCCGCTTGCGCTCGGTGACATCGTTGAGCGAAAAGACCAGGCATTCCACTTCACCCTGCTCGTCCAGAACCGGGACCAGCGTCCAGTCCCAATAGGTCACGCCGCGTTCGGGCTGGTCGGGAAACACAAACGCCATCGCGAAGGTTTCGAACGGTTTCCCGGTGCGGACAACGTCCTCGAAGATCACCTTCCCGTCGGAAGGATACATCTCGAAATGGTTGCGCCCGGCGAACTCGCCGATCTCCCGCCGGCATGCCCGGGCATACGCTTCGTTGACCCGGAGGAAATTGAAATTCCGATCGAGGACAATAAAACAACTGACGCTATGGTTAAAGATTGTTTCTGCCAGCTTGAACTGATCGAGGGCTGCCTGTTCCGCTCGCTTGCGCTCGGTGATATCCTGCGCCGTGCCGCGAAGCCGGGTGATCTTTCCCGTTGCATCGCGTAGTGCTTCGCCGCGAGCCACGAGCCATCCGCGCGTGCCGTCCGCACGAAGAAACTCCAGATCGAGTTCATACGGTCTTGCTGTTCGTAGAGTCTCTTCCACCACCGCCTTCAGACGCTCCCAGCTCTCCGGAGCGTAGAGCTGCGGGTTCTCCTTGTAGGTGGGCGCAGGAAGTGTCGGATCGCGACCAAAAATGCGGTAGTGCTCCTGCGACCAGATATTGGTATCGGTGTTGACGTGCCACTCCCAGCTTCCGAGCTTTGCCACGCGCTGGGCTTCCCTGAGCTGCGTTTCATTGTCGCGAAGCGCCTCCACGGCCAGCTTTCGCCGCGACGACGCCGCCATCATGAAAGCTGCAAAAAACACCACCATGGCGCTGGCGAATCCGGCGTTCATGTAATAGCTGCGTTCACGCTCGCGGAATGAAGCCATGACTTCGGCCTCCGAGGTCCCGACCGTCACGATCAACGGATATTGCGCCAGCGTCCGGAAACTCAGGAAGCGCACCACGCCGTCCAGTCTGCCTCCGCCGAGAAAACTGCCGATGCGGTTCTTGGCCTGTTGCGAAAATGTCCGGGTGGCGCGCATGTCCTCCCCAACAGTCCCCTTTCGCCCGATGCGCGTCGCGCGCGAGATACCGTCAAGTCCCATCAATGAAATCGCGCCCTGCTCGCCCAGATCGGCCTTCTGGTAAAACCCCGTGAAGTACTCGGGGTCCACCGACACGAAGACGATGCCCCCGAACGAGCCGTCCGCCTTGTCGATGCGGTGCGACATCGGGACCACCCATTTGCGGGTCGCGCGACCCAGGATCGGTTTGCCGATCAACATCCCCTCAGCGTTGTTCCCCCGGTGAAACTTGAAGGACTCTCGTTCCGCCACGTTGACGGGGTCGAACTCGACGCTGCCAATCACCAGGTTGCCGCGTTCGTCGGTTATGCCGATCAAGACAAAAAGACCGGCGTCGACCGTGCCGTTCTCGATCATCTTGCGAATGTCGAGCTTCAGGCCATGCTCGAGGTATTGACTCTTGACAAACGATATCGCCTGATCGACGCCCTTAAGAGTTCTTATCGTGTGTTCCTCGAACGCCAAAGCGAGATTCTCGTTCTGCTTCATGGCATTGGCGACCGTTTCGGCACGCTCGAACGTTGCGCGGTCCAGGGTCCACGCCCATGCGATCCCGATCAGGGCGAGGCAGGACAACACGATCGCGAGGTTCGCGCTCGCATGCTTCCGCAAGTAAACGGCGGCTTGTGAGCCTTCGGCGAACTTTTCAAGTGGTTCGTAGTTAGAGACTGCTGCCATTCCATGCCTCTTCCTGAATTCGAACTGCGCTCATATCCGTGCCTTCTGCGGTCAGCAGGGCCTCCACGCCCTCGGGCACGCGCGGGATCGAGGAATTGGCCTTGCCGACCACTTCCTCGGCCTCGTACCCGTCAACCGTCAACCGTTAACGGCGTCAACAGGACTAATCGAATCAAGGCAGCCGCCTTTTCCACTAAGAAGCTCCCGTATCCGTCGCCGGCGCAACGCCGATGGCCGCCGCCACCGCCGGAATGAGGTCGGTGACGATGTGGTCCTTGCATACGTAGGCGCGCGCACCGGCCGCGAGGGCGCGCTGCACATAGACTTCACCGCTCCGGTGCGAAACGACGATTACCTGCGTCTCGGGGTACAGGGTCTTCAACCGGGCGGTCAACTCAATGCCGTCGGCGTCGGGCAGGCACACATCCATCAGCACCAGATTCGGCCGGTATGCGCTGCAGGCTTCCATCGCGCTCACGCCGTCTGCTGCTTGCCGCAAATTGCAGCTCGGAAACGCGCTCTGCAAAAAGTCGTGCAAGATCTGGCGCAGCGGCGCGTGATCATCAACTATCAGCATGGTCTTCTGTCCTCGAATATCGGCTCTGCCCGTCATCGACCCTATCCTTGGCAAATTCAGCGTCGCCGTGGCGAGTCACGCGGCTTCGGAATCAATGTAATGGGAGGCGGCATCGCCGTCTGTAGGGAAAGCATGACAATGCGTGCCCCTTGGACGGGCACGAATATGCTTGGAAGTTGAGAGGAACCAGCCGCTTTCGGCCGGAACTGCTACTGCGGCGGCATCAGGCCGTGTTCGAGCGCAAATTTGACCAGCGAGGCCACGTCCCTCACGCCGAGCTTCATCATCAGGCGGCTGCGATACCCGCGCAAAGCGCGAGGAGAGAGGTGCGTTGGTGCCTTCGCGCCAAGTCAGGATGCGATAACTGGCCGAGGGCAGCGCCAGCGCGAGTTCGCGCACGCCGATCGTTCAGGCGCATGGCATCGTCACCCGGTTCTATTCCCTGTTCGGGCTCTGGCATACCGCTCAGGTCTTACGATAAACCCATTGTTAATTCGCGTTTTACGATTTGGGCTTCTTGCGTCCGGCCGATCGGGTAATCATGTCGGCCGCTTTGGGCCGCCCCGCTTGCTTGAGTTCGGCAATTGCCGACGACAGACGACGTTTCAAATCGTTATCGTCTAAATTGAGTTTGCCCCGCTTTGGATGCACGCCGAAGCGCCGGTTTGGCGATGGAGCGAACCACGCATCATCAAACGGGAGCTTGACTCGATCGCCGATATCGAACTTGGTGTCGAGACTAAGGCCGGCGTGGGGATCGCTGCTTTCAATCTTGAGTTCCCCAGGATGGCAGTTATCGACGTCCTCAGAAGAGCCATAGGCGACGGTTACAAAAATCTCACTTGAGCCGTCCGGCAATTCGTATTCTTCAACGTCGATAACCAAAGCCGGTCGTTGTTTCGGACCGGGTTGGCGAATCTTGTCCTGCGGAAAGCGACATTGCACGATGTCGCCAGCCTTAGGCGACGAGTAATACTTCGCCATTCGGGATCAGAACAAGGATTCTTTTCGAACCGGCTTACCTCGTGGTTTCGGCGCCCGAGAACGAATATCGAATAGTTGTGCGGCGGTCAGCGGTGGATAGGGCTCCTCGCCATCTGCCGACCCGCGCTGCCCACCCGCAAGTAATTCATCGCGCAGACGAGCAATCGCGAGGTGTAGTGTCTGGGTTTCGTTGAACCCCAACGTTCTTGCCAGCTCGCTAAACGTCTCATGACTCACAGTGGTTACCGTGTCATCCTTGAACTTGAAAAGCAGCGTCTTTCGTTTGGTTGCGGAAGATTTGGTCGTCGTAGTCATAGCAAACCCTTCTGAAACAGATGCAAAAATATATGCAAAGTATATATAATCCATACTTCAATGCAAGACCCCGGTCACGCAACCGGCTACTTGACCGCGAACTGGACCGGAGGCGCGGTCCGGAGCTTGCACGCGAGGCGGACAAAATCACGATCGAAGGTCTCGACGCGCGCCGACCCATGCGACGAAGCGGCAATCATCGCATCGCCGAAATCCATTCCTCCCTTGTACCAAGACACCGCCCGCTCGGTCACGGCGCGGTCCTCGATTGAGACACGCTGCAGGCTGAGCAAGGCCTCTTGCGCGCGGCGGGGTAATGCTGCAGGAGCTTCCCGCCGATCAGATCAGCGCGGTCGCCACGTTGATGGAACGCTACGCCGACCATCCAATGGACCCGGCCGGTTTCGACACTTGCCGGACCGGAGCGGGCAAGCGTTTCAAGAACCTCTTCCTGCCATGACCGGTTCACCTATCACGGGCCACGGTGCGATGCCATGGTTTACGTTTGGGTGGACTAAATGTATACTACGCAAGCATGATCCCTCGACCCTTCTGGCTGCAGAAAATCGAACGAGCCTGGCGCGAAGCCCCCATCGCATGGCTCTGCGGCGTCCGCCGCTGTGGCAAGACCACCTTGGCGGAAAGCCTCGGCGAGGAGCGCGCACTCTACGTCAACTGCGACCTGCCCGTGGTGGAAGACATGGTCCGCGATCCGCGGCTCTTCTTTCACTCCTGCTCCAGACCGCTTGTCGTCTTCGATGAGATTCACCAACTGCGCGACCCGACGCGCCTCCTGAAGGTGGGCGCCGATGCTTTCCCGAAGCTGAAGATACTCGCCACGGGTTCCTCGACGCTCGCCGCCAGCAAGAAATTTCGCGACACGCTTACGGGTCGCAAACGCACCGTGCATCTCCTGCCCGTATTCTGGGGCGAACTGGCCGCCTTTGGCGTTCCTTTACCCCGGCGTTTGTACCTCGGCGGCCTGCCGCCCGCCCTGCTGGCCGACGCGAAGCGGCCTGCGTTCTACCGCGAGTGGATGGATTCTTTCTTCGCCCGCGACATCCAGCGCCTGTTCGGTTTCCGGGACCTGAACCGCTTCAACGCGCTGCTGGAATATGTCATGCGCCAGAGCGGCGGCCAATTCGAAGTCACCAGGACCGCCACCGCCCTGGGCATCACGCGCCCCACGGTCGAGAGCCATCTGCGCGCGCTCGAAATCACCCATGCGGTCACGCTGGTTCGCCCCTTCCACGGCGGCGGCCAGAACGAAGTCGTGAAGATGCCCAAGGCCTACGCCTTCGACACCGGCTTCGTCAGCTTCGCACGCGGCTGGGATCCACTCCGATCCGAGGACCTGGGTATTCTCTGGGAACACCTCGTGCTGGAGCATCTGCAATCGGTCTTTCCCGACCTGGCCATCCGCTATTGGCGCGACAAATCCGGGCGCGAAGTGGATTTCGTGCTCGCGCAACGCCGCGACGAAGTCGATGCCATCGAGTGCAAGTGGGACCCCGGCGCGTTCGACGGCTCGGCCTTACAGGTTTTCCGCGGCTACTATCCGAAGGGCCGAAACTATCTGGTCACACCATCCGGCGATCCTGCGTACACCAGGCGTTACGGCAGGCTGGAACTGAGAATCTGCAGTCCATCGGAACTTCACCCGTAATCCCCACGGTCACGCTCGAACGTTACGCGGTCCAGGGTCCACGCTCAGGTGATCCCGATCAGGGCGAGGCAGGACAACACGATCGCGGAGTTCGCGCTCGCATGCTTCCTCCAGCAATTTGCAAGGATTTGTCCCACAGGCGCCATGAGCCGATCCAGAACGGGGTGCGAATGATCCTTCACGCGGGTGGGCCCCGCCGCGCTCGCCTCGGCATATAGGACAATTTGCGTAGAACACGTCAGCCGCGCCGCCGTCGTGTATGGAGGCAGCCACTCGATCGAGCGCGAGGGCGGCTCGGCTGGCGCGAATGGCCGGACGCTGCGGCCGGAACGGCTACTTGGGCGGCGTCAGGCCGTGCTCGAGCGCGAACTTCACCAGCGACGGCACGTCCCTCACGCCCAGCTTCATCATCAGGCGGCTGCGATACGTCTGGACCGATTTCGGGGATAGGCAGATCATGTGCGCGATCTCGCTGCTCGTCACGCCCTCGACCACCAGTTGCAGCACTTGCCGCTCGCGCGCGCTCAAGCTGTCGACCGGACTGCGTGCGTGCCCGGCGCTCAAGTCGGGCACGGATTCGGCAACAGCGGGGCTCAGATATCGCCTTCCCTCATGCACCGTCCGCACCGCGGCGATCACCTCCTCGACCGCCGCTTCCTTCAGCAAGTAGCCCGAAGCGCCCGCTTCGAAGGCGCGGTACACATATTCGGCGCTCGCGTGCATGGAAAGCATCACTATGCGCACCGCCGGGCATTTTGCGTGGATCAGGCGCGCTGCTTCGATGCCGTTCAGGTCCGGCATGGCGATGTCCATGAGCACGACGTCCGGATCAAGCTGCAGTACCCGGCTCTCCGCTTCGCGTCCGGTACGGACCTCGCCGACGACTTCGATGTCGGGGGTAGTGGCGAGCAGCGCGCGCAAGCCTTCGCGTATCAGTGCATGGTCATCGGCAAGCAGTACCCGGATCGTCACGATGCCGCGCGCTCCACTTCGAGCGCCACCCGGGTGCCGGCCCCGGGCGCCGATTCCAGGCGCAATGCGATGCCCACCGCCTCCGCGCGCTCGCGCATGGTCATCATGCCCCAGTGTTGTCCGTCTTGCCGCGTTTCGCCCGCATCAAAACCGACACCGTCATCCGCAATATCCAGCACCACCCGTCCGGAAGCCTCACTGAGGCTGATTTCAACTTTTTCCGCCTGTGCATGCTTGGCGATATTATTGAGCGCCTCCTGGCAGATGCGAAACATCGCCGTCTCCACGATGGACGGCAGGCGCGGTTGCAGGTCCACCCCGATCAGCTTCACTGAAATCCCGCTGTGCTTGCCAAACTCCGTTGCCAACTGTCGCAGCGCCGCATGCAGTCCATAATCGTCCAGCACCGGCGGCCTGAGCTCGGCCATGACGTCGCGTACATTCCCGACCGTGGACTTCAGCAAGCCTTGCATGTCCTGCAGTTGATTCTGGACCGCGCTTGGCGATTCCTTGGTGAGCCGGGCAGCAAGCTTCCCGAACCAGAGGGTGAGCCTGGACAGGTCCTGTCCGATACGGTCATGGAGCTCGCGCGAGATCGCCTGCCGCTCCGTCTGTTCCACTTCCTGCAGTCGCCGCGACAGCTCGCGCAGCCGGGTGGCGTAGCTGCGCAGTGCGTCCTCGTTGCGCTTGAGTTCGGTCATATCGCGCACCGTATAGGAATGGGCAGTAACATTGCCGTCCCGGTCCCTGACCGGTGAAAACGTCACCTGGGTCGCTATACGCGCGCCGTCCTTGCGCAGGTGGGTGGTTTCGACCGGACTTACAGACTCGCCGCGTGCCGCACGCTCAATGACCGGCTGCAATGTTCCAATACGCTCGGGCGGCACGATCAGGTCGATCGACTGCCCGACCGCCTCCTGCGCGGACCAGCCGAACAGCCGCTCGGCGGCGGCGTTCCAGGAAAGGATCGTGCGCTCGGGCCCGCGGATCAAGATCGCGTCGTTGCTCGATTCGACGATCGCCGCCAGTTGCGCGTTGAGCTGCTCGGACCGCTTGCGCTCGGTGATGTCCTGCACGATACCCATGGAGCGTAGCGCTTTGCCGCTGCCGTCGAACTCTGTTTGACATTGTTCTTGGACGAATTTGATGCGTCCGTCAGTCATTACCAATCGGTGCTCGATCGCATACGGGGATTTGTTCGCAAGGGAGTCGGTGTACGCCTTGCTCACGGCTTCCCGATCCTCGGGATGCACCGCCGCGAGGAATGCTTCGTACGATGCGCCGAATTGGCTGCGATCAATCTCGACGATCTTGATCATCTCGTCGGACACAATCAGGCGACCGGTGACCGGATTCAACTCCCAGCTGCCCAGTTTGGCGATGGATTGAGCCTCCGCGAGTCGCGCTTCATCTTCCCGCAATAATTTATTCGTTCTTGCCTGTCGCGAAATTTGTGCAGCGAGCAATGTTCCAAACAGTAGAATGACGACGCTCATGCCGCTTGCCCACCAGACGTAGGTGGATTTTCGCGCGCGGAACGGCGCCAGGGCGGCCGCTTCGGACACCCCGACCAAGACAACGAGCGGGTAATTCTGCAAAGCGCGGTAGCTGAAAATACGAGGAAGGCCGTCTACCACGCTATTGGAGACAAAGCTGCCGTGATCACTTGACGACAGCCGGCCGGTAAAGACGCCACTGGCGCTCACGTCTTGTCCTGCCGTCGAAGTTTGGCTGGAGTACCGCGCGCGGATAATGCCGTCCCGGCCGACCAGTACTACAACACTATCCGTGCCCAGGCCAACCTGCTCATAAAACTTGGACAGGTATCCAGTATCTATGCCGGCACTCGCTACGCCGCCAAAGGACCCGTCCGCCTTGTCGATTCTGCGCGAAAGATAGAGCGTCCATTTTCCGCTCGTTACCCCACGCCGTGACGTTCCAATGTAGAGCTCGCCGGTGTCCCGTACGGAATGAAATTTAAAATTGTCCGAGTTCCTGAAATTCAGCGGTGATCTTATCGGGAGACTCTGCACAATCAAGTCGCCGTTCTCATCCATCACGCTCACGATGCTGAAAGGTGCCAGACTCGCCTGACGCTCCCGCGCATACTTTTGAATGTCAAGATTGCTGCCGAGTTTTCTGTACCCCGCGTCGATCTCGCGCAGGACCAGGTCGGCCGTACCGATCGTCCTTATGACATGTTCTTCGAGCGCCTTGGCGAAGCTGCTGGTCTCCGCCATCGTTTTGTCGATCGCCCATCTCCGTTCGTGCTGAAGCTGTAGCAGCGTCAGAGCCCACATCAGAATCACGAGCGCGATACAGAATGCAATTGGGAGATTGCGAGAATGGCGATGGTCGGCAAAGCGAAAGAGCGCGGCCTTAAATGGCTTGTAATTCATGATCTTTCTGTGATCTTGCGCTGACCGCGACTATTCCCCCCGTCGGAATAACGCGGGGGCATGTGCCTACAGGCGGAAGCGTGCGGGGTTCATGGCATCCGATCGGGGACGCAGACGAGCGCATCGCAAATTATTGGCTAGGTTTTCAGGACTCAATTGTTCCCCTGTGGTGCGTCGCCACGTCACAGCGCTCCCACCAATCAACGAGCGCTGGGCCGAATTCCCCCCATTGCATTGCAGAGCCCGGCGAACTCGCATGCGCCCCCCGCGAAAGAAATTACCCAAGGGTGAACGTCGCCATTATTTTGATGTCGATCAATATGATCCCATATCATCACCCAGTCAAACATCCCGCAATACCTGATTCCCTATTGTATTTCACTGACATAATATGATCATTGTGATCGTTGATTTCTCTTTAATTACTGATGATTGCGCGTCTAATAACGAGCATGTTTCAACAACTTCGAAGACTTCACGCATTCGAGCAAAAACAATTCCCCTGCCTTCAATCCCCTCTTGATAGTGCGCTTATTGTCGAAATCGGCTATTACGAGGAACGAGGACGCCTGCTGACAGTCAAGGGGTTGCTCTTGCTGAAACTTGGTGCGCCTGCGACCGTCCGCCGGCGTCTGCAAAGGCTTGTTGATTTTGGATTGGTTCACAAGCGTCGCGCCAACCACGACAGGCGGATCTGTCACCTCGAAATCGACCCCTCGGTGCGCACGAGATTTGCCAAGTACTTGAGGCTGATCTTGGCGCTGTGATGCGCTGATCACCTGAAACAGACGCTTCCATCGGCTGCGTACGGATACGGAGCTTGACGCAAGCATTTCATACCGGACCTCCGCCGCGTCCCGCCCCCTGATAACAACCAGTAGCCACGAACTGAGGGCTCGCTACACTTTCCTTGTCTCCATCGCCGAAATGTGAGAGCTAAACGACAGGCCTCGCTTTGCCATCCAGTCCTCGCGTGAACCGCAGAAAGCGCGAAAGTACACATGTGCGCACGCGCACGTAGAACAGAAGTGTCACGAGGAGGCATTTATCACCATGCCGTCGCGAAAAGGAATCGCCGGGATGCTGCTTTGGCCGCTGCATCCATCATTGCAGCGGCCCGGGGCGAATCGGCTCCGGAAACAGGCAAATCGCTACCGAATCACCAGCGTGATGCGGTACTCGCCGCGCAGCAGCGATATCCCCAGCGTGCTGTCGGCGCCGCGCAACGCAGCGAGAAATTCGCTGACCGAGCGCACGCGGCGGCGGTTAACGCCGTAGATGATGTCGCCTGAGCGCAGCCCGTTGCGCGCGGCCGCGCTGTTCGATTCCACGCCGACCACGATCACGCCTTCGATCTGGCCGTGCATCGGCATGCCCGGCTCGATGTTGGCCACGCGCGCGCCGGCAAGCTGGGGCACGGCTTCTCCCGCGCTGCTGGTCACGGTAAACGGCTCGGCGACGCGCATGCGGACCTCGCGGCGAGCGCCGCCGGGTCGCTCTATTCCCATCAGAATTTCCTCGCCGATCGGCGTGAGCCCGGCCCGGTTGCGCACGTCGGCCGAACTGCGGATCGGCCGGCCGTTCGCCGCGAGCAGCACGTCGCCCTTGCGCAGGCCCGCCTTGTCCGCGGGCGAACCCGTCTCCACCGTGACCACCAACGCGCCTTCGGCCGCCTTGACTCCGAGTTGCTTTGCCGCATCGGGGGTGAGATCGGTGGTGGACACGCCGATGCGGCCGCGCCGCACCTCGCCGAAACGCAGGATCTGCGCCATCACCTGGCGCGCCATGTTCACCGGCACGGCGAAACCGATGCCCACGTTGCCCCCCGTCGGTCCGAGGATCGCGGTGTTGACGCCGACCAGCTCGCCCTTGAGATTGACCAGCGCGCCGCCCGAATTGCCTGGATTGATGGACGCATCGGTCTGGATGAAATCCTCGTAGCCCTCGATGCCCAGGCCCGAGCGCCCCAGCGCCGAGACGATGCCCGAGGTCACGGTCTGGCCGATCCCGAACGGATTGCCTATCGCCACCACGAAATC